>Ga0209611_10007585_pt1 | contig 17321 bp, 9 predicted proteins | sample S1TSphgellanicum_3_FD_187693 | JGI IMG/M metagenome (GOLD analysis project Ga0209611, IMG submission 187693) | Host-associated microbial communities from peat moss isolated from Minnesota, USA - S1T2_Fc - Sphagnum magellanicum MG (SPAdes) (version 2) | ecosystem: Host-associated > Plants > Peat...
AAGCTGACAGACACCTCCACCTCCACCAGATTTGCATGCATGTGATTAGAATCAGTAAAAGCCTTTGTGGAACTGGCACTGTTGGGGGGGAGGGGTGGGAGGGTCTTCAGTGTGTATTTTAGGTAGGTTTAGAGCTCTAATATTTTATGTCTTCTAAGTTCACTGCACAAGATGCTAAATACCACTTCACAAGCTCTGTCCAAATACCCCTAACAAGCTTTGTCCAGCCCATTTTCAGGCTTGTTTCTTTGCACATTGCATAAAAGGTTCTTTTTTTTTTTCAAAAACATATATTTGACCCCAACCCATTTTGAAACTAGCACTTCTCAAGAGACATTGAACAAACCAGCCAGCAGCATCGATTTCAGCTTTGAACAACAATATTATTATTATTATTATTATTGAATATACAAGCAGCAAGCAAACCCTGCAGCAGAACCAGGCACTTTTTGTGCTTGTTAGGGGGAGTTTTTGGTGTCTTCTGTCCACCACAGTCCAAGAACATTTTGCCAACATTCACAATAGATGGTAGTAAATAACTACTGTCTTGCAAGGTGCTTTAGAAATCTTGCAGTTTACAGCCTAATTTGTGAAGTGAGTAGGGAGGAACCCAGTTTTCTCCTTTCATTCAAATTTGCTCAAGACAACCCACTGCACAACTTCAGAATCCTGGATAGGTAGTAATCTTGTGAATAAATAAATCACCTCACTCTTTGGGTTCACCTGAAGCAAGCCTCAATGAATAAAGGAATCAGAAACTCCAACCTTTCTTTAAAAAGAGTGCCAGGGAAACATGAAAATTGCAGTCTGCCGCATTGCTTGGAGCAGATCTGCTCAAACCTTCCCAAAACTCTGCCAAACAAGTGGAAAATTGCAGTTGACTGCAATGTTCACTCACCTAGAAAATGAACCCAATTTGGCATTGTGATTGTTCTGCTCTGTCAAGCAGCATGGCAGTTTGATGATGCTCCTCACTTTGTGCAGAGAGAAACATCATCAGATGATGATGCTTCACTTGTGAACCAAATCCATACACATGCTGCATTCCTGTCATGACTCTACTGACCAAGGAGCAAAATGCCCACCTGCCAAGGGGTAGGGATGCAAACCCCAACAATTTACACATAACATTCACGACGTTTGTGGTCACATGTATTGTGTCACAAATCCTGTGCAGAATGAAACACAAGTTTCTTCATAATCTCAAGACTGAACATCCAGATTATCTCAACATCCATTATAAAAGCATCAAAATCTTTGTCAACAAGCATGTCAACACAAAGTTTTAGCTCCAGCCCCCCAATGTGGGATTGTCAAAAGAAAAGACATTCCAGCTCCCGAGTCAAATCCAAATCCCTTAAGGGGTCATCGTCAGAACGACACAGGCTGGTCCATCTTCTTCAGAGAGAAAAAGGGCCAATAACAAAAGACTAACAACCACTTCAATAAAACACCATAAACATGCAGAATTGGGCATTACCATATATATATACATATAGATATACCTTGTTCATTGAAGCTGCTCAAGAAACAAAAGACGTTGCACAAGAGAGGAGGAAACAAACTCTTGGGTCACAGGCTGATTGAAAAAAAAGGTGGACACAGACATGACAGTCCAAGTTCCACGATACTTTAGTAAACCTCTCTGGATTCAAAGAATATAACAAAGGAATGTGGTTTCTTTTCCTATAATACATCATCAGCAGATCAAGGAGATGCTAGGTAAAAGAACATTAAGTCTCACTTGGCAAAGGATTGCCAAGGATTTTTATCACTGCGTGGCATCTGCTTGCTCTTAAACCACAGGCGGCTGAAGGTGTGGGGGATAATAATTATACCTACCTACCGACAGCCAAATCTCAAATGGAGGATTTGTTCTTCTTCTCTGTATCTTGAAGGGGTGGCATTGTGCACATCCATCCAGTCAGAGTTCCAGGGTTTGAAGGCAAAATTTGGAATCTGAAATTTTATGTAGGCGAGAAGAATCCTTACTTACTTACAATGATAATGACTGGGGTTTTACGGTTGGGAGTTTTGGACCATTTGATGTTGTTGAAGCCGCTGCCTGTGACAGCAGCAGCTCTGCCTTAAGCTGCAGAGGATCATCTGTATCATTCCTCACTCTCTTCACCTTCTTTGAGATGAGGGATCGGTGCTTGAAACCAAGCATTTCAAGAATCTGGTTATCACCAAAGTTGAAAGCTCGCTCCATCTGTGTCAAACATCTATCAGCTGAGTAATCACCCACCTTGGAGCAAGGCTTGCAACCGACAAAATGTGTCACAAAAGGCCATCTATGATCACCTAACCCCGGGTGATACTTCTCCATCATCTCCTCATAGTGATCAACCAGGATAGCCCAGTACCCATGCAGATAGTAGGAGTTTTCCAGAAACACTTTGTCAGCCCACTCATCCGTTTGTGTCACCAAGAGATAGACCAATGCCGATTGATCATCAGCTTCAAAGTTGGGTCTTCCTTTCAAAGCCTTGGCAAGCAATGCACCTGCAAGAAGGAGGAAGCAACCACAAAAACCCCATAAAACAAAATGTCGAAAAAACATAGAGAAAATGTGCAGCAGCGGCAGCATTCGGCCCCTGTGTTCTTGAAGGGGTTTGAGGAGGAGTTGAAGAAGAAAGAGGGAACAAAAAAACACAAACACAAACACATGATCTTCTTCTTCTTCTTACCTGCTTTGTCTCTGATGATGCCTTTGGGGCCCATGGGAGCCCAGGCGTCAAGGAGATCCAGAGTCCATTGACAGTTGCGGATGAGGAAGGAACCAGTATTGAGGCCGGTCCAGCTCTTCTCCTTGAACACAAGCTCATCAAAGCCATGCAGGACAAGATTGTATTTCTCGTATTTCTCAAGCGGAACTTCGAACAACATATCCGTGAACATGGCATCGCTATCCATCCACCAGATCCACTCCACCTGCGGATGCCCGAGCATCAGCTTCCGGATGAGCGGAAGCTTAGCCCAAAACCCAGCCATCTCTGCATCCAAATGAGCCATGTTGTAGAAGATTTCGATGTTGTGGAGACGACAGTAGTCGATCTTGTTCTTGATGGACATGAGAAGGTAGTGATCTCCCACGGGATTTTCGCAGGCGGTGGGTTGCGAGCCCGTGACAAGAAGCATTCGGGGCTTTCCTTTGGTCGTTGTGGCGACGTTGGGATTCTTTGCTTTCCATGCTTGTCGTTGCCGATCCCAGTCTGTGATCACAGGACCCAGTCGATACGGTTTGTTCGGATCGTTGCTGCTGCTTATCTGGTCTTTATCGTCTTTCTCTTCTTTGAGGAGGAGTCTCTTGGCAGGTCCTACTTTGTTCTCTTCTTCCACTTGAGCAAGAACTCGCCCCGACCCGAGCATCATTCCACCGGTTGCAGACTTGAGATGCATTCTGATTTCCTCAAAGTCCTGTGCTGGTGTCCCGAATTGTCCAGCTCCTATTGTTCCTCGCAGCACCAGGACCGTCATCAAGCCGCACATGATTGTCACCTTCAAGTTCCTCATTGTTCTCTGCAATCGTCTTCCTTTTGGCGTCGACAGGAGTCTACTCAAGAAGCTCGAACTCGAAGCAGAAGAAGAGGAAGAAGCAGCAGCAGCCGGCGACATGATAGATGGATGCAGACACTAGAAGAAGCCCAAGACTCCTCCCGCCTTTCCTCTACTATAAGTCCAGTCCTCCAAAACAAGAACACCAACCCAAAAAACGACGACGACAACTCCCCACTTCCCCAAACTCAAAACTTCACACACACATAGTCTCAAATTCTGTTTCCTCTAATGGAAATCCACCAAGAACAACAGGACCCACCATCCACTAACTTGTAAAAGAACTTCCTCTGCAACAACAACAACAACTACTACTACTACTACTTGTGAAAAAGAAAGCTCCTCACCAACAAATGCCAGCGAGCAAAAAACAGTGTTGTACCAACCAACCAACCAACCAACCAAATGCAACAAGAAACAGCAACTCCCCCCCCCAAAAAGAAAAAAAAAAAGAAGAAAACTCTACAACTTCTTAATAGTAGTAGCACTGGACACTCACCAGATCAAACTCTATAGCTACTGATTGATGTGAGACCAGAAAGATACCACCACTCCCACTCATCAACAACAACAACATTGAGAAAGAAAGAAAGAATGAATAAATGAACGAATGAATGAATGAAAGAATAATCAAGGTTCAATTGTTGTAGCAGTGGGAGGGAACACAAGTCTGAGCAATCATGTGAGGACTGTTGCAGGCCAGAAGGAAGTTGCAATGATGGAGATTCGGGAGGGAATGCAATAAGTTGTGAGAACTTGGGGTGGGAAGTAGCAGCACCAGAGGAGGAGGAGGAGGAGGAGATGGCAGAGAGAAAGAGAGAGAGACAGAGAGAGAATGGCTGGCTGGCTGGCTGGCTGGTGCTGCAGCAGCAATGGAAAGAAAGAAGGAAATGAGATGAAAGGAAAGGAAAGGAAGGGAAGGGAGAAGGTGAAGGTGGCGAGCTGGCGAAACGCGTCTGTCTCTTCTGTCGCCGCCGCTGGGCTGTCAATAGGTACCCTAATTCATAATTGAGCTATTAGTCAGCCCAGGTCAAAAAATGATTTTAAAATAAAATAAAAATTCAATAATTACATATAATTATATATATATATTAATGTTTTGACCTTATGTCAATTGATCATCACTGGTACTGTGAAGTAGCAGGAAGCCCAAATTCATTATTGAGATATTTAGCCAACCCAGGTCAAAATTCTACCAGGTAGCCTGGTAAAATAGATCTGTTGTTGTTGTTGTCAGGGTGTTATAACTATTATAGCTTTTAAATGTATTAATATTTTGACCTTATGTCAATTGATTGTCGCTGATAGTGAGAAGCAGCCTGGACAAACCAAAGAAAGACTCATTCCAAGAACATGATGTGAGCTCGGACGGGGGGGGGGAGGGGGGACTGACTCTCAGGGTTTTTTCTAAAGAAGACTTAAATATTTTAACATAAGATTTAGAGATATAGAAAATTTAGCGATTTTTTCTAACAATTTAGCAAATTTAATCGAATTTTTAATAGGAAAAATTCCCTTTTTTTTCTTTTTTCTTTTTTGGGGTGTAAAAAATGACAAAAATTTTCAGGGGAAAAAAACACTGCTTGAAGTTGAAAGCCCAAGCAATTTCTTTCTCTTTTTTTTTCTTTTTTCTTTTTCTTTTTTAATTTTGTAAAAGTGAGAAATTTTTTTGCTGGGGAAAAAAAACCCATTTTTCAATGCAAAATGGATACTTGCTTCCCAGCGTTTTTCAAACCAAAAATCAGTAAAGGAGGAAAACTTGTCAGCAAATTCATTGGCTGAGAGCTAGAAATTTGGTGCTAAAGTGCTCCTTCTCTTGATCTGACCACCCTCAAGGATCTAAGCAATGTCTTCAAGTTCACAACAAAAATAAGTAGGCTAGGTACCAATATGAATAATAGGTTACTTGAAAACACAATAAAAGCAATCCACTAATGGATGATGATTGAGGAAGGACAACTTGGGTTTGAAACATTTGAAATCAATCATTAAGGGCAAATGAAACTTAGGGATAACCTAACCATAGTACCTAACTAGCTAGATAGCTGCAAGACATGTTTGCCAATTAATTAATTAATTTTGAGATTTTCATTTTTGACAATTAAAATATTCTTGAAGGGTCAGTATTTCCCTTCACAAGTTTTTGTTACCTGAAAAAAAAGAAAATTTGCAAAAAAATTTAAACATTTCTGAAAATAATATAGTTTGTGTGGAAGCTACCGAGGTAGTAAGTAGGGTAGTAAAGCTTGCATCACTAGAAGCAAGATTCATAACTAGACTAATCAATTGTTCAAACAAAGAGAGAGAGACACATGATGAATTGTTCAAATAAAGGAAAGACTTTATGCTTATGTTATTAAAGTGGAGAAAATCTTATAAACTACATTCGAACATTGTTTTAGATGGAAACGCCCAATGTCAACATGAACCATAACATCAAAGAGGAGGGTGATCAATGATGAATCGAATAACTACTCTTGTTGAACTTGTTCAAGACACATTTACTAAACTAATCACCAAATTAATGTTTCGATGATGAAATTAGGCCATGCCTCTCTTCTCTCTTCTCCCCTACCCCAACCCCCTTTGATGATAGAGGTGGAGTGAGTTAATAACATGCTCAAGTTTCACAAATTTGAAAGAGGGTAGAAAACAATGTTTAAACAATGGAGTTAAGATCCCATATTAAGGAAAGATATCTCCGCCATCAAAGGAACAATTTATTAGATTCTTCATGGAAGGAGTTGTTGAAGAAAAGATATATGTAGGTACAAATGTGCTCCAAAAGGGACACTTACATTAATTTAATATCCTCTTCCAAGTGGCACTCGGAATAAAACTTAAAAAATGAAATTCGATGAAAATCATGCTTACATAATGCAAGGTTGAACTGACAAACTCATGATCGACAATTTAAAAGCAAACGACTTGTACGCTTAATAACACATCATGATGATGATGATGATGATATGGGTATGATGAATGGAGACAAAAACAAAAGGGCAACATGTTTGTGAACCAGATTGATTGAATGCGGGATTGAATTGAATGGTAACCCGTTGGATTGATGATGGTATGTCAATCCTCTTCAACATGCAAAAAAAAAGTCTAGCACATGAACGGCATGAAAAGCTTTGAAGAATCATAAGAATCATGGGGTTGCTAGGGCAATGGAGCCAAATACAAAAACCTAACTAATTGGGCATAATGGGAGTAGGAAAAACCAAAGAATATTTTGGATGGGTGGGTGACTTGAAGGCACAACAAAGGCATTGACATGACTTGGGTGGGGTATTAGAATTCACAAAGTAGTAACAATCGTTGGGTAAGTAATGGCACCATTGATGGGATTGAGAATTCATATTGTTGACCATACCTATTGTTGGTTCTATTAATGCTTGTGTAGTGCATCAGATCAAAGGGTTTTTTTTTTTTGTTTGTTTTTTTTTTTCCTTTTAGGGTTGCGATGAGCCTCTTTGATTGGCCCGTCATTAGTCACCCATTTTTGCATACAACAATTACCCCACTCCATGAGGGTGGGTACCTATTGTTAATTCTATTAATTACCATGGTACCTTGGCAGTTTGGACATTATATATATTATTTGTGGAGAGGCTCTATAAAAATATAGGGAAATACAAGACAACTCAAAACCAATGGAGGAAGGATTGAAAGGCATAAATAAACACATGATAATATACACCTCCAAATAATATATTTGGTGGTTCATCAATGGGAAAAGACCCTAGGGAAGCAAGGTATTTTGGTGCCCAAAGGCAAAAGTATCAACCAAAGGAACAAATGAATTATTGTAAAGAGAAGAGAACAGATTAACAACATTCCCTTCAAAACAATTCATCAAAAAGCAAAGACCCAACACAAGACAGCCTTGAAGAATCATGTCCCCAAAAAAACAAAACTCCCCAAAGCTTGGATTGTGCCATGAAAAAGCCTTTGAAAAATAACCTTTTTTCCAATAGAGAAGGAAGGATTGTAAAGTTTTTGCATAGAAAGAGTCAGACTAGGAAAGGTAATGAAATGAAATGAAATGAAAGTTATACGAAAGGCCATATTCATGAAAGGCAAGGTGAGGGAGGGGACATGAGGGAGAGATTACAAGGAGGCTAATGAGAGAAGGGAGGTCTTAGAAGGTAGAAAATGGATGGATGGATGGATGATGACTTGGATGATGACTTGGATAATTGAAGTTTGGGGATGTTAACAAGTAGGGGCTGTCTGAATAGGGCTGGAGTTCTGCAATGGAAGCAAACTTACTTAAAGTCCACAACAAACTCCAACAAATGGGTCTGACAAAAAAAAAAGCTCCGAAACCATTGACCATAGTGGTAACTTATTGCTTGGTCTACTAAGTTCTTGTAGGTGCACCTAAAGTTCTTCTTTTAATTTTAGTGCTGGGTGCCTCTCATTGGGCCATCACCCAAAAATAAATTAATTAAAAATAAATAAAATTTCGGACACTTTCAAAATAAATTTATTATGATTTTTTCTCCTTTTACCCCACCTATATAGGTTACAAGACATAAAAACTTTTGGGCAAAGGATACGACATAAAGTGTGGTGCTATTGGGAACAACTTGGGGAACATGATGATGGGAATTTCACCATAAAGAACTATCATGAATAGGTGGAAAAATGTTGTGAACATGTTGGGAACCATATAGAACACATTGGGAACGTCAAGATCCCTTTATACAAAGGTTTGGTATCTCTACATTTTTAGGGAGTCCAAAGCTTATTTATTAACCCACGAACATGTGAAAATGTTTTGTTGCATAAAACCAACGAACCTCAATTATCTCATGTGGAGGTCTTGGTTCTTGACTGTGGAAAATGTGTCATACATTTTCAATCCCATGGGTCACAGATCCAGCACACAAAGATGAAGAGAAATATGAACTTGCCCACGATGAACACACTCTCAACTCAACAATACATAAGGGCCAGCAAATAATTGCCACTCAATGGAACGGGCATGTGTTTGTTATGGGCCTGACAAGTCCAGCTTTAGGGTGCCCCCTAACAAGCAAGTTCCAAGTTATGAACCAGCACCCACCACCAGCACACCATCCACTGGATGCCCGTTGTTACTCAGTTGTGGATGAACCTCAGCTGAGTTAATATTTGGTTTCACCTCGGTAACCAATTGTGTATGAAGAGGGTTTCTCATATAGGTAGATAGGTAGGAAAATAGGTAAATTACTAGGTAAATAGATGGTTTATACATTGCTAAGGGGGCTGTATTTGCTACCTACCTACTAATAACCCACTTGTGGGTTGTTAGTAGGTAAGTAAAAAGAAACAAACGATTGAGCTAACCACCATGGTTAGCTAGGGAACTGGAACCCAACAGAAAACTGTTTCCTGACCACTTATCATTCATCCTTCAATGGTGCACTGGTGGGTGCTGGTTCACTGTGGCTGTTCAAGTCACAAGATGCTGTAACAAATTATAGTGCTTGGTATGATATCACCGAAAATCTCGGGAATCAAAATTACACAAATTGGCTGAAACCGAGCACAAGAATGGCCCCACTGCAAGCCAACCAAGCCCAATCTATCCTTGCTAGGGTTAAATGCAGTGTTGTGCATGCAAGTGTGAATTTTGTGTATTTAAAATTCTTTTTTTTACACCTACACTTACATGGTGGTAGTGTAAATGATTTTCAATATATATTTACACAATGTTGTGTAAATGTTTTGGGGTGTGCAAGTGTAAGGCGCCTTTGTGAAGCACCTTTGTAAAGTTGTAAGGCTCTAAGGTGAATTTGAAACCCGTGTGACCTTTCAATTTTTTGTAATTTTTTTTTTGTGTGTGTGTTGTTTTTTCAATTTTTCATATTCAAAAAAAAAAAATCCCATAAGAAAAACATGTTGAATGTGAAACAAACTATCAAAATAACTAGCATTCAATATTTCTCACCTATCACATGACCGGTGGTCATACACTTAGTCCAAAAAATTTAACACCGATCCTTGATCCTTTGCATTCTTCATTACGAAACTTAAAGTTTTTCCCAAACCCTAGTTTCGTCTTTACTTTCAAAAGCCCACACAGATGGTGAGATTTGCTCTGAACCACCAACAATGAACTTAGTTGACCCAGAATTTCCTAAAAGGAGCACCCATAACTTAGTTGTTATGGCACTAGTAGAATCTGAAACCTTGAGTCCTTGTAAAACCAAGTCCAGGATTTGCAGGCATTATAGGACCACTTCCACACACACACACACACACACACACTAGAAAGAGGGTCTTTTTAAAGTTTAGTCATGCTAGCTTTCTACTAGTGTCTATCTGTTTGCCTACAAACACTTTCAGTTGGAGTTGTGTCCTACCATACATATATTAAACTGGATGTTTACTTCTTGGCATTCGGACAAATGCAGAAAGTCCACTAAATCACCACGTTAGAGCATCTCCAGTTGTGCTCAGTATGTGACCCTGCCAAAAACATTTTTCGCATTCAAATTTAGTCATTTAATGTCCACCCATAAAACTGAAACTGGGGCAGCAAATGGGTGGTGGACTACTAGTAGCAAACCACCTCGACCAATCATTATGATGAACCAATCAGAAATAGTGAGCAGCAGTCAGATCATATTTATTACACTCTTTCCCTGCAAGTCCACAACATTGCTGCTACGTCTTTGACGAGCCACCGTAACCGTAAACTGTGCAATTATGCTGAGTCAACCGCGCATTAACGTCTGGGGTGGCTGATTATGTAATTCTCTTGCCCACATTATATGGCATAATCTTCTGATGATGACGATGATCATACACTTCCAATTATAGTGACCAAAATGTGTCTACTGAGCATGAAATAATTTTCACATCATTGAATTTGCCACACCAGACCTTAATTTCATGGAATGACCTTGCCCTGGCCATTATGTAGAGTGCATTGCCTAGCTGACCGTAATCCCAACAGAATGGGCACGTCTTGACCATACGATAATAGTTTCATATGGCCTTTTCCACCTTTTTTTTAAAAAGTCCCCTTACAACAAACAATGGACAGGTCTTCTTGGGTCTACATAACGTATCCATTATTTTTTTCAAAATCCACATGCCCATCGTGCAAATCATGAAAGTGGTTATGTTATGGAATATGCTAAGTACAGGCCATTGTGCCCATTTTGCTGCCCGTTCAGAAATTTTGACTCTCCCTACTGATCTTGCCCAAGTTTCTCCCACTCAACCAAATTACCCAACTGGTTTCATGATACATATAAGTAGTTAGCTAGGTAGGGGAACTATGGAACCTCTGGGTATGGTTTTGATAAAATTTTGAAGGATATGATGAGAACCTTCGCATAAGGATTTGGGTTGCATTTTAGAACATGGTGGTTCCTCATAGTGATAGTTTTCATTTTAATTTTTTTAAAGATGAGGAGATCCTAAGTGTACTTAGGAATTAGGGTTTTTAATTTAAATGATGAAATAGTTTAAAACAACGATTTTTTTTAAAAATTACATGAACATATAGTTTTTAATTTACAATGTGACATTGATCACAACAAATGTCCCATAAGTCCTAACCAAGTGGTTTAAGCATTGATAGGTTCTCATTTTTCTCATTACAAATTGCACACAAAGTTTCCTATTTCCTCAAAGTGGGCTTTTGTAGGGGTTCATATCATTCCCACAACTTGCAACTAAAACATTTTTGTTGGTTCTTCCCATATTAACACAACAACACAAAACAAAAAGTTTCAAACATTGATATAACACATAATCATAAAGATAACAAAATATTTATTGGTTGTTGCCTTCACACACCAACATAATCACAAAGGTCATGAAACTTTTGAACTATTGCCCCCACACATCAATATGACCACAAAATATCAAAACTTCTAACTTCTTGCCCCCTCACATTGACATAACCACAAAATATAGAAAATAATTTTAGCAAGTTATATCCTCATGCATTAACAAAGCCCAAAAACTACCAATGAACTTATGAGTTGTTGTCCCCCATGCATCAATAAAATTGCATCAAGTTGAATCCCCATGTGCATTAGCAAAACCACAAAAACAAAACACACAAAGCCTTTTCGAAATCAAACCACCATGCATAAATAGAACAAAAGAAACCAACAACTTTCAAGCTCATCACCCCACACATCAACAAAACCACAAAGATGTTTAGGTAATCAATAATCAACCTTTTATTTGAAGACTCAATTCTTTTCTTGCCACCTCATCATTGGGAGATTACCATGGACATTCTTACAATAGGAATAATATAATTTGTAGATATTTCAAATCATTAAAAACTTAAAAAGAACTTTTGAAGTACTACCTATTTGTAGGATACTTTTAAAACACGGGCAAAATCAATCAAAGTTTAAGTCTTATTAAAAAAAATCTTGTTTTTCAATGAACTTCTTGTGCTCCTCAATCAATGTGTCTTCACATAAGAAAATGATCTAGAGTGTTTTCCTTGGCCCCTTCACACCCAAGACAAACATGATTTGGCCAATGTTTAACAACAAAATTGAAGTGATCAAAAATATCAATTCCATGTTGAAACTATCTAAAATTTGTCATAACATTAGCAACACTATTTTATTTTCGAATTTCAACTTGTGAACCTATTGTGTCAAATATTTGATGAACCAAAAATGACAAATGCAAAAATTGCATTGCATATATCACCCGCCAACCTAAAAGATTCTTGATTTTTATCAGTTGTAAATATAACTATCAAAAGATTCACAAGGCCTTTATTTTCCCAATGAAAACATTCCTAACATTAACATCAATTAGTATGCAATGGCAACCAATACATTACATGATTTGGAGATTACAAAAATTAATTTTTGCATCATCATTCACAACAAAAGAACCCCTATTAACTTACAATGCAATGCCAAGGATACCACATGCTTGGGTTGGCAAAAAGTTGTGGAATAAAAAGTGCCCAAGATGCATTTCCCTTGATACTCAATGCTTTTTGTGATCCTTGAATAGTAGTTTTGGCCAAACACACAAATTCACCATACTCTTCATCATCTTCATACCTTATTATATTAAAGTGAATGTCATGATTGTAAATGCAATCAAAAGTTGTTATGTTTTTTTAATTACAATAAAAACACCACAACAACAACAACAAAATGAAAGGGATGAGAAAATATAAACTCGTTACATCCTTTTAGTTACAACAAAAAAATGGAAGGGGTGGGAAAATACAAAGTTTTTTCATCCTTTTAGATGTAATAAGCACACAACAACACCACAAAATTAGAAGGGGTGAAAGAATAAAAAGTTCCTTCATCCTTTTACCTACAACAAGAATACAACAATAATAATAAAAATGGAAAGTGTGAAAGAATACAAATCTATTTCATTCTTTTAGCTGCAACAAAAACACAACAACAATAACAAAAAAGGAAAAAGTGAAATAATATAGAATACTTGAAAATCACTGAAGTTATTAAAGTCAAATTTCATTTTTTAAAGGTTTATTGCAAACCTAAGCAAAATGTAGCAACAAGTTTGAGATGCAATGAACATGTATACCGTAATACCTTTTTAGGTTCGGCACCTCTATGCCAATTAATTAATTTAAATTTAAAATTTCAATTTGTTGGTTAAAATTTGAATTATGAAAATTTTGACACTTTGTATTAAATTTATTATAACCAAGTGTTCATAGAAGAGAAGTTTCATGCTTTTGTGGTGAGGTGGTCAATAAGTGATTGTTGTAAACCACTTAGAACGGAGGTTTAAGGATCAAACTTGGTTGGCTTCATGAAATTTTTAAATTTTCATCATAACTAACTATTAATATCCAAAAAATTCGGCAAATTAAAAAATAATTTAATTTATGCCGAACCTGAAAAGGTATTATAGTAACAACAACTTCAATTTGTGATAATACAAAAACACAAATAACATGAATTTAAACACACAAACAACAACATTAATAAATGTGAAAAAACTTACATGGAAGTCATGAAAAAAAATGTTGTGAATGCCAGAGATTTGCCGCAAATTTGAGCATGTGTAACCAACATCAACAAGAAACCAAAAAAGCAATGCCATGGGTTTGATATTTGGTTCTTACAAAAAAAGATGCTAAAAAAAGGTGGCCAAAAAGCACACAATCATTTGAAAAGAACAATGTGAAAATAAAAATGTCAAAAATGACCATGAAGACTCATTGCATAGATGAAAAACAACAACACATGTAAGCAACTTGGAAACTTAAACCAAGATGAACAAACAACAAAAGATATTGAAAAAAGATAACTGAAAAACACAAAACACACAATCAACCAAAGTAACAATGTCGATGAAAACTTAAAGAAGAAAGTTCAAAAACTCAACATTGTAAAACCTAAATCTAACCCTAAACCTAACAAGTTCCAAAATCAAATATTAAATAAATGGATTAATGAATGCTAGGTTTGATTAATCATAAAATTTCATCAAGTTTTTAAGTATGAGTCTAAAACATGTCTTCTAATTAAACAAATTCTAGTTTAGGTTAACATTTGGTTTCGAAATGTTGGATTGGGTCTATGAAACTAAAACTTTACCTACTAATTCTTCCTTGCCAAATTGAATACCCAACCAACACCTCTTTCAAGTTTCAACCACATTAACATAACAATAATGAAGATTCACAAAATGCTAGCAAGAACCCTAAGATCCTTCGTGTTTTGAAGAGTTGCCTTTGAAGGTGGAAGGAAAGCTTTTTGTATTGTGCTTGATGCTTGTGTTTTTTTTGAAAATTGCCAAAAATTAATAATAGTAATAAAAATTTTAAAAAACAAGTTTGGAGGTTTTCAATCAACAAAAGTGAGAAAAAATTAAAATGGCCAAAAGATAAAAGGATGATAAAAGATTTTTCAAAATTCATTTTTAGTTTATAGCCAAATTTGGTTAAATATTTCCTAAGGATGATTGCCACTTTTTCTACATAATCTCATAGAGGATATAGCCAATTTGGGCTACAAACAAAAATTCCTTAAAAAAAAGAAAATCACTACAAGTTGAGGGTAAGGAAAATACCACGTTTCCTCTCTTCTTCTTAATTTCCTTCTTTTGTCGAGAATCACATGTTAGCTTCACGTGATTGGGGATCTTGTTTCACAAGATCTGTTTCAAGTACCAAACAAAAAAAAACAAGTGGGGGAAGAAGAATAATTTAGTTTGCAAAGAAAGGACGACAATCAAAGCCCAGCAAGTCAGTCCATATTGCATGACAAAAACATTACAACCAAACTGAGTAGTAAGTTATCAACAGATGCGACAAAACTCTGAACCTGCTGCTCTCGTGTTGTTGTCACAAACAAACAAAGCAGGCTCAAGATGTGCACATCGACTTATGGCAAGTAATGAAGGAAGGAACTGGAACTGGAACTAGAACTGGGGCGACAAAGCATTGATGGGAGGAATAAAGGAGCCACAAACAAGTTTTAACACTACTTGGCTAACAATTCATTCATTCATTCATTCATTCTTTTATGGCTTTGAACATGCATCACAAATTCTTGTGATTGCTTTTCCCAGAGGATTTTTCATTTGTGCTGATAGACCCCAAAAAAAAAAAATTTGGGAAAAAATTGGGAATTTTTTTCTTTAGTAGTGTAAACTCAACTAATTTTTTCCTATTTTTGGGGGGAGGAAAAATTCCAATTTTTTAAATCTCCCAAAACTGATTTTTTAAATTAAAAATACTAATTAAATTTTAATTTTTTTAAAATAATAATTTATTATTTAATAATTTATTATTTTTTAATTTAAAAACACTCTGGTTTCAAGCTGGAACAAACAGGAGCATTTTCAGGCAATGGCAATGGGTACAGAGTACAGACCATACCACCATGATACTCCACCAACCTAACCTGGCATGGTAAATAACATCATGGCAATGGTTATCATCATTCTCATGGCTGCTGAGTTCCTTTTGCATTATTGGGTTGTAAGTTAATAATCAAATAAATACCTTGTAAAACCCACAGGTTAAATTATTATATCTACCAATATTCCATACTATTATTTTCCATGTAAATTATTTATTTATTTATTTATTTATTTATCTATCTATTTATTTATTTATTTATTTATCTATCTATTTATTTATTTATTTATTTATTTATTTATTTATTTACATCTCTAGATATTGGAATCAAATAATTTGGAGTAGCATGCACACATACATGCCCTAATTTTATTGGCATCAGCCAACCAACCGCAATGAGGCCACCATCAAAGTCTAGAAATGTAAGTAAGTTATGATTGATGGTGGCCTCATTGGTTCTAATTTTGAACCATTTAATTTCATAAATTTTACATTTACTAAGTGGTTTAAATCACAATTAAATCATAATTCCAAGGGTTAGGCCCAAGGGCCATAGACAACCAAACTACTAATGGTTGGTTGTTCAATTTCATGGTAGGGTTTTCAGAGTGAACCAATGATCTTTTATTTTTATTTTTTTGGCAAATTTTCACCAAAAAATGTGAATGGAGTTTTCTTACCTATTTGGGCTCTAATAGGTAAACAGGTAATCAAAGTCCATGATTAATAATTATTTGGGCTAGTACTACCAATGACAATCTATTTATTTATTTATTTCCTTTACCTATAAGGTCTAATTTTGAAGGGTGCAAATTACCTTTATTTTTTCTTACCTATTTGAGCTCCATGTTCCTTCGCACTACAATCAATTGTTTTACTTTTTTTCTTATGTTTTCATATGGTTCTCAATAATTCATCATTATTTATGTCAATGTTTAATTTAATTGAATTGAATTTAATATATATTTCAAGAACATGAAAAAGCACATGTTAATTTGTTTTTTTTTTATATCCATGTTGACGAATAGGGGTAAAGGGTGAGACAATTATCAAATGGAGGAAGTTATTAGGAAAGGTGGGAAATAGTTATTAAGAAAGTTAATAAGAATAAGAAGTAATTATTAAGAAAAAAAAATGAGATAGTTAGGTTTGAAAATTAAGGAAGTTATTTTCAAATTTGCCTTTGGAATAAGACATAGATGATCATATGAAGGATTCCAAAAAAATTGCCCATATATCAGTTTCAGTTTTGATTACTTGTCTTTGGAATTTGGGTGCACTATTAGGGACGATAAATTTGTCTTCTTATTTTTTCATATGTTTTTTAATAATTCATCAGTATTTATGTGAATGTTAAATTTAATCTAAATTAATAATTAATTTAATTTAATCTAAAATATAATTTCATGGACATGAAAAAACACATGTTAATTTGCTTTTTCATATCCATGTTGGTGGGTTGGGGAAAGGAGTGAGAGGAGGAAAATGAGTGAGGCAGTTATAAAATGGAAATAATTATGAAAAAAGAAATTGAGATAGTTAAGCTTGAAAATGAAGTAGTTGACATGTTGAAAATTATCATAATTATCAGAGGCTACACTCTGAATAATTTCACTACTCATATCACAATATTATAGTAGATGATAGAAATTATATATATATATATATATATATATATATTCAAAATTAAAAAATTTGAAATTAATTTTTTTGAAAAAAATAATTCTCTGTTTTGTCAATGTGGAAACTGACCCTAGGTTAAGGGTTTTCTTTCTTTTCTTTTCTTTTTTTTGGGTTAATTGCATTATGCTTGGACACCAACTGGGAATGGGTGGCCAAGTTATGTCCACAATTTTTTGCCATGCTTTAGAAGTTATGGCCCCTCTGTGTTCATTCCCTCTCTGACTGAAAGTGGGAAAGT
>Ga0209611_10007586_pt1 | contig 17318 bp, 10 predicted proteins | sample S1TSphgellanicum_3_FD_187693 | JGI IMG/M metagenome (GOLD analysis project Ga0209611, IMG submission 187693) | Host-associated microbial communities from peat moss isolated from Minnesota, USA - S1T2_Fc - Sphagnum magellanicum MG (SPAdes) (version 2) | ecosystem: Host-associated > Plants > Peat...
ACACATCCAATAGCCTTGAACACAAGGATGCATGTAATCTAGGACATTGCATTAGCACACTTTATATGACATCTCTCGAAACTTTTGTTTATTAGCGAGCATTAATTATTTTTGTTAGTAGGAGGAATGTCATTCAAGGTTAAGTGGGGGAGATGTTACTTCCTTTCCCCTTGGAGTTGAGTGGAACAATCCTTTTCAAGATCAATCCAGCACATCTTAACATTTTTACATTTATTCAAAAACCCTAAAAGAAAATTTGATGACACATTCTAAAATACATTAAATTTGTGCAAAAATATTCAATTTTGACTTTACTGGTGATGCAAAATTTGTAAAGCTAACCATAGCACCTGGGCAGCTTCGGCATAAATTTAAATTTTTTTTTATTTTGCAAATTTTTTTTAAAAAAAAATCAGCACCGTATAGCAAAACTTTGAAAAATTCAGTCAAAAACCTCAACCTTGTCCAACTAAGTAAATACTTAATGTGACCCAGCTAACGGTTAACCACAAGGACAGCAAGAAGGTTTTGAAAATTTGTTTTGATTTTTATTATGTATATTCCTTAATTGTATTTAAAAAAATTTCAGAATTACAAATTCAAGTACCAAATTAAAAATTAAAATTTATATTAATTATTTTGCACACAATTGCTAAAGCTGCCTATGTACTAGGTACTCAATTAGGCTAAAGCAAGCCAACAAATCAACCAAACAACTAGCCCAAGGTTGATAATGGACAAGGGGAATAATGGATTCATCTAAACAAGTGGCCCAGCATTTCCGAAGACTACTCAGATGTACCCAACATTTTGAGTCCTTCTTCCTAAGGAGTCCCAAATTTTGAGAGTCAAATCTAGATGAGTACATTGTGCATAAATTGAATATTCTTTTGTGTCTCTTGAACAATCCCAAAAAAAGGTCTAAAATCTTGAGCTCAAGTGGTTGAACTACAACCATTTCTTCATAATTATGTTCCTTGAAAATGCCAATATAAAAAGTGTTGGAAGGAATCTTGACCATTTATAGGAAAAATTGGCAATGTAATTAAGTGTTCAAATGTCATCATCTATTCAACAGTCGAAAACTATAAAATGAAGTCCTAAACAAATAGGGTTGCATTTCCAAGTCCATTACATTCCCAAGAATTTGGAAAGGAAATCACAAGAGATTTTTTCTTTTAATTAAAGTTTTTGGTTTTGACATAACCCCCATGAATATTTCTAAAGTAAAGTGTTGAAGAGTGTAGTGTTTTCTACAAAGGTCCCACCTCTATTAACTTGTGATACATCTTGGTTTCAAATTGGGTTCCAATTAGACCAATTTTTTTCTACATTTGTTTTAAGTAATGGTGTCAAAATATTATGTTAATTATGCATCCTAGGGCTCTTATTGTTGAAACCCATTTGTAGATGACCTAATCATTCTACACTATCCTAATTTGGTCATTTTTAGTGTTGGGTGGGTAGTCAAATTGGTAGTTAGGAATCGACAATTTCAATTCCAATTCCTTATCACTTAATTGGAACGATTTTGAAAGTACGGAACTAGGCTAGAATTGGAATCATCAACAAAAGAAATTGGGTCTTGGTTCTAGGTTGTTGTAAAAAAGAATCAAAATCATCATTTCAATTTTTTTAAATTTTTGTAACTGGAACCAAATTGGATTCTTCTTCAAATCCTCGTTCTCGTTCCTACTTAGCTTAGGGTGATTTCTCCTTTCTCCATCCCTTACTTTCTCACATGTTATAAAACTTTTTAATGCACCATAGAGCTTTCTTGCACATTGTAAAGCTTTCTAGTTTTTTTTCCTCCTTTTCTTTTTTTCTTTCTTTGTTTTTTTTTTCTTGTTTTTTCTCTTGTTTCAATATTGAGCAAGGAAGAGGAGGAGATCAAACAATTATACTTCTAGTTGGAGCTCCTCATTAGTTTCTTTGTCACCCCCATCTTTAGGTGAACAAGTTCACAAACTTCCTTGTTTTTGCTTGTTGCACATGGTTTTATGTGCATCATTGTTGATTATTATGTGTGGATGTACTATTACAAAACCATGTCTTTTATGCCCCTAGCATTGCAACGACAATGACTAATATGACTTGACCAAAATCATTAGAGGAGGTTTTTCTTGTTTATTTGGCCCCTTTCAAAAAAGTAGGCATGTCTTATTTAACTTAGTTGATTAAATTTTTTAATCAAATTGAATGGTGTTAGTTACATGTGAACTAAGTTATGCCTACATTATGTTGGTGCCTATTGTGGTGTGACTTTTTTCTCACTCTATGGTTGATGTGCCTTGTTACATACTAATTTGAACCCCGTGCCTAATGCACAGGTGTGTGTGTATTTGACAGTACATATTACAAAATTACAATTATAAACTACATTTCCAAAACCTCTTTATATACAACATTCCACATGTATCCATCAGGACCTTGGTTGCTGAAAATCTTGATATTTGCACTGCTTGTGGCCCATAAGATAGCAACATACAACTAACCATGGGAATAGACCGGAGACGGCAAATATACCCCAACATTGTTCAATGTCTAACTTTGACTCTTGTTGATTGTGATCGTAAATGCCATTCGAACAGGAAATTGATGACAACGCAAAATCCAAAATGCAAAGTTTAATAATATTACCTAAATAATATCATTGAGTACCTAACTCACAATTAATTTTTTCTTTTGTTTTGGGTAAATTTTTTTGAAAGTGTTTTAAACAAATTTGTTTTGTCAATGCAATTTTAATCTTCTTTTCAAATTGGGAATTTTTTCCCATTTTTTCAACCTCACAAATTTTTTTAAAAATCCCTAATCTCAACATTATTTAAGTAATATTTTTTTACTTTTGTTTTGTTTTACGATCTTTACCTTTCACTTTCACCATCAAATTTTTAACATCATAATGGTCACATAAGAGCGATATTCCACCATTCACCCTAAGTTTTTTAGGGTCAAAGCTCATTCAAAAATATATTGCAAAGGGGCACATAAAAAATCGTGATGTCCAACAAATAATCTCTAACGAAGTTCTTAATTATGTTGCAGAATCTTTCATAATTGCCAATTACATCATATAATGGCTTATTAATCAAAACCAGATAATGACCACCCACAGCTTGGTTAGGTCCTTTGTCCAATTCCCCCTTTTTTTCTTTTTTCTAGTAATAATCTCCCAAGCTCCTAGTCTCCAAAGAAGTTCCCAATTATAACAAACTTTCTCCTGAGTGCCAATTATGACATATAATGGCTTATTGTAAGTGAAACCCTGCTAACGACCACCCATAGCTTGGCCAGGTCCTTACTTCTCTTCTCTAGCAAATAATCTCCAAAGTTCTTAATTATGTAGCGGAATCTCTTCTAAATGTTAATTATGCCATTTAATGGCTATTAGTCTAACTTGACTTCCGACTTGTCCGGGTCTTTTCTTCTATTCTTCTTTCTCTCTTCTCCTTTTCTTTTGTATTGTATTCTAGGGGAGAAGGTAGTATGAAGGTCATGGTTGAGAAAAAAAAAACAAACCAAAAAAAACTCATTGGTCAGAAACTAAAAAAAGTTGATTGATTGAGGCTGGATGAAGAAATGCAGCCCATCCCATGGACAAACAGCCAACTGGTGTGCTGGTGGATGCTGGTTCCACTATTTCTTCGCCATGTCGGAGTAAATAGACCATGACAGGACAGATGGATGACCGAACAGATGGACGGATGGATGACAGGACAAATGGATGCACCTCATGCCTAATGCACAAGTTTGAACCTCGTGCCTAATGCATAAGTGTGTGTGTATTTGATGGTACATTTGCCCGATGCGCCACATCTATATTTCATTCTTTCTCCACCCCGTCAGAGTAAACAGACCATGACGGGACGAATGATTGATGGGACAGATGGATGAAATGATGCTTCACAATGTCCTTTACTTTGCCCGTTGCGTCACGTCTGTATTCCACTCTTTCTCCACCCCATCAAAGTAAACAGACCATAACAAGACAGATGGATGACTAGACGGATGGACAGATGGATGATGGGACAAATGTTTTGTAATGATGCTTCACAACATCTTTTACTATATGTAACCATATGCACTAATAAAAGGGGTTCAAGTTTTGTTTGAGCACCAAAAACAATGGAGCCCTCCCTTTGGATCTGGCCTGCCTAAGAGCTTAAATGTTCGGTCACCAGCTGGTTTACCTTAGTAAATATGCATTGCAATAGTATGGATACCCACGCTCTTAGGAAGGGGTACTATTATTAGCCCATGTTGAAAATGGTGACCAAGAGTTTTAGAAAAAATAAAATCATGCAACCAATGAGAAGGTTTAGCATGGACTAGGGAGGGCACAACATTTTTATTCGAGGTTGAAGGAGGGGTTGAAGGAGGGGTTTTTTGTTCAGGAGGTGGTGCTTTTCTATCTAGGCAGGTTTGCATGAGCACTAGTTGGCCTGTTAAAAAAATATTTTTTAAAATTGGAGTTAATTTACATTTAAACACACTGGCCTTTCTCTTTTGGTGGTTTTATTTTCTAATTTTATCCCAAGTACTTTGCCTAAAGTTGAATTGTCACACATATAAGTTAAAATGGTGTGTCACGTGGAAGCCCCTTTACTTCTATTTTAAATAGTGGGGATGACATAGTTGCATCCATCTGGATGGATGACGGGATAGATGGATGAAATGATGCTTCATGTTTCGACGTCCTTTAATATACGTAATTGTGTGTACTAGATTTCAATTGTTAAGAATGTTATTTATGTACATATGTGCCAAATGCAAATGTGTAAGAACAAACATGTAGATAGATAAGTTGTAAATTAGTAATCTATATAGATATTAGTTTCAGTTGGTAATAGGTAGGTATGGTTAAAACATGTAATAGAAGCCAATAGGATTATTTTATAAAAACAATTGTGAGTTTTTTTTAGTCTTTTTCATTTTTTTTCATATAAAGGAATTTTTGAATGAAATTTTTTGCAACTTGTTATTAAAAATACAAATAGTTGCCGTAGTATATCACATGTTTTGTGTTAGTCATTTTGAATAAATATGAATTTTTCAAAATGTGAATATTTTGCCAAATTGTATGTTTCATTTTTAAAAATAATCATAATTTTGAATCATACCAAAATATGTTGATTATTTTTTGTTTTATTTTCAAATCATAAGATACATTTTTTCTTTTACATGTCATGTAAATTACATCCCATTTACACGTGGTAAAAGATTAATGAAAATTTTGAAATCTTGAAACACTCTTTTGGTTTCTAAATTTATTTAATTGTTAGTGATTTTTTTGGTGTGGGTAAAAGGTTATTATTAACTTAAGTTTTTTTTTCATGAAATTTTAAATATTAAAAAAGTCCTTTACCCTAGTCCTTTGCAAAATTGACTACTTGTAACATAATTATTGTTCAAATTCAAAAGTCATTTACTAAAACCAAAGCCCAAAATTTAATTTAATGAATTTTTAATTTGAATTCTTCCACATTTATATTAGTCATTAACACAACTTGGAATGATTAACATAACTTTTAAATGTCAAAACAAAAACATATCTACAATAATTTTAAAATATCAAGGACTTTTTAAACCCTTTTTGGCTCCTAATAATGTGTTTTGACCCAATAGGTACATGGATATGGATATCATGACATGATGCAAATGAAGAAGTTCTATCCTAGGTTTTTTTTTTATAAAACCCTTCAACCTCAAAATAAAAACTAAATTGAATGCCATAATAACCCATTTTAGGAACATGTTGGTGACATATTTGTAATTGTCCACTCAAATTTTGCATTTAAATCTAGCATGACAACCATTGGTTTTGATTAGACCATTTGTTTGGTAGTGGTGAGTTTAAAACAATAGCATATGCCAAAACTGTTTCTAATGATAAAATAGTTGCATGTGTTTCAACAACACAAAATCATGCACTTTGTTTATAATAATAATTTATTGTTCCGATATGATATTTTCAACGATTGTTTACCTCAACAATCACAACAATTTTGTTCAGCATGCAATTTCAGTGTACTTTTTCAAACTCATGCATTTGAAGAAATCCATGGCATGTGTAAACATTGCCTAGTTGTAGTCTTTCATATCCTCCTTGGAAATGTTTATAGTTTATTTGAGCAATGCAAGATTTTTTTTGTTTATTTTTGCATTTGCCCATCACCATGTTGCCCATTCATTTGTTTTGTCAATTGTCCTTTTCTATTTTGTTCCTCATGTTTTGATTTTTAGTAATTACCAAAAGGGGATTAGCTAGGTGTCATCTGTTGGATATTCCAAAGATTTTTTTGTCATCTCACATATTTTATTGAATATGTTGGAAATTAATGTATATTCAGTCATAAATTCTAAGGTGTTTGGTTTGATAGTTGGTGTCTATTTGCTTCTTGCCATTGTAAAATAGAAGTTTAACGATTATAAGCACATGGTAGAGGTACAAAGGATGCAACTAGGCAATAAGGGTGGAATAAATGCAAATTCAGGTATAGGTCATGCTAATTAGTAGTAGAGGGGGAAAAAAATGCAATTTGACTATATAATTAATAAGAATGGTCCTAGATGCAAGAGGATGAGAAAATGCATGAAAATAAAAAACAACATTAATTGGTGGTTTAAACAATGTAAAATATCATCAATTATCTCTTATTGTCAATTTTTAATGGGCACATGTCTTTTGGTGGTGAATAGGTAGTGTTTAAATTGGCACATACCTCTAAGTGGGTTAATAGGTTTATATGCCACATTCCATATGGTTTAAATGTTCGAAAATTTAATATACTCCATAAAAATTAATAGTTTTATTGAGGATTATTCAATTGGTTTTTTTAATTTTTAAAGAAAATGGGCACATATATATGGGTATGTATGTATCAAAATTGATTTTCAAAATTTCAAGATCCATGGTTATATATTAGAACTAGTTGTTTCATTACACCAAAATGCGTCTTAATTCACTTTGGGTTTTATTAGATTTTGAATGAATTTGGACATTTTTGCCATGGTGAAATTGGTTAACCCCCTAATGAATAGGGATAAGTTGCTACGGACAATGAATTGTTTCATTTGTATTTAGTGAAACAAGGTTATTCTCAAGTGAAGTATAAATTTACCAAGCCATTCATTCGCTAATTAATTAACTAAATTTAAATTATTTAATATATAATATTATTGATAATTTAATGATTTTTAGCCTATTAGTTATTAACACATGTCACTACTTAAGCTAGGTTAAAAACCTAACATAATTACGTAGGCCATGTAAACAAGCTAAGCACCTATTATACAAAATTAGATACGAAAATATTCAATCAACTTATCATTGTTGACCATCACACACCACTTGTGAGGTTTGATCCCTTGATTTTTTGAATGGAAGCAAACACCTGTACCAACAAGCCATCACACTTGTTATGATAATGTATTACATTAAATTATATTTATCAAATATTTCATTTTAAACATTATAAAAACACAAACTTTGAAAGTTCATATTTTATTGAGATTATGTTCAAATGAAATGATTTGAATTTACTTTTAAAAAATTTCAATAATGTACATAATTATATTTATTTCTTTTTGAAAGTGTAAAATCATTTCAACAAAAAAAAATGTTTAATAAATGGATAAGATTTTTGTTAATATAATAATACTAACTATATTAGGTTATTTTTAGTTATTATAGGGATTTTTTCATTAATCTAAATTATTTCACCTTACATTATTTATGGTTATTTATGGCTATTTTCAATTACTTTTGATTATTTTTGCATATTTCACCCTAAGTTATTTTAAGCTATTTTATGTTAATTTTGGTTATTTTATGTTACTTTTAGCTATTTTAACATATTTCAACTTAGGTTATTTTCGGCTTTTGTAATTTTAAAAAATATTTTTGTGTTATTTTTTGCTATTATAAATTATTGCACTTTAGAATATTTACAACTACTATAAGTTACTTTTGGCTATTCTAAGTTATTTCATTTTAGGCTATTTTTAACTATGTGAGGTTATTGGTGGTTACTTTTGGTTATTGGAGGTTATTTCACCTTATGTTATTATTAGCAATTCTAGGTTATTGTAGGTTATTTCACCTTGAGTTATTTTTTTCTATTATAAATTACTTCACCCTAAATTATTTTTGTGAATTTTAAACAATTATAATATATGGCTATTGGTGGCTATTCTATAGGTGACTATTAATTATTCTTTTATTAGGGCTATTGATGGCTATTGATGGTTATTATATTAATGGTTATTGGTAATTATTATATTGGTGGCTATTATATTAATGGCTATTAGTAGTTCGGTTATTGGTGGTTATTTTAAACTCAATTACCATAGGCTATTAATGGCTATTAGTGGTTATTCTATTAATGGTTATTAGTAGTTATTTTATTGGTGGATATTGGTGGTTATTAATGGTTATTAACAATTTTTATATTAGTGACTATTAGTGGCTATTTTATTAATAGCTACTAATGGTTAAATTACCATAGGCTATTGCTGGTTATGTTATTGGTGGATATTGGTGGCTATTATATTATAAACCATTGGTGGTTATTTTATTAATGATTATTATTGGTTATTTTATTGGTGGCTATTAGTGGTTATTTTATTGATAATTATTATAGGTTATATTACAACTATTATTGTCTATTGTGTTATAAGTTATTGTTGTTTATTTTATGTTATATTACGACTATTAATGACTATTCTATTATAAGTTATTATTGGATTTTTATGTTATAATATCATAGGCTATTGGTAGTTATTTTATTGTATCTCATTTTAATTTATTTTTCATAGGTTAATATTAATTTTTTAAAGTTATTTTACCTTATGTCATTATATTTGATTTGAAATTATTACATTTATAATAAAATAACTTATAATGATGTAAAGTAAAATGATCTTGAATAACATAAAGTATAACTTGAAATAACATATATTAATTTAAAATAAAATAACCTAAAGTATAGCCTAAGGTTAATTGAATAATTTAATTTAAAATTTTATAATAAACTAATTATGATACCTTAAGGTAAAATAACGTATAATAGTTTAAGGTATAATAATTTATAATAACCTATAATAACTTATAATAACATAGGATATAAGTTAGAATAATTAAAATAATTTAAAATAATATAGGGTATATCATAAATTTAACCAAGGTGAAGTCACTAAAATGTAATGAACCTATTTCACTTTTAAGGTCCCATAGTGATTTTGGTTAATGAAATGCACCCCACTTTTGTAATAATGTTTTGTTTTTTTGAAACCCACCAATTATCTATGTGCTTTTTCTGAGAAACTACCCATCCTAGGTTTATCAAGGACATGTAATTTTGTACCACAATTTGGTAATTTGACTCTAACAAACAACAATAAATAAGATGATATGTTTATGCCATAATACTTGCTAAAAGCATGATTTGGGTGTGAAACTAGTAGGGGGATTTGTTGTCTTCTCTCAATATTCTTATCATTGGACTTGTTGCAAAAATATGGAGCTCTAGACATCATCATGCCTAGGGCATCTAAAGTGCCATTAGACATTGTGATGAATAAAACATGGGACAAAAACTTATCTATGTGTTTGTCTATGATTATTGATCTTGTAATTTTTTAGTTCGATTCTCTTTGTTGGGTCTCCATGGTTCCTTTTGAATATACAATACAAGTAAGTGAAAATTATTGTCCTTATTTATGAAGACAAATTATTTATACTCACGATGATTGCACATGTAGCTTATTTTTTGAAAATGAGAAGGATATTATGCCTATTTTTAGGTGTAAGATCCCTCCCACTATTTTGTTTCATGATCTACATATTTTTAGTTCATGAACACATACCTCTCATTCTTTGCAACGGGTAAATTCCAAATGTGAGAAATATTCCCAAAATATAGTGTGAAATTTAACTATTACCTTGGTTTACACCCCTTATTCTGGGTAAAGCCCAAGGGTGGGCAACATTCCCAAAATACACTTCATATATTTTGTATTAAACTAATATATAGTATGACCTGAAGTATGATTAAAAAACATTTCATGTGTCAAATTTTTAAAAACATCAATATAAAAATTTCCATCTTTTTTTTTAAATTTAGTTTTCGCAAAAAAATAAAAATAAAAATAGTTGATGCTTATAAAAAGTTCATCCATTTTCATTTGTCATCCATATTTTCATCCACAAATATCATTCATCCATGAACACATGGTAAAATCCACATCACCAAATATTATGTCCCATGTGTCAAATAATATTTTCCAAATATTCCATCAACATCAACAAAATATTCCAAAAAACATTCATTCATGTTCACTTGCTCACTGCACATGCTCACACATTCATGAAATATCATCCCTACATTAATGTTCTCTTTTCAATAATGTAAAGTTCACAAAATGTTGGCTATGATGTTAAACCCATGTTCCAAAGGGCTAGGGCTATTCATTGAAGGAAATAACACTACAAATTGTAAGTGAATATGATCAACACGTGTTATTTCCACTATTGGTACATGCATTTAAATTTTAAAACCCAAGTGCTACAAGTAAAAGAACTCTTAGTTGTACATAAACCAATATCGAAGGGGCATCACTATATGATTTCATGGAGAGATGAGGAGATGATGTTAACAGGGACCCGTAGTCGGTCCTTATTTACATATAGTTGTAGTTGTAACTATCTATCCTCTAGCCCATAGATAGATAGTCGACTATAGTTCACTACATAGTCGACTATAGTCGACTACTCTGGCCTTGAATTAGTCAAATGTAGACTGTTGTCGTTTTCTCATTGCGAGCCTTCTTCTGAACGATGGCAAACCCATTCGCATCGTGTTGTTGTTGGATGTCACAAGTTGCTGTTGTTGGATGTCACGAGTAGCAAGTTATGTTTATTTTGAGTTTTTATTGACCCGACTACAACTGAGTAATAGTCGATTATGACCGTTGCTCGGTAGTCTAGTCGATTATGACCGTTGCTCTGTAGTCTAGTCTATTATGACCGTTGCTCGGTAGTCTAGTCGACTATCTACGTTGCTCAGTAGTCTAGTCGACTATCTACGTAGATAGTTGGAGACTATAGTCAGTACATCGACTAAAAGCTGCATCGACTACTGGTCCCTAGATGTTAATGGTCACAAAACAACTAAATCGTTTCAAAATCAAGAACGTCAATGAAAAGGAATGCAAGGATATTTTTGAATAGTGACAAAATCATGAATTGTATTTTTTTATGTGTTGGGTTTGTGTCAAGACAAAATTTGGGGATTATTGGGTCATTGATTGAAGTAGAAAGAGTTTTCTACATAGTGTTTGTATTTGCATAAATCTTCAATGCTCTTGTTTGGGGATAGAAACTCTTGAGCTATAAGTATAAGCATTTACAAAAATTGGTTAAAAGCTGTTCATATGAATTGTGCATTACCCATGGATGAATTCAACAATATGGAAAAAGCCCTTAAAGAGGAAATGAAGATGTCATCGTAAGATTGGCCTTCTAAAGTTGGAAGAAAACAACATCAAATTTTGGGCATGTTGTTTGTTGCCTTGTTGATTTTTTACAAGTTCCATAAGTTTCTATAAATTTAAGTTTTTGTTTTCAAGTTTCATTTTTTAATGAAGAGAGACATGACATAGCCAACATAATATTATTTTTTGTAAAATTGCAAGGGTTGATAATGTTTGTTAGACTACAAGAAATCACAGTATTTTACTAGAAAAATTAGTTAATTTTTTTTTGCTTTAGTCTTTTTACCCCTCCCTTGTCCCATAAATGAGCAAAGTGAACTAGTTATTTTAAACATGTTCATTTTGACTAGTGTCTTTTTTACTATTGTTTTGAGCATTGTCAATATGTTCCCAAAAAATGTCAATTTTAAATAGTGATTTTTTGGGCCAAAATAAAAAATAAAATTGCTTCATTAAAAATATTAATTTTAATTTAAAAAAATTTGATAATCATTTATTAATGCAAGTTAGGTAAATATGTAATAGGTAGGTCGAAAGTAAGTAAGTAGGTAGGTAACCTACCTACTAACTTACCTACCTTAACCTACTCAAGGCTCTTTATTTACCATGTTATATGTTACCCAACTTATCTTAAACTAACCTAATTAACTAGGCATGTGAATAGGTTGCAAATATTAAAAGTTCAACCCTTCACCTCCATGAAAATAAACCAAGTCCTTAAACAATGAATCACAACCTCAAAAGGTAATTTTTTTGTCAATTTATTCATTTGACATTCTTATTCCAATTCATGGTACAATAAGTATGGGTAGGTAATAGCTAGGTTAGGCTAGGTTGGGGGGTAATTATTTAGGCTAAGTTTACCCCACCTACCCACCTAAATATTTAGCCTATTAAACCTAAGTAGGTAAGTTAAGCCTTGTGAGTAGGCTAAATAGGTTAGGTTAACTATTATATTATAATTTTCATATTATAAAATTTATAAAACTATAATAATATTTTAATTATTACATGTTAATTATATTATAATTAAATTATAACTATTATCTGCCCACCTTCCCATGCAATAAAAAAATAGGTTAGGCTACGTAATTCTTGGATGGTGTATGGTCAATTTGACTAAATGTTGTGTCAACATGGCCATTTTGACTAAATGTATGGATTGACACTTGGTTAGAAATGTCATTTTTAATCAAAATAACTAATCAAAGTAACCATGTGGTTTTCATGCTTCAAGCTTTTAGTCAAAATGGACATCCTTTTTTTAATCAATGATAACACTTTAATTGAGTTGAACCTTTTAAAACACCATGATTTCTTATAGTGTTAAGTTACTTGTGGAGGATGGTGATTGGAGCTAATGTTGGAGTTGTTGCTATTGGAATTACCTTTATGGAGTTGTTATCAAAATTGAATTTAATTAATTTGATTCCTACTTGGACATTAGTTTTCATTAGATATGTACATACTTAATTTAATGTCATTTTGATCCATCCATTGATGTAAATGAATGACCCACATCTTGATTTGCACTTATATGCAAATATTTTCTTTTGAATTTTGCTTATGAATTTTATTTTAAAGTTTGATTTGCATTTGGGAACTTATCCACTAAATGTTTGCCCAAGTTCTTATCTAACATTGCACAACTATTACATCAATTGGTAATTCCAATTTATATATTTAAAGTTTTGGTATCATTCAAAGTAAAAGCATTTTAATTTTTGGCAATTTTCTATTTATTTTGGATAAATGTGATATTTTAAAAAATGTAAGCTAAGAATAATAATTTTCACCATTATCATGCACATTAGAAAAATTAAAACCTAACCAAACTTGGTTAATTGGAACCTACCTAAACCTAACCTTTAATTGGGAATTGTGCAACTCTAAATTTCAAAAAATTGAATTTAATTTTTTTGCAAACTAATAACCTATAACCAAAATATATTACCTTTTTTTTTTAAAGAAAAAATTAATTGGAGACTCAAAAGTAAAGGTTACCTTGAAAATCTTAAAACCACCCAACATTATTCATTCTTTAGTTGTATCTTGTTAGGGAATGTCGAAGCAATGATGCTCAAGCACTAACTCGCTTTCAAACATAAGGTCCCCAAACTAATGTGGAATCCAAAACTTGCTTTCAAAAAATGAATAGTCATTTTGGTTTTGGGGGGAGAATATTTATTGATTGAAAATTACACAAGGTAAAATATAAGCTACCATATATTGGTTATTGGGTAAAAATTACAATTGATTTTTTTAATATAATAAAAGGGTTATATATTTTGATTCTAGGTTATTAGTTGATTTTTGATTTGGCAATAAAATGTTTGTTGATGTGTTTTTAAAACAAAATTTGAACATGCATGATGTTTTTTTAGTCACACACGATCACCTTCCTTCATCACTCCTCATGCTTTCAATTGAAACCAAAAAATTCAAATACATATATGATGCCAAAATTAAATGAAAATAGAAAATAGAAATGAAGTTGAGGAAGTTTTAAATATTTAGATTATAATAGGATGGCAAAATGTAACATTCCTTTAAATAATACCTCCAAAAATTAACACATAGTGTACCCTTGAGATATTTGGCAATTGATAATCAATTTGATTTTACACATTATTGAAGGAATGAAAATTATACTAGACTTCTCATTTGCATAACTCACCAACATAAATTCCATGTATGGAACAAAATGTTAATGAAACATTGAAGCATAAGTGGGAAAGAACAAATGATGTTGACAAAATTATGTTCAATGTAAACTTTGAAAGGTCATTTATTAAACGAACAATAGGTGTGACAATCTTGATTCCAAAGGAAGAAACAAAATGATATTCACACATCTAAAATGTTCCCATCGATCAACATCATGATTAAACATACAAATGAACTATTTAGGCTCAAACAACTTTTAGAATAACATTAATGCCCATGCAAAACATCCAAATCCTTCAACCAAATTGAAACAAAAATCAAACTCCCTAACTTTTAAAGTATACCAATTAAAACAACTCTTGCAATGCATTGTATTTGAGGTGGGATTAATATTTACCATATCCAAATTTAGTTTTAATGCTCCCCAACCCATAAACAATAATTTTTATAATACACACAAAGGGAGCAATCATTGAAACTCTATGTTTCCCTCATAAAGCTTTCTAGATACATACTTATAATTAGAACTTTAAAACTTATATTCTTACATTTAAATGTGTTTTGAAGTGAACAAAAAATGAAAAAAAATTGTAAAAACACAAATCATGTTTTCACATACAAGAGATTAAAATAAAATGACATACTTGAAACCATTGATGATTCACACATGATTAACATTTTACATATGAACATGACAACATGTTGATATTAGATGCAAAAGATAATCATGTCCCCATTCACATCCAACTATGCACGATAAATTGAATACAAGGATAAGCCTCAATTCCATGACTCAAAAGGTACAAGAAAAAAATTATACAACCATGAATAGTAAATAATATCATAACCACAAAAAGCTTTGAAATCCACTTGAAACATGAAATATTGATGAAAATTATGAAGGTGCCTGCCGAAAACAGCTACGTAAAACATATAGACTCAAAAGGGCAATATTTAAACAAAACCATCCAAAACATTGAAGGTTTGGGAAAACAAATAAAGCACCCACATGAAAAAAAACTATTGTCCAAAGCACGTAAGTTTCATGAGAGCTATTTGAATAATGGTAACTAAAAAAAACTAAAAAAAATGAAGATTTCAATTTTTTTTAAAAAACATCATCCAAGGAAAACCATACAAAACATGGAAGCACTATTTCAATAATATGACCATTAGTTAGACTAAAGTTTGAACACTACCCTATAAAATAAATTTAGATCATTATTTACCAATAAATTTTAAGTTTCAACCCATCAAGTTAATTCATTATTTTTAATGACACCTCATAAAAGTGTAGATGCCAAGCACAAAGGGATTGACTCATATGCTAATAGAATGGAATATATTTTCCAAAGTTAAAACAATCTTAATGTTTTGGGTGAAATCCAATTGGTAGTTTTTGTCAATGAGTTACATGTTCTAAAATTATTCATCTTTGTCAAGGAGGCCCATGTGGTTGGTTTATTCTATACTTTCAACCATGTAAAATGTTAAGAACCCATCGACATGACATCATAATACTACACCTACTTTTGAAAACCATTCATTGTTAATGCATCAATAACCTTGATCATTCCATTACCCATTATGTAACACAACACAAATTGTAATGTTCAAAACCTTTGTGTTTGAGGTGTTCATGATGCAAAGTGTGACATGAGAACGTTGAAGTTAAAGGGATTGTTTAAGCAAATGGAAACATTAATAGCCCACCTAATATAAGAGAGGTAAAACTAATCAAAACCAATGAATAAGTAATTGAACATTTAGTGCACATAAATTTGGTTCTCACTTGCCACCTTTTAACCTTAAGGAAGGAAGCAATATAAACAAATTGTTGCAAAGTAAGAGAGGTGCTTAAGGATTGCCACCACAATGGTTCCATCATCCCTCTCCTTAATCGCTTGAAACCCAACAATGGGGATTTAACTAAAAACAACCCCAAAATGTAGCACCGCCTCAAACAATGCAATGGCACCAATATGAACATTGTCAATTTCATTAAGAATGACCCAAACATTGGCACTAAGTTCTTTACTCAATAATATATGGACAAACATAATGATATTTGTTGTACACAAGCATCCATGACAATTATCCCCCATCACCTTCACACATTCACAATTGATGAGACAACAAGTGGCAAATCAAATGGTTGCAAGTTTAATAATGGAGTGGAGACAAATCAACTAGAAACTAATAAGCCAAAATTTAGGTTGACAAATTGCAACAAGTTATTTTGGTATTAGTTGCATTAGGAAGTTAGGCAATTGCAAAAAATTTAAATTCATGATAAATGACTTTTACTTGCACGAGTCTTTTTTTCATACAAACTCATGAATGCCATCCCTATACACAAATTGATTTCTTTTTCTTTTTCTTTTTCCACAAATCAAACGATTGCCATATGATAGGTATGGAATCCCTTGCCAAATTTTAGTATCTACACTTTCATTTCCTAATATAGTTGATGAAATGTAATAACATTAGTTTTGTGAATCTATAATAATGATATCCAATTTTTATTTTTTTGGAATTAACAATTCAAAAATTTAATCCTCTATGATGATTTTTTATCTAAAAGAATGGACAACTAGGATGATATTTGTGCCAAAAAGTAGAGCACTAGGATGAATTTATGTCAAAAAAGATTAGACTACTAGGATGCAATTTTGTCCAAAACAATTAGACAACTAGGATGAATTTTTTTTTCAAAAAGATTAAACCACTGGGAGGATTTTTTAATCCTAAATAGTTAGACTAATAGGATGAATGTAGTCCAAACCACTAGGATGAATTTGGTCCAAAAGGAGTAGACCACTAGATAATTTATGTCCAAAAAGGATAGGCCATTAGGATGAATTTAGATGTCCAAAAAGAGTAGACCACAAGGATGAATTTACATGTCCAAAAGGAGTAAACCCCCCACGAGCATGAATTTACATGTCCAAAAAGAGTAGATGATGAGGATGAATTTACATGTCTAATAGAGTAGACCACGAGGACGAATTTACATGTCCAAAAGGAGTAGAACATGAGGATGAATTTACATGTCCAAAAAGAGTACGAGGATGAATTTGGACTAAAGTAGGGCCCCACAAACAATACCTACGGATTCTTTCAAAATATTGAAAGTAGTAGGCGGAGATTTGGGG
>Ga0209611_10007589_pt1 | contig 17315 bp, 14 predicted proteins | sample S1TSphgellanicum_3_FD_187693 | JGI IMG/M metagenome (GOLD analysis project Ga0209611, IMG submission 187693) | Host-associated microbial communities from peat moss isolated from Minnesota, USA - S1T2_Fc - Sphagnum magellanicum MG (SPAdes) (version 2) | ecosystem: Host-associated > Plants > Peat...
CCGTGGCTCGTCCTAGCACCAAGGGTGCTCCAACTTTGCACTAACCACTTTGTGTGGGTTGTGTGCAGGCCCGTGTGAGTGACTAAAGCTTGTCAACTCTTCCTAGTCCCATCCCGGAGCTCCAACCCGCCCCTCTACCCCTCAAAGGGTTGTGAGCTAGGGAGCGTGCTCCGACTCCTCCTTATCCGCTGCTCTCTACTTGGGCTCACATTTGAGCCCTTTAAGGAGTTGGGAGTGCGTCAGTTACGTTTCGATGTAGCATCATGCATGTTCATTATAAAACCCATTATCTTGTTGGCTAATTTTTAAAAGTGAAACTTATGATTTAAGATCAAATGATAAAAAAAAAGGGGTAGCCATGGAGCCAAATCCTGGTTCATGAAAGTTTAAGCCCATCAATAAAAAAACCATAACAAATAAGAGTTATGCAATTGAGAAAAACCCCAACTTGTGAAAGTTTTGACCCTATAACAAAAACCACAATAATTGCAACAAAAGCCAAAACAAATAAGAGTTATGTAATGGAAAAAACTACAACAAATATTATGCAAGTAGGAATTATGCAATGAAAAAAACCCCAATTTGTGAAAGTTCAAACCTTGCAAAAAAAAAAAACCATTGCAATAGAAATCACAACAAAACTTGCAATAGAAACCACAGTAAATAGGAGTTGTGCAATGGAAAAAAAACCCAACTTGTGAAAATTCAAACTTGACAACAAAAACCACAATAGTTACAACAAAAACCAAAGCAAGTAGGAGCTATGTCTTTCACCTGATGATAAATTCAAGTAGATGGTGACTATAAAATATATAGGTTATCAAAACAAAATGCACAAAGCTCCTACGCTTATAAGACCACAAAAATGAAAGTTCAATTACTATAAAGTGTGTGCAAATCATTGAAAGCCACAATAATGTTCAATTTTTTTCTTCCTTTTTTGCCTTTTCTTGATTGACAATTGACAAAAGATGGTGAGTTGATTTTTTCCTCTTAAGCGAAGAAGGTGGGAATTGGAAACAACAAAGAAAAAACATTGCAAAAAAACACACTAAACAAATAAAGTTCATGAATAAGCAAAAATTGCCTACTTTTTTTGTTCTCCTTTGTGAAATCTTTTAAAGTTTTAAATGATACCACTACCTACAAGTTTCATCAACTGATGTTCCTTTAACCAACACTCCCTTTCATTGATGTGTTAGACAATGGAAATATTCCATTTCAAGATCATATCTAAGTTATTTTAGCCAGCAAGGTTACTTTCAAAGAAACCATGAGACAATGAGTGTTTTTACAAACAACTTTACTATTTAAAGAAACAAAGTAAAACCTAACCCTATTGTATGCCCTTGGTGGTTATGTCAAGGGCATAAATCTAGGTTTTTGCTAAATAATCAACTCACTTTTTCTTCTCATTTTGATCGTGGTTATCAATAGGGGGTAAGGGTAGGTACCTATGATTTTGATTTGGTTGAATGAAGTTTGGGTGGGGGTTTTTGAAAATTTTAATTTTGCAATATTGTATAATATATGTATATATATACCAAGTTTTTTTATTTGTCAAATACCCACCTTCAAATCTAATATCGACCTTGCATTGGTTTTTACCAATGTTGTGCATGTACATGGTTTTTGATAACTTATTGGGTAATGCAACTAATAAAATTTTAGTTATAAACATTAGTTGCAATTATTTTTTAATTTTTTAAAAATTATAAATCAACTATAATCATAAAATGACCTTTTTCTTTTAGTGTAAATGCACATAAAAATGTATGTTTCAAATGTGAATGTGTAACTTGGGACATGTAAATGTAAAATTGTGTAAGGTTATTTCATCTTGTGTAAAACATGTTAAGTGTTTAAGTGTAAATTAAAAAAAAAGAACATTTATACAATTTTACACATTGTGTAAAACCATATAAAATAGTCTAACAAATAAAAGAACACAACATTCAATATCATATAATGCAATATTGCATTTATTTTGTATTTAAAGTTCAAGACAACACCTATGGAAGTGGAGTTGGTTTAACAAAGAAAGAAGGGAAAAAAAGGGAGAAGGGGAAGGGGCAAAATGGTAGGCTTAAAGAAAGAAAAGGAAGAAAGGTAACAAATAATAAAAGATTAGATATGAAAGAATGATATTTTGCAAAAAAATTTTCATTGTGGTTTTTTGAGCTCCCCCATGTTGTTCCTCTTTTTCTAGAGGTTGTTTGTAAGTGCAACTAGTGGTGTTGTTGTCATTTAACAACCATTTTGCATTATTGAAAGCTCTAACAATGACTTATTTCAAATGAACTTCTTTTCCTTATTCCTTACCCTTTTCATCGTGTTACACTCTCCTTTCTTGTGGTTGTTTTAGGGTATTTTCAAGCTAGAGTGGATCACTTTCGACCAATTTTTTGAGTTTTTAAAAGTACGTTTCATAGTGTATTTTTTACCGGCTAAAAATTATAAAGTTATAAACTTGTAAAAACGTTAATCTTTTTTTTAAAAAATGACACATGACCGTGTAATACCTCATAGGCTACAATGTTTGTGAGAAAAAATTAATAATTCATAAAAATGTAATCATGAGGGACTTTATCATTTTCGTCAATTTTTGGCTTATGTAAAAGTCCATAAAACTTTTATGTGACATTCAAATGATTTGCAAACACCCATTTTCGATTCCTATTCACATTTTTGAGTTTTGGAGAAAAAATGAATTTTGTTCATTATAAACTCAACATATGGTGAGTCCATTTACACATCCTTTATGTACTATCACATTGCAATGGTATGTGATGAAAAGTCCCCCATTAAGTGTAGAAAATTCAACTTCAAATAATCTCAAGATTCTATCACACTAGATTAATCACATACATGAGTCCTTTTTCATAAAATTTAGTAACAATTCGACATGGAACAAATTCTAATCCATGAGGGTGCTAAATAAATGGATTTTCACACCAAAAATGATCCATTCTAACTTGCAAATACCCTTTACAACTCTTTTCATTTTTGGTCTTGCAAAGTAGGGTTTTAAAGTTTATAGCGAACTCTCCCATTTTGTTCATCTTCATTTCGCAAGTTAAATGTTCATATTGTAACTTTAAGCATTGTTTGCAAGTTCCATAAGTGATTCTTGTTTCAAGTGAACTCCCCCTTGTCATCTTGTTTTTGTTGAGATCTAACATTGTTGTTTAGAAAAATTATATTCATGAATGAAAAGTGTGAGGTGTAATATCTTCATTTTGATATAAACCATAATCTCCAAGGACAATGAGTAGTGATTTACATCTACACAACAAAAAACAATTCTACATAACATTGTGTAAGTATATTTCATAAATGTATACATGTATGCCATGCAAGTGTAAAAACTTTGACATGTAAAATGACTATTATGTACACTTTTATGCGGGCACCACACTGACTTTTATTGTCATGTGGCAACCTTATCCATTCTCAGTTATTCTTTTGATTTAGTAAAAAGCTTGTGTCTTCCAATCCATCCATAGTTTAATTAAACAAACATTTTATGTTATTATTTAAGTGCAGGTGCACTTCATACATCCTCACCCTTGAACAATTTAAAAACCCAAAGAAATGAGTGATTTTGTAAGCCAGAAAATGACCATTGGAACTTGTCCAAAGGATGAACATAGAACAAAATGAAACAAGTACAACTACTTAATCTTGCACAGTGTTTCTTTTGGAAAAATTTCGCAACTTGACGAATTTTTGTCAGAAAATTATATAACACAAAACATGTGAGACTTTTAGGAATCTTTCACCTACAGCCCTCTTAGGACAGTCACCATTTAATGCTAATTAATGCTGGGGATCCTCTCCAGTGGAACCACTTGAGGAGTTAGACCCTGTTCCTGCATTAAAAGGGCCACAGTGAACCAGCACCCGCACCCACCAACGCACCATGAAGGATGAATGGTAAGTTGTCAGGAAACAGTTTTCCGTTTGGTTCCAGTTCATTAGCTAACCATGGTGATTAGCTCAGTTGCTTTTTTCTTCTACCTACCTACTGGCAACCTACAAGCAGGTTTTTAATAGGTAGGTAGTAAAAACAGCCATTACCTATGTATAAACCATCTACTTACCTAGTAGTTACCTATTTTCCTACTTGTCTACCTATATATCAGACCTATTTTCCTTCAGCATTGGTTATCAAGGTGAAACCAAATATTAACTCAGTTGAGGTTCATCCACAACTGAGTTATAAGAGGCATCCAATGGATAGTGCGCTGGTGAGTGCTGGTTCATTGAGGGCCATTGAAAGGATATGAAAATAAGTTGATGAAAAAACTAGTGTTGGGCAGTTCTTTTACTTTTATGAAGAACCTTTGGTTCCAGTTTTTAAAAATAAACTAGAAAAGTTCTGGTTCCACATGTAAATGGAAATGGGAATCCAATTCTGGTTTTAGTCTGGTTCTAGGTAAGGGGGAGTAGAACCAGCGAATAACTGCTGAATAACCTCTGGTTAGTCCTTTATTCTAATCGTTTTTTTTCCCAAAAACTTTTTATTCCAAAATATTGATTCTGGTTCCAGTGCCAGTTCCCATAAATAAAACCAGGAACCCAGTTTTGGGTCCAGTTGTTAAAATAATCTGGTTCCAGTTCCGGTTACTGAACTGGTTCCCAAAATCAGATCCAGTTCTGGTAACCAGAACTGGCAATTGTAAACCACCAAACCCAGTGACTACCGAGCACTAGAAAAAACTTGGCAGCAAACTGATGTCAAATTCTAGTTGGATTTACTTGGGCAGGTATATACATTGTACTATGTAGGCTCTCAATTGACCACTTCAGGAATTCAAGGGCCAGCTAGCAAGGTCAGATTAAAATTCTAGACATGGAGTCATTGAGTAGGAGAGGCAGGTTCATAATACAACACTTCATCAACAGATCACTCTTGAACTCTAACAACTGCATCAAGCACAACGATGATGGCTGATAAAGTAGTCAAGTAAACACAGCTGCATGTGTGCGATCGCACAGTAAACAATAATCTTCATAATCATGTTTGTGATCGCAAGGTAAACAATAAGCTTCATAAGCATGTGTGTGATCGCAAGGTAAACAATTATCTTCATAAGCATGTGTGTGATCACAAAGTACACACTAATCTTCACAAAGTAAAGGGCAGTTTCTATGTGCGTACACACGACTCACTCAACCACTATTTTCTGGTAAACAGTGACGAAGTGGCATTTCTATGTGTTTAATGGCGACTACTCAGCAATGAGTTTCTGAAGAAGGTTCTTTGATGATTGAGTAACTTTCTATTATCTAGGCTATGATCGAGCTTTGAATAGATCGGTGTAGATAGAGTGAATCAGTTGGCTGACTGTACATGATGACAACTGAATTAAAAATAGTCATAGATTATCATAAGAGCATCTTCACTCAATCTGACGGTTTTTTTTTCCCAGCGGTTTTTTAAAGGATTTTCTGAGAAGGCCAAGGTGACTAGGTGTTTCCAACCCATGCCCTGACAAGTGGCAGCCTCTCAAATTTAAGTGTATATTGTGAAAGTTAGGTGCCAGTTTTTTGGTAAAAATTTGGTCACTCTATGAATTTTTAAAAAAGACTTGTTGGTTACAAGACTCTTACTGCTATCAACTTTGCAAATTATTACATTGAAGTAGAAGTAAAATGAAAAATAAAGTAGTAATTGAGGCCAAATTTTCATGACTACAAATTCAATTGACTATAAATATAATCTCTTGGGGGCTTTGAACCCTAATCCAAACGTACCTTGCTTATTGTAGCAAAAGATTGCTTGGAAAAACATAGAATAGGTTAGTTACATACAAAACCACACTAGTTACCAACAAGTTCAAAAGTTCAATGCATAGACACACACCAAAGACATATTAAAAATGCAAAGTTGCACCAGTAAGTGTGAAGTCAAAAAATGCAAATATATGCTACCAACAAATGCACATTGATACACAAAAAAAGAGGATTTAGGTTTAGGGCTTTATTATAAAACATGAAAGGGGTGTGTTGTGCAATTCTCATGGTTGCTATGCATTTGCAACCCTATAAATCTTCTATTGGTTCCAAGATCTGATAGTTGTAGTCAATGGGAAGGTCTCCAATATAAAAAAATTGTGCAGACATTCACATGACAAGATCCAAATGGATTGTCAATTGGTTTTTCAATTTGTTTTTTATGAAAGATAGTAAAGAAAAACACCTTTCATCTTCTACACTACCTAGAATTGTTGCCATTGAAAGTTGTATGGATTTTAGCCATTTCAAAAGCTTGTGACAAATGATCTAATTAATAGTTATCAATACCCACATTTTGAAACATGGATTGTAATCTAAGGGAAGTTTCCTTGTTGTTGCAGAGTTGGCCATCATCATCACTTTGAAGAAAGAGGCTTGGGCTTCTAATTTTAGTTCATTAAACAAAGGTGGAATGTAGATTTGGTTGGCCCCAATGTTCTTCCCATGACAATAATGAGTTTTCAAAATGCCAAGTTGTGTCATAAAATATGTTGAACTTTTGGTTGAACCCAAAATTTGGGATAAGTAATTTCAATGGCATTCATAATTTCTTGTGAAGGGAATTATCATAGCAACTCGTCAAGTAAACCCTAAGCAACACCTATCCTATGCATTGTTTTTTCACATCATGCACTTCCATGAACCAACCAATCCTAGAAACCTAGCTCAAAACACTTGTGATGGTGCATCTTTTGTATTGCAATATAATATAAGTATGTCCATAAAAAAGAAAAGTTATGTATTCAAACTCAATGTTATGCTCAATAAACCAAATATGATGCAAAACATCATTAAAGTTTTCCACAATGTCTAAAAGCTATTCAAATTTTTTTCCCTATACATGGTTTGCTTATCACAATACATTTGATACAATTTTCTTTCACATTCTTTCATGGCAATGACAAAATCACATATGAAAATGTTTTGATTTTGAGCAAAATTTGATAAGCTTTGAACAATTTCTAGCATGGGAATCATGTAGGTCAAACCAAAAAAATTCAACATCACACATAACTTTAGATTTGCTTTCATTGTGTCACATGGGCTACTCATCAAAGATCTAAATCACAATTGGGTGTAATCACAAAAACATGACCAATTGTCATTATAACTAGTCTTAAAAATCATATAAATGGAGACAAATAATGTGAAAATTTATTGTGAATTGGAAACCTTTTCATGTTATATCATTTAATATGTACCAATAAAACTTGTTGTAAAGTTTGAAGTGTTTTTAAAGAAATTTGCATGTCCAAAAGGACTCTTTTAACACTATAATTAGTTTTAATAGTCTTTTTGTAACACCAATTGACATTTTTTGAAGCTAATTTTTTATGATTTAAATGCATTATTATTTATCATGAATTTTGGTGCTTTAATACCATCCTCCCATAAATATGACCATAAATCCAAAATTCTAATCTTAAACCATTATGGATGGAATAGAAAATAGAAAAAAATTATTTAAAAAAAATTATGATGCTTTAAAAAATTAACTTGAACCTATAATCTATTTCGACTTTCAATTGTAATTTATTTGGAATCCGATTAATTTGTAAAGAAGTAGCTATAATAAAAATATGGACAATGAACAAAGCCCTCCAATGTTTCCTTAATAACCACACCATAAAAGGGTGTGGGTGCAGGTCATGTTTCCACCTAAGTGATTTGTATTTTATCAAAATTTGTTTTGTGGGTGAAAGCATTGAGATCCAATGGATTTTTCACATTGCTTCAATCTTAGACACCAAAGGCAATTTTCAAAGAATTTGAGATGCCAAATTTGTCTTGTGTGTAACACAATGTACTTGTAGCATGTAGGAGGCAAATTTGTCCCTCAATTGTGTTGTAACATAGCTTTTGGTCCTTGGAAAATAGAGATTCCATCTAAACCAAAACTTTTGAAATAAAATTAGATTTTGAAAGGCTACGAAATTGAATAACACTACCCACAATAATTTTTTGTTAGGTTATTTACTATACCACCATTCACCACTTGCTCTAATGTTAATAGAATTGGTACACATTTCCAACCATCAACAACATAAACATGAACAATAATCCAACATTAGTAGTCTATGATGGTTACTTCATAAATAGAAATGGAAAGAAACCTTGTTTTTTGAATTGATAAACGTGTGTTTATGAGCACAATTTGATACATATATTCAACCATGATCAAAGCACTTGAGTCATTCCAATGGTGATGGGGGTTGTTTGGCACTTTCACAAAATAAAACAATTGTTACACGCTCTCATAATTTGTGATTGGGCGTCCTTGTTGCAGGAGATGGGAAATTGTTTTCTTTTTGGTTGTAGGTTATATTTTACTTATTTTTAATGTGTAATCCAACATTTACCTAGTTTCTTAAAAGACCTCTACATGCATTGTAATAAACTATCATTTATTTTTTTTGATATTGGCTATTCACATTCATGTAATTATCTTTCATTTTGACACCCAACCTTACAACATGCAATAACTTTCAAGCTATGCCCAACATGTTTTTGCAAGCCATCAAACTTGGGGACAAGTAGCTTCTTTATTTTCTCAATAAAAGTGAAGGTGTTATACTTAACCATGGACATCTTGCCATTTGGGGCCATCACAATTTCATCTTAAGAAAATTTTGCAACCCAAACATCTTAAAACACCCGATTCAATTCCCATTTTGATTTACTAGGTTTTTATGGTTTTGGACAAGTAGGGTTAGAGGCTAACATGATTTGCTCTCTTTTTGCACCATGGGCAATGGTTAAGGAATAAACACCTCCTACACACAAAGATGTACCATCCTACCATGTGTTTGCAAGTTATGTGAAGGGGCACTTAATAGTTATTTTTAACATAATCAATTTAGAGTCATAAAATGATAACACACTATAGGGAGGCCAAAATTGTTATCACATTGTATTGTTTTTTAGGGGTCCCATGTTTGAACTTCAACCATGTCATTACTATGAAGGATTTTCACAATGTTTTTGCATATTATGGTAGGTCAAAACCCAAATAAGTCAAATTCCAAAGAAACTACATTTTTAGATTTAATATGATGTGATGTTAAAGTATATTTGGGTCAAACCTTGTAACTAGTAGCCAAAGGGATTACTTTCGAAAAGGACTGCACATGTTTTTTCCGCAAAAAAACTTTTACATGTAAATGAAGTTTTGAATGAAATTTTTTGTAACTTGTTTTTAAAAATATTTAAATGTTCCCAAATGCATCATTTTTTTTTTCGTAATTATTGAATAAATATGAAATTTGAAAAGTGTGTAGATTCCTTACAGATTTAATGTTTCATTTTGAAAAATGATCAAAATTTTAAATCATCACCAAAAACTAAAATTTCACATTCTTTAGTTTTATTATACTTTAATATATAACTTTTCTTCATACATCATCTACATTATAACCCATTTATATGTGGTAAAGGACTTTTGAAGCTTTAAAATTCTAGAGCAATTTTGACACATTCTTTGAATTTTAAACTTTTAGAATTCCACATTTTTAAAAGTATGAGTGTTTTTTGAGTGTGATTAATATGTTCTTATCATCTATATTTTTTTCAATGAATTTTTTTTGATTATATGAGTCCATTTGGTAGTCCTTTGATGTAATAGGTGTACATTTTCAAACATCTTAAATTAAAACCAAAACTTAAAATTGGATCAAATGAATTTTTACTATAAATTCCTTAACATTCATATGAAGGAAAAAAAACTAACTTGCCATGATTATTATGGTTTTAAATGGTAATAAAAAAAAATGTTTGATTTTGACTAATTATGTCTAACATTCGATACCTTTTTTGGTTCCTAATTATGTGTTTGGACCTATTTGTGCCAAAAATATATGTCACAATGTACTAAAAAATGAAAATATACTCAAAAAATGATTAAATTGATTTTTAGTCTTTATGAATTTGTAATATCTATTAAAAATTGTGATTCCATATGATTGAAAGAAGTTTGTGAGCCATATGAAAAGTTTGATAATTATCATATCACAAATGGGTGTTTGGGGGGGGCGGGGGGGTGATGACCATAAGTATGTGGTAAATTAACATTTTGACAAACTATCACTTTCAAATGGAAGATGCTAAAATATGTGAAGTGGATCATTTTTTGAAATTTCATTTCCAACATTTTTTGGTTAATTAATTCAAGCCCAAACCTAATGTAATCCAAAAAAAGAAATTTTTATTATATTGCATATACCATGAATATACCCATTATCCCTTGAATTTAATCTTTAAATTATTATTTTTCAAATAATATTAGATATCATTAATTTTATTAAAATCAAATATCAAGCCCAAACACCAAAAGTGAAACCCAAAATTAAATGCAACATGTTTTGCAAAAATATACATCCATACATACATGTTGTGAAAGTGCCCAAAGTGCCCCCTCCATAATGTGCTTTCACCCCAGAAGAAGTTTCAATGGGAGCAAATGAAAAAAAAACTTGAATTAAAAAATGGCAGGTAGTTTTATTGGAACCATTAAAGCCATTAGAGATGGCACAAAAAAACAAGATTATAATTTAACCTTAAACCCTAAGCAATGACAAAGTACAATAATGTTGCAAAAAATGTTCAAACTTGTGACATAACAAAACAAAAGTTTGGCCCTTTTTGCAATATTCACAATTTAACAAAACAAACATGTTGCTCCTTCATGCACAATTAAACCTTAAATCCTAAACAATAACAAGACGCAATAAATCAACAAAAAAGTTCAAGTTAAAGGTTTAAGGAGTTTCAAATCCTATACAAACCTCAAACAATTCATGAAGAGGGTGACAAAAAGGGTGACATGCAAGCTTTTCAATTTGCAATATGCACCCATGTATTTTCAATGGGGAGCTTAATCCTTGGGTGTGCAAATCTTTTAAATTTAATGTCTCGGATTGTTTTCAAAATTACTGACACATAGTTTGAATAGCAAAATTGCAAAATAGTAACTTATAATGCACAACAACACTCTTGAAACTTGCACTAATAATGTACTCACCAAATCCCAACTCTCAAATTGTGCATAAAATCCAAACTTGTAGCTTGAAGTTTCAATTATAAACAAAAAACTTTGATATTGTACATGTTGCAATGATTCAATCATCAATGCATTATGCAATAATCAAAGTTTCAACAAAAAAACAATAGATAGAAAATAAGTTACAATAGACAAAACATTGAAGGCTTGCCATTAAGTATTTCAATTTAATTTGTAAATTGGCTTAAATGGTTGTTGAAGTGTGTAGTGTGTTTCAATGGTGGCTATAGACTATTCAAGACTTGTGAACAAAAAGTGACACCCTATTTAGACACATTGAATTGGAGCATTGAAAAGGCATTGGTGTTGTACAAACATATCACAAATGAAGAGGAGCTTGTGACAAAGCAACAACTTGTGACGAGGCTCCTTTGGAAATAGGCACCCTATGGCACTTGAGTGTCAAACAAAATGGCAACCATCCTCAACAATTGGTTAAAAAAATTGGCCTTGTTTTCTGAAAAGGATGTTGGATGATGACAATTTTGGTAAAATCTAGGGGTTTAATTTAAAGCGGGAAGTCATAAAGGGATTTCTTTAGGTTGAAATTATGTTAAAATTTTCCATTAAAAATTCATCCATCCCTAGGAGGATTTAACTAGATTTGGTTATAGGACAAGTAGGACAATAAGTTTTTGGTAGTCTTGTTCGGCAACTTGTAGGAGCAATTGTTTTAACTTTGATGCATTTTGATGCTTGTGTAGTCCACCATAACTGTGTTTTAAGTTTATGTGTGTTGATAGGAAGGTGATTACCCATTGGATTTGCATCGAGTAGTTTTACAAATTTTATTGTCGGGTGTTGGCATGGTAGGGTGGACCAATTTTGGTGTCACGGGGGTACTTTTTCTACAATGGGCGTGATTGCAATTATTATATCTTATTACATATGTTGGGTTTGGTTAATAGGGACTCATTTTCAAAAATAGACTTTATTATTTACATGGTGCAATTTGTTTTAATGCAAAAAAATAACATCCCAAGAGCTATGGACTTTTGAAATTGAAAATTAACTAGGGTGTAATGCTAACTGCAATTAGACTAATGGACTTTAATTTGTTTCAATAATGGATCTAAAATTCATTTAGGGAATTGATTTCAAGGTGGAAATTTATTAATAAAAATAATGCAAAAGAGTTTTGCATGTATGAATTGGAGGTATTACAATATGGACTTTTGATTGTTGAGAAAACAAACCCTATTTTTAAAATTCCATAGCATTTAAAAACAAAGATGTTTTGGGTGTAAATTTTGTAAACTTATATAAATCACTAGCTTCTACAATGCACAAATCACATATGGAAAAAATTTGTTAAGAATGGATGGATAGATCATTTTGTCATCATCATGTGTTAACATTATGCACATTATAAAGCTTGCAAAATGGACTTTGGGCTAAATTATTTTTTTGTCAAGTTTTAGTCCACCCAACCATGCCAAGACCTTGCCATAATGATAATGGCAGTTAAAAATTCCATCAATTTGCTAATAAACATAAAAAATGAAGTTTTGTAGGTACAAGGTGATGTAATAATTGACAAAAAATTGGCATGCCAAATTTGGTTTGACAAAAAAAAAATTCCCGACACAATGAATGAAGAATGGTGTTGCCACAATCGATAATTCTTGATTAGTTTTTAATAAAAAGCTCATCAATGTAAAAGTGGTGCTCAAAAGTGTTATTTGCCAAATCGGTTGAAATACTTAAATGCACTACTACTATTGTTGTATTTAGCACTTTGATTTGGTCATGATGGCATTTGCATCCAAGTGTAGCACTAATAAATTGATACTTGTAGGTAGTAGTCTTGATCAATGATCTTGTCAATTGTGAAAAAAAGTGATAAGCATTGATGAAAACACCTATGGATGGAATTGTGTGATCTTAAATGAATATTTAAGGATAGTCACTTGACAAAATGTATTGTTGAAACATTACATGAAAATTGATAAACACATGTACTACAAATGTATGCACCAACATTGGAAATTGATAATATGCAATCAATGTTTGTCTATCTAAAATTGGTATAACAAACAACAAATTGGAGTATGTTAATAATAGAAAGAAAGTTTGTGGATCTTTTAATAATTTTTTTTGACTATGAATCGATATTTTGTTGTAACAAGAATTGTGTAGAACACCAGTGTGTTGGTTATGAATGAGTTGAAGCAATGCCATTCAAACATGTTGTAAGTTAAATAATTGGATAATTCAATTAATTATAGAATATAATGATCAACAATGGTTCAATGGAAAATTCTTGGAAAAATACAAATAAAGGGTTATCCATGTTGCAACCTTTGCTTGGAAAAAGAAAGCATTGATAAGAAATGAAGTTCCAAAAGGAATAAGGACAAAAGAAAAATGTCAAATGCAACCAAGGTTAGAAAGAGTTTGTTGTCATTCCATGAATAATGGAGTGAACAAATCAATTCAAGCAAGATCATTCTACAGTTTGAACAACAAAATTCCAACTAGAGAATGAAAACAACAAAGTTAAAATTTAGTATTCAACACTGTATTGTTTGCCAGTTCCATGATTTTGGTAAAAATTGGGAATGTTAATATTTAATTTAGAATTGTTGTAACAAATGACTATTGAAAAAAATTAAACATATGATGGTGTGTCCAAGCAAAATTGTTGGTGAAATTGTTGTTTGAAATACAAGATAAATTAGTAGCAAATGAAACATTAAAAGAAATAAAAACCAATATTGATCAGGGGTATTGTTTTTAATGAATTATAACTATAAAAAAAGATAAAAAATGTTTATGGCACTTGAGTTGGTCAAAGCAAATAAATTGTAGGATTACATTACAATATAGGAAAAAGTTATATAGGATTGACTACCAAATGTACATTGGTTTGTGTTGCACATAAATTGCATGTCTATTTTTAAAAATTCATTATCTTATTAAGCAATTAAAGAAAAATCTACAATGTATATTCTAGATCAAATCTATAATAAGAAACCTTCTTCAACATCTAAAGATGCAAAAACATGTACAAAAAATTGTTCCAAAATTGAAAAACTTGGTTGCTAAAAATCTATAAACATATTATGGTTTACAATTGTAATATTTTTAAAAATTCTACAAAATATTTTGTGATTGAAATCCTTCCAACAAATAGAAAATAACATTGTTAAATCCTTCATTGGCACTTGAAGAAATTTTAGGGTTTATGACTGAGTTTATAATTAGTATTTCAATCATAAAGGATAAAAATGATTAGTAGCTTTAAAGTCGTTATAGATGAGTTGTTTAGGGGGTAAAAACACACTATAATGGATTTATTTAGATATCACAAAGGCATATTTTTTTGGGTTAGATACATATTATTGATAAAACCCATATGCAAGTTGAGAATTCCAACAAAAATGGACTCAAATAAATGAAACTAACTTCTTTCCCCTTCTAAATTTCAAATAATTACACCAATAACATTAATATTCAATGAAAGATGGACTTTGTAATATAGGTAATTCCTAGGCCGCAGTCCATAAAAAAATGTGTTATGGACACATTCCTTATAAAAAAATTGAAGATTTTTTCCACAAATTTGGGTCATGTTATACTTTCAAGGGTTATGACACTTGAAATTAAAGTTGTTGGAAACATTGAAGTATATAATAGACTTTATAATTGCTTATTATGCATAATAATAGTCCAATTTTTTTCAAAGTTCATCACATATTCAAAAGAATGTTTTTTATCACCAAAACTAAATGGAGGTGTTAAAAAAGGTTGAAACCAAAACATCATTAACTTAGACATGGAAAAATATGCCAACTTTAATATTGTTTCAAGGTTTTTTTTTTGGTTCAATTTTCTATGTTAAAAAATACACAAAAAAATTTCCTAAAATGAACTTTGCAGTTGCCATTTTTGGTCCACCCTAATGTGCTTTCACCATAGGACAATAGTCATTTAGGACATGATATGACACGTTTCATCCATCAATTATAAAGGACATATGTGAAGTCATTAATGATAGTTTAATGTTCCCCAAGTTTTTGTTCTATCATTGGACCCAAAAACTTGGGGAACATTAATTTTTAAAATGATAATATTTATTATTATTGATTTATTATATATAATATAATTAATAAGATATATATTTATTTTAATTATTTTTAATTTCATTAATTTTCCATCCTATCAATTGTCAACATGTGTCACCATTAGGTTAAAAACCAGGTGGGTCCAATCACGATTGGGGCACACAAAAAGAATGTTTCACCCCAAAATCATTTGCATGATAGTACTTTGAATGACCATTATGTTTATCAGATTATTTATTTATTATTTATTTATTTTTCATTAAATATTCACATTATTTTTATTAAAATGGTTGTGATTAATTATGATTTGGACGATTTTAAGGTGTCCTCAAGTGTCTTGAAATGATTTCCAAAAACCATGTCCCATTACATATGATGATACAAAAGGAATCAAAAGGGTAAAAACATAGTCATAGGAGCCACTCTCATGAGTGGACAATGTTTAAAATTGCACTTCTACAACTTTGACCATACACCATTCAAACATAATAATTGAAAATGATAATCTATTTTTGCAATAGGTTCCATTACTTACAAAAATTTATTGTAAAAATTTCATCAAAATCAAGATTTCCTTTATATGTGAAAAGGACTCAAAACATAGGAGTGGACATTGCTTTCTAATTTCAAAAATCCTTTTTGCATATCAAATGTGTGCCATCCACTCTCAAACTTTAGGATTCATGGTGATAATTTTAAGGGCAACACGTGTAAAAATAATAGAATTTTGATATGTAATGGATATTAGCATATTAGTTTCAAATGTGCTTTTGGGTTTGAAAAATATGAAATTTGAAGTTGTCTGTTTAACAAAAGTTCATCAATTTTACATAATATAGAACATGGATGCATGATTTTCATGGTATTTAATTGAAATGTAAAATCATGTTTATATTAATAAGTAATGTGCTGCGCAGTTTGTATGGGTTATCTTTAGTTAATTAATTTAACCATGATTTGTATATTTTTCAACTATTTGCCTTATATGTTTCATGTTGAAAATGTATTTATTTAAATTTTATTTTATATTGAATCTATCTATACATATAACAAACTATTTAGTGATTATTTCATCATTTAGTTTGAAAATTGGATTAAAACCATCCTAGGTCATCCATTAAAATATAGGTTCTCAAACTAGCTTGGGTTACAATTTTTCTTGTGATATTCTATGTTTAAGTCCAAACCATGGCTAGTTTCTAACTATACCATAAAGTGGAATTAGTTAGCCTCTAATTCTACCCTAAACCCAACCTACTTGTTAGCCTCTAGCTATGCCTTAAACCATAAACTTGACCTAACTGTTAGCCTCCAACTATAAACCCTTAAACCTTAATCCCGAGCTAGCTCCTAGTTTGCTCTAGACCTTTTATAATCTTCTTGCTTGCCATGGATATGTTCCTTCATGCTCGTCATTTCATGTTCCATTGCATTCTTGTCACAAACTGGTTTTTCATTGCTTTTTGTCGTCATTTTCTTGCCATTGCCATCACTAATGTGCTATGTTTTTAACGCTCTCTCGCCTTCAAGATTCATCAAGCAATGGAACGTGATGCATTGAATGTTGTCACTATGTCATTCCTCAACAAGTCTATAACATTTGTAGCATCCTTTGTTATTAGTATACAAGATGTGTGCAAGTCATGCACCAAAACATGGCAAATATGACTACACCCATGACTACGTTTGTAGTCGTAAATACCATTCATGACTACATGACTATGTAGTCCATGTGGACATGTCATCTATCCACTAGTTGTATTTTTGTCCTAATCGTAAATCCCATGGAATGTATTATATATATTTAAATTGAAATATATTTATAAATGGCCATTTGGTAGGTAGGTAAGCTTAAGTAGGTAGGTAACTAGGATCCTATTTATTTTTTGGCGACAAGCCTTTTTTATTGTCCATCACAAGTAATATTTGCACTTTGAATGTATGTAGTGCATGTATTGTGTGTAGACTAATATTTTTTCACCTAATTATATAGTTTACAAATTGAACTTGTTGACAAAGGATATGGGATAAATTTACAACATTATTCCACATCATCCTTTGTCCGATACAAAAGTCCCCAACTTTGACCATTATTATTATTTTCATAATTTGACCATATATATATCTTTTTTTTTTTTTTTTTTTTTTTTTATTTTTTTTTCATTTTTTTT
>Ga0209611_10007590_pt1 | contig 17314 bp, 14 predicted proteins | sample S1TSphgellanicum_3_FD_187693 | JGI IMG/M metagenome (GOLD analysis project Ga0209611, IMG submission 187693) | Host-associated microbial communities from peat moss isolated from Minnesota, USA - S1T2_Fc - Sphagnum magellanicum MG (SPAdes) (version 2) | ecosystem: Host-associated > Plants > Peat...
GGCAAGCACTGTGCCGCGTCTACCAGGTGAGTTACGACGATTTCATTCGCACGACGGAGCCGCGCCACACCCGGCAGGTCGTCGAGGTATTCGAACGGCTCAAGGCCGCCGGCGACGTTTACCTCGGCAAGTACGAAGGCTGGTACTGCACCAACGACGAGACCTTCTGGCTCGAGTCCAAGCTGATCGACGGCCACTGCCCCAATCCCGAATGCGGGCGCGAAGTGCAATGGCTCTCCGAAGACAACTGGTTCTTCGCGCTCTCCCGTTACACCGATCGTTTACGAGCGTACTATCGCGAGCACCCGCAATGGGTGCGGCCGGAGCGTGCCTACAACGAAATGGTCGCGACGCTCGAGGGCGGGCTCGAAGACCTCTGCATCTCGCGCGTCAACCTCGACTGGGGCGTGCCGCTGCCCGGCGGCGGCGTGATGTACGTGTGGCTCGACGCGTTGCTCAATTACATCACGGCGCTCGACTACGCCGACGACGCCGAACCCTTCCGCACGTTCTGGCCCGCGGACGTGCAACTGATCGGCAAGGAGATCGCGCGCTTCCACACATTGATCTGGCCCGCGATCCTCTGGGCCCTCGGTCTGCCGGCGCCCGGCCTCGTGTTCGCGCACGGTTGGCTGACGCTCGAAGGCGAGAAGATGTCCAAGAGCCGCGGCAATGTGATCGACCCCTTCGAGATCGTCGAGACCTTCGGTGCGGATTCGATCCGCTATTTTCTGCTGCGCGAAGCGCCGTTCGGCAGCGATTTCTCGATCAGCATCGAGAAGATCCGCCAGCGCCGCAACGGCGATTTGGGCAACGATCTCGGCAACCTCGTGCGACGGTCGCTCGCGATGCTCGTGCGCTATCGCGAAGGCCGCGTTCCCGCCGTCCATGAGTCCGAATTCGCATCGCGGTTTAGCGACCTCGGAGCGCGCGCCGGCGCGCAACTCGCGGATTTGGGTTTTCGCGACGCGCTCGAGACGATTTGGGAATTCGTCGCCGCGCTCAACCGTACGATCGACGAGAAGAAGCCCTGGGAACTGCACAAACGCGGCGACGCAGAAGCGCTCGACGCTTTGCTCTACGAATTGTGCGAAGGCATCCGCTGGCTCGCGATCCTGCTCTGGCCGTTCATGCCGGTCAAGGCCACGGAGATCTGGCAACAGCTCGCCCTCGAGGGCGAACCATCGGTGCCGTGGGACGTCGAACTACGCTGGGGCCGGCTCGCCGCCGGCACGCTCGTGCGCCCCGCTGAAGCGCCGCTTTTCCCGCGGCTCGACGCCGAACCCGCCAACGCGGCGAGTTAGCGGCGCGTTCCCGACGGACGTCGACGGACGAAGCGTGGACGACGACACTCTTAAGGAGCGCGCCGCGGAACGGCGAGAGACGATGCAGGTGAACGTAGCGCGAGGGGGCGATCCGGCAGCCCTCCGATTCGATCGATCTGTCGCGCGCCTTGGCTAATTATCGGAATTTGAGAATACGAGGTTCGGGAAATAGGCGCGAAGCGCTTTGCCGAGCGTGCCGGGCGGCACGTAGCCGGGCGGCGGCGCCGGTAGCTGGATGTTCGTGTAGCCGTTGACGAAGGGGTCGCCACCGGGCGTGAAATGAATCGGCCAGGGCACGTTACCCGTTTCGTACGTCCCGTCGGCGTACGTGAACTCGTACGAAACGTAGTACCAATCGAGGCCGCCGGCGTGCCAGCCGCGAATCGGACGATATTGGCCTTGGCCGCGATGTAACGCGCCGAATACGCCGTACATCTGCATGTGGTACGCCTTGGGCGCGGCGGGCGGATCGGGCTTTACGTTGCGCAAGGGATCGGTTTGCGCGCGGGATTGCGCGATCGTCTTGGCCAGATCGCGCTCGATCTGCGCCAATTGTGCGTCGCTGAGCTTGCCCGAGTGGGCCGCGGCCGCGGAGCGGGCGGTAGCCGCTTGGGCCTCGGCGCGCGCGACGGACTTCTCGTGCGAGGGCGCGCGGGGAGCGTCCGCGGGCGGCTGACTGGTCGCGAGGGGCGCGGCCTTGGCCAGTTCGTGTCGCAAGCGCGATGGTGCGGGAGTTTGGCGTTCCGGCACGGCAGCAGCGCGCGGTGCGGCTGCGACTTGAGCAGCCGCCGGAACCGGCACGGCGGCGGGCTGCCGCGCCGTCTGCGGCTGCCGCGCGGCCGCACGCGCGGCGGGCTGGGCCGGGACGGGTTTCGCCCGCTTTTCGACGTGGAGCGACGATGAGATCGTGACGATCTCATCGGCAGACGGCGTCGGATGAACGCGCGGCCGGTCAACGTGAAAGAGCCGGTCAAGCTCGTGCTCGGTTAGCACGAAGACCAGCCCCAGCACCAAATGCACGAGCAAAGACGCCGCGATCGCCACGCGCAGTATCCGGTTGCTGCGGCCCGCATCCGAGGCCGCCGTCATGCTACCATCGCCTTACGTATGTTCGACACCCACGCGCATATTCAGGATACCGCTTTCGACGACGATCGCGAGGCGATGTTGGCACGCGCTCGCGACGCGGGGGTCGAGCGCATCATGACGATCGGCACCGACCTGCCGGACAGCGAGCGCGCGGCGGCCACGGCCGCGCGCTACGGTCTCGACTATGCGATCGGGATCCATCCGCACGAAGCCAAGGACGCGCCCGCCGACGTGGCCGCGGCCTTCGATGCCCTGGTCGCCCGCGCCGAGCGGCCGCCGCGCGCGATCGGCGAAATGGGCCTGGACTATTATTACGATCACAGCCCGCGGGAGGCGCAGCGGCGGGTCTTAGTCGCCCAACTGCGCTATGCGCGCCGGCGCGATTTGCCGGCCGTCTTCCATCAGCGCGACGCCTTCGACGATTTCGTAGCGACCTTACGCGACGAAGGCGCGGCGCCGATGCGCGGCGTCGTGCACTGCTTCACCGGAAACACGGAGCAAGCGCGGCTGCTGGTCGACGAGTTCGGGCTGCGCCTGGGAATCGGCGGCGTCCTGACCTTCAAGACCGCCGGGAGCTTGCGCGAAGCGGTGCGGACCGTCGGCCTCGAGCACCTCGTCCTGGAAACCGACTGCCCGTATCTGGCGCCGGTACCGCACCGCGGGAGCCGCAACGAGCCCGCGTTCGTCGCGGCCACGGCGGCGCTATTGGCCACGCTCTTCGAGACGACCCCGGCCGACGTCGTCGCGCGAACCACTGAAACCGCGGGTTCCCTCTTCGGAACATGAGCCGCGGCACGGGCCCGGAGCCCGCGAACGGCCTGCGCAGGCCGTGCGATGCGAAACCGAGCACCGCTTGGAGGGCGGGCTCGCGGCTTGCGACCCCGGGAGCCAGCGGGATGCTCGAAGCGAACGGCGCTCGGGTTAACTCAACGTCGCGGTTCCACCGCGGTCGCCCACGTTGCCTCGAAGCGGCGCTCGAGTTCGCGCAGCAGGGACGGGTCGCGCGTCTGCATGCCCCAATCGAGCATCGGCTTGCCGGCGTAGGTCGCGTTAGCCGAGCCGACCCAGCCGCGGTCGCCGCCGATACAGAGCTTCTCGTCACCGGCCACGACCCGTACCTCGACGCCGGCTTCGCGCAAATGGCGCAGGGCCGAGCGTTCGGCCGTGTTCCGCCGGTGCGCGTACTCGCGCGCCGAGACCACCAGGCGCACGTGCGTCCCGCGAGCCGCGCGGTCGCGCAAGGCATCGTAGACGCACGAGTAGCCGAACGATTCGGATTGGACGTCGAGGTGGTCGCCGCCGGCGTCGCGGATCGAACGGGCTTCGAGGCGCAATGCCGCGGCCTTGTCCAGCGCCAATCCCGGCACGGGTGCCGTGGCCCGGCCGGCCGCGGCCGAGGCGACCGCCGCCACCTGGCGCGCGCCGGTCGTGGCAACGATCGTGTCATGGCCGTCGCCCGTCCAATTCCGGTCGTCCAGATACGCGGTTCCGTCGATCACGGCAGCCTTGAGGTGAACCGGAATCGCGTCACGACCGGCGAGTCGCACGGCGACCCCATGTTGGCGAAGTGTTTCGGCCGTTCGGCGGTTGGCCCGGGCCGGGCTATCCGCGCCGCTTCCGCCTCGGTACGGGTGGCCTTCCAGGGTTACCGACACGCGGGCACCGCGGTCCGCGGCGCGCTCCAATGCCGCCTCGACCGGGGAGCCCGGCCGCAGCACGTAGGCGCTGAGGGCGACCTCGGAGCCACGCGCGATGGCTGCCACGACCGCGCCGTCCGTCGCCAGAGTCGCCCTCAAGCGAGCGGCAGCGGAAGCTGTTCCGGCCCGTGGGCGAAGAACTTTTGCGCCAGCCCGACGGCCGCGTGCGCGAACCCGTCGAGCGCGGCTTGACCGGCGGGAGTCGCCAAGTAGGCTGCCAGGGCCGCACCCACGCCCGCCAGCGCCGCATGGCCGCCCGACGGTTGCCCCGACTGCCCCCCGGTTGACGGGTGTGAGGGGTGGGCAAGGGCGTCCTGGCGCCGCCGAACTTCGTCGGCGAGGGCGTCGAAGGTGCGCAGCCCGTCGCGGACGCGAGCCGACCCGGTGCGGACTCCCGGGTGCGCGGCATCCACGCGCGGGCCCAGTGCGTTGAGATGCACGTTGGACCGCCTTTCAGTGCGGAATTCGAGTGCGGCTGCCGCTGCCGGGCGCCGGTGAACGCCTTTCCTATCGCGACGAAACCTGGTGGCGGCTAGGTATCTGGCGGCGTCCAACGGAGGAGCATGAACGACAACGCCTCACCAGGAAGCATCGCCCGCTAAGCTTATGGAAAAATCCGTCTACGTCCGCGAGATGTTCGCATCGATCGCGCCACGCTACGATGCGACCAATCGCCTGCTGACGGGCGGAGTTGACGAACGTTGGCGCAAGCGAGCCGTGCGCGAACTCGCGCCGCCCCCCGGCGGCCGCATCCTGGATCTGTGCTGCGGGACGGGGGACCTCTCGTTCCACCTGCTGCGGACCGATCCGACCTTGGCCGTCACCGGCGTGGATTTCTGCGAGCCGATGCTCGACGGCGCGCGCCGGCGCGCTCCCCGTGAGGCCGCCGGGCGGTCGCTGGAATTCCGAACCGCGGACGTGATGGCGCTGCCCTTCGCCGACGGCAGCTTCGAGGGGGCGATCATGGGGTTCTCGATGCGCAACGTCGTCGACATCGTCGCCACCCTGCGCGAGGCACGGCGCGTGCTGGTACCCGGGTCGCGGTTCGTGAACCTCGACGTCTCCAAGGCGCCGAACGCCCTCTTCAAGCGCGCGTTCGACGTCTACTTTTACCGCGTCGTGCCGCTGATCGGGGGCCTGGTGGGCGGCTCGAAGAGCGCGTACCGTTACCTGCCGAACTCGCTCACGAACTATCCCAACGCCGACGAGCTGGCCGCCCACTTCGCGACCGCCGGATTTACGGGGGTCCGCTACGTCCGGTTGGGCGGAGGCGCGATCGCCGCCCACGTGGGGACGGCATGATCGACCGCTCGAAGCCGCTGCACGCGGGCACGGATTCCGATCGTGACCTCTACGCGCTGGTCGAGGGGTTCTTCGAAACCTCGTTCTCGACCGACAATCCGCTGATCACCGAAGCAGTGCGGCGGATGCTCGCGGCCGGCGGGAAGCGCCTGCGTCCGCGATTCACGCTGCTGGCGGCGGAAGCCAACGGCGCCGATGCCCGCGAGCACCTGCCGCTGGCCGCCTACATGGAGTTGATCCACGTCGGGACGCTGATCCACGACGACGTCGTCGACCGGGCCGAAACGCGCCGCGGCGTCAACGCGACCGCGGTCGACTTCGGCAACCGGGTGAGCGTCCTGGCCGGCGACTATTTATTCGCCTGGATTTTCAAGAACGTGACCGCGGGATACCCGCACCCGATTCCAAATATCCTGGCCTCCACGTTGGCAGATATCACGGACGGCGAGGTCTTGCAGCACCGTGCGGTCGCCAAGTTCGACCTGCCGGTCAGCGATTACATCGAGATCGCGATCAAGAAGACCGCCACGCTCTTCGCCGCCGCCGCCGAGTGCGGCGCGATCATGTCCGGCGGTTCTCCGCTGCGCGTTAAGGCGCTGCGCGACTTCGGCCTGTACTACGGCATCGCGTTCCAGATGCTCGACGACCTGCTCGACCTCACCGCCACCGAAGCCGAACTGGGGAAGCCGGTCGGCAACGATCTGCGCGAGCGCAAGATGACGATCCCGCTGATCTTCGCGCTCGAGGACGGCAGTCCGAACTTCCGCGAAGGTTTCCGCCGTTATTATTCCGGCGGCGAGCAAGCTCAACGCCCCGGCCTGCCCGCCCTGCTCGCGGGAATCGCGCAAACCGGCGGCCTGGCCAAGACCCGTGAAGCCATCGCCGGGTACGTCGAGCGAGCCAAAATGTCGTTGGCCCCACTCGGAACCGCACCCGCCCGCGCCGAACTGATCGGTATAGCCGACGCACTAGCCCGCGACAGCGCCGCCCGCACACGCTAAGATAACAGAGCCCGCCAAGGAGAGCACGCGAGTCTGAGGCGGGGGCATCAGGGTAACGCCTCGGCGCCACGCGAAGGTGGTTCATCCCTGGAGAACCGGGGAGTCCCCGGTAGGGGGGATCGGGGTACCGCCTCGGCGCCACGCGAAGGTGGTTGGCTTATGGAGAGCCGCAGGAGTCTGCGGCGGGGGGATCGGGGGGACGTGTCCCCCCGTTTAAAGGAGCTAAGAGATGTTCGGAAATCCGATGGAGATCGCGATCTTGGTGGGCGCCGCCGTGCTGCTGTTCGGCGCGGACCGCGTGCCGAAGCTCGCGCGTGGGCTCGGTCAGGCGAAAAAGGAATTCATGGTGGGTCAGGCCGAGGCCGACGTTGCCGCCGAACGTGCGCGGGCTGAGGCTCGCGCCGAGGCGGAAACGCGCGGGCGCGCCGAGTCGCAGTCCCTTTCCGAGACCCTCGCCGAGGGGACGCAGACGGTCAACGGCGTCGTGGTCGCCGCCCCGTCGGTACGCCACGAACCCGCCGCCCCGCCAAATTAAGCTCGTCCGACGCCCTTGTTAGCCGAGCGTCCCACGGTCGCCGAACCCGGCAGCCCGGAGTGGGATCAAAAGGAGATGCCGTTCACGGAGCACCTGCGGGAGCTCCGGCAACGGCTGATCGTCGCGCTGGCGACGATCGGCGTGCTGTCGCTCGCGCTCTTCTGGCCCGCGCAGTTCGCGATCACCTGGCTGAAAAACGAATACCTCGGCCCGCATATCCAGCTCCACGCATTCGCGCCGACCGACGTGATCTTCACCGAGTTCAAGTTCTCGATCTACGGGGCGCTGGTGCTGGGGCTGCCGATCATCGTTTACCAGATCTGGATGTTCATCGTCCCGGCGTTCCATCCGAAGACCCGGCGCATCGTGTACGCCTACACCGCGCCATCGATCTTTCTCGCGGCGGCCGGCATCGCGTTCTGCCACTTCTTCATCATCGGGCGCGTCTTGACGGCCCTGCTTGGGATCACGACCGCGGTAGCCGAGGAGACCTTCGGCGTCGAATCGACCCTCAACATCATCCTGTTGACGTTCCTGGCCTTCGCCATCATCTTTCAGACGCCGATGATCATGGTGGCGCTCGCGCGCATCGGCTTGGTCAACGTCTCGATGCTGCGCAAGTACCGGCGCTACGCCGGCATGGGAATTCTGCTGGTCGGTGGCATCGCGGCCCCCGACGCGTCGCCCGTGACGATGCTGCTGATCGCGGTGCCCATGTACGTCCTCTACGAAGCGAGCATCTGGATCATCTTGCTGCTCGAGAAGTCGTGGCATCGCGAGACGTCGGGAGTCTAGGCTAGAAAAGATGGCGACATCGGAAGCGACCCGGTCGCCGAGCCGTCTCGGCGCAGGCCTACAGGACGGCGTGCGCGAGTTGCTCGGGCAGCTCTCGAATTTCTGGTTCGGCATGTCCCTGCTGGCGATCTGGGGCTTCTTGACCTTGATCGGAGTCATCGTCGATCAAGGCAAAGACGCGAGCTTCTACGAGACCAACTACACCCCGGCGCTCGCGCGCCTGGTGCTGCGACTCCACCTCGACAACATCTACCACTCGCCGGCCTACCTCGGCATCGTCGGCTTCATCCTGGCCTGCATGACGCTCGCGACGTTTTGGCGCGTGATCCCGACCCGGCTGCCGCCGCTGCGCGCCGTGAAGATCGACAAGATTCCGCTCAACGCGAGCGTGACGGTGCGCGGCGACGAGGCCACGGTGCGGGAGCGGGTCGAGACCTTCTTCGCCAAGCGCGATTGGCTCGTCCGCAAGCGCGAGCTCGGCGGCGTCGAGTGGACGTTCGCCGACAAGCACAACTGGGCGCGCCGCGGGGTCCTGGTGGCCCACGTCGGCTTCGTCGTGATCGCGATCGGCACGACCCTCTATTGGGCCTTCGGCTACAGCGGGCAAACGACGGTCCTGGCCGGCTCGAGCGTCACGATCCCCGAGAGCAAAGCCGTCTTCCAGCTCGACCGTTTTCGCTTTCGCATCGACCCGATCCAGACGCGCAGCGGCATCGTGTACCAGCCAATCGACTACGTCTCCGACGTCCACGTGACCGGTAAAGACGGGAAGGCCCGGCTCGCGCAAATCCGGGTCAACCATCCGCTGGACATCGACGGTACGTCGTACTATCAGGCCTCGTACGGGTTCGCCGTGCCGTTCACCGTCACGAAAGACGGCGTGCCGCTGCCCAACGCCCCGCAGACCCCGCTCAAGGAAGGCGAGGGCTTCCAACTCGGCGACACGACGCGCGCGTTCCAGTACGCCAAGTTCGTCGGCACGATCGGACCCGGGAACACGATCGGCGCGGATCCCCGGCCCAATAATCCCGGCGTGCTGCTCAACGTCTTCGACGGGAACCAGAACATCGGCAGCGTCTTGGTGCCGCTCGAACGCGGCATCGATCTCGGAAACGGCTACCGGGTCGATGCGGGCCGTTACCTGCTCTACAGCGGCATCCAGTACCGGCACGATCCCGGCATCCCATTCGTCGGCATCGGCGCCTTCGTACTTTTGGCGGGTCTCTGCATCTCGTTCTATTTTCTGCCCGCGCGGCTGTACGTGCGCATCGACGGCGCGGATCGCGCCTGGACCGTCGGCATCGCCGCGACGACGGTCAAGGGGTACGATATCTACGAAGAGCAGTTCGCCGCGCTGGTCGGCGAACTCGAGCGGGCGGAACGGCCGGCCGTTCCCCGAACGCTGGCGGCCGGAGCCGCGACTTGATTTGCGAAAGGTAACCGAGGAATTTACATGAGCACCGATCAGGTCCTGATCGTCATCGCGATCTCGGCGTACATCATGAGTACGCTGGCGCTCTTCACCTACTTTCTCTCGCGCGACCGCTTGCCCAAGCTGATCGGCATTCCGTTCGCCTTCGTCGGCTGCGCGGTGCAATTCGTCGAGCTGGTCTATCGCTATCAGACCAGCCACATCTGGCCGCTGACGAATTTGTACGGTTCGCTATCGCTTTTCTCGGCGATGAGCGTCGCGATCTTCATCGGCTTCGCGCTCAAGTACGACCTGTGGTTCATCGGCGGTTTCGTCGAAGCGCTGGCCGCGAGCTTTCTCGCCTACGCGCTGACCTGGAACGAAGGCTATCTGCCGGCGGTCCCCGCGCTGCAATCCTATTGGATCAAGATTCACGTGCCGCTGGTCGTTTCGTCGTATGCGGCCTTCATGGTCGCGGCCGTTACCGCGTTTCTCTATCTGATCAAATACTATGGTGAGAAGTCGCTGGAGCGGCGCGGCTTCGCCGCGACCGGCCTGCGCACGGCCGCGGCCGGCGGACCGGCCCTGGGCGGCGGTCTGCAGATGCAAGCGTACGCCGAGTCCGCGATGTCGCAGCGCATGGTCGGCGGCGACTTCCCCGCGCTCGCGAGCGCTGCCGCGGCAGGCGACCCGCTCGCGACTTGGCTTTCCTCGCTGCCGTCGCTCGCGAAACTCGACATCACGACGTACCGGATCGTATCCGTCGGCCTTCCGCTCCTGACCGTCGGGATCATCACGGGCGCTTGGTGGGCCAAGGAAGCGTGGGGCGCCTACTGGCAGTGGGATCCGAAGGAGACGGCGGCGCTCGTCTCGTGGACCATTTACGCGCTCTACATGCACTTGCACACCCGCAACAGCTGGCGGGGGCTGCGCACCGCCTGGCTCTCGGTGCTCGGCTTCATTTCGATCATGTTCTGCTATCTCGGCGTGAACATCTGGATCAGCGGCCTGCATAGCTACAAGATGTAGGTAACCTCGTTACGCCGCGCGCGCGAGCCCGGCGAATCGCCGGCGTCCGACAAGGTAGAGGTCAAGAACGAATCCGGAAAGCACGGCTGCGTCGATGCCGAACGGCACGCCCGTACCGATGTACATAGCATCGAGCATCGCCCCGAAAAGCGGTAACGCCACCAGGTAGAGCACGAAGCCGCCCGAGGCGAACGCATACGGCATGCCCCAGAAAAGGTACCACGGCGCGGCCAGCGGTGACAGCTGTCCGAATAGCCAGGCGGCTCCCGTGACGGCGCGCCGAGAGCATACGAACGCGACCATGATGGCGACGACGAAGGGAATTGCGTAAACGAACCAGTCGGCGCCACGCTCGTGCGCGCGTCCGGCCCACATGTGGACATGTCCGAAAATACTGGAGAAGTACCGTGGTCCCGGAATGAGATACGAGATCACGATGGCGAGGACCGCGGCCGCCGTCGCAAGTACGATGCGGCGACCCAGGCCCAGCGGTGCGAACGCAGCCGCGCCCGCGACGATGAACGGCACCTTGATCAGCCCCGCGGCTACCACCAGCAGCATGGCTAGGATGCCCTTCTCTCGCTGAGCTAAGGCGAACGCGCCGGCCACGGCCACCAGTCCCTCAACGTCCGCGTGCGGGTTCACGACCACGTAAAACCACAGCGCGGGATTCAGGCCGAGCGCCACCAAACCGGCGGGCGTAACACCCGCGCGCGCCAACACCCAGACCAGAACTCCCAGCAAGATGGCGTTGAAGACTCGCAAGGCGATCAATTTGGCCAGGATCGTGCCGAGCAGCGACGTGACCCCGATATCGATCGCAAGCCACAGCGGGCCGTAGAGCACGCCGCGCATCGGCACGTGGACGTCGATCGCGGAGTAGATCGTACCGGCGAACGGGTTCGGTCCCGGTGCATACGACCGGAAGCCGAGCATGCCCGATGCGACGTACTCGTAGGGATCCGTCGTCGCCATCACCGGCGCCACGATCGAAAGCACTGCGAGAACCGTGCCTACGGCGAGGGCGAAGCGGTAACCGGACCGGAATCGTCCGCAATGCACGCCGAAAGCAACCACCGCCACGAGTGCCGTTTCGATCGCCGCGAGCGCATAGCCGGCGTATGCGATTAGGGCGTGGACCGACGCACGCTCGGTGTGATGGTCGTAGACCGGAAGCGGAAGCCGGCGCAGCCAATCGGAGAGCGGCGGACCATTTTCCACGTGGGCCTGGTACGCAAGGAGGGCAATCTGGCCGGCGAAAACGGGCACGATCGCGATGGCCGCTGCCCGCGAGATCAGCGTGGTCGGAACGAAACGCGCGGCCCAAGGCAGGGCGACGCTCCCAAATCGCGCGTGAAAGAACGCCCACACGACGACTATGCACGCGACGATGGAGACTGGCGTCACCTTAGCCGTATCGGTCCGGAAACGGCCCCCTTTAGAAGCCTCGGAGCATCGAGGACGCGGGCGGCCGGCAGGTTTGACGCTGCCCGCTCGCCCGGCGAGGCGCCAGCTCGCCTTGTCAGGAGCGGGCCTCCGTGACTGCGGCCATCGATCGGACTCACGACGGCCGGACTAACGCCGATATTTAGGCTATGACCACGAGCAGCGAAGCTTCGCCGCGGCGCGGCTGCGAGGTTTGCGGTTCGAACCGATCGGAACCAATCTACCGGCAGCGATTCGTCGCTTTCGACGACGCCTCGGCGTTCCCGGGCTACGACGTCGTGACGTGCTCCGTCTGCGGTTTCGCATATGCGGACGGAATCCCGGAACAGACTGTCTTCGACCGCTACTACGCCGAAATGTCGAAGTATGAGTCGCCCGACGGTGCCGGTATCCTCCGCGCCGGAGCACTCGCAAACTATCGCGCGATCGTGACGGAGGTCGGTCGACGAGTTCCGCGGCGGGATATCCGAATTCTCGACGTGGGAAGTGGGGCCGGCCACTTACTCGCCGCCTTTTGCGAAGCCGGCTTCACGAACGTGCGCGGTTTCGATCCGAGCGCTCACTGCGCTACCTACGCGCGCCGAGTCTACGGAATCGAAGTCGCGAATCAGCCAATCTCGAGCTTGGCGCGCGAAGACCAGCGCTACGATCTCGTCCTGCTATCGAGCGTCCTGGAGCATCTCCGGGATCTTGTGCCCACGTTGCGCTCGCTGGTACGCCTTCTAGCGCCCGGCGGTTGGATTTGGTTCGAAGTTCCTGACGCCGCGCGTTTCGCGGAAGATGTCAGCGTACCGTTTCAACAATTCAGCCTGGAGCATATAAACTTCTTCACTCGAAGCTCTCTTATTTCGCTCCTTTCCCGAATCGGATTCGTGCCCGTCGACCTCTGGGAACCTACGCGAATGCTCGGCGAAATCAGAGACTTCGCGCTGGACGGAATTTTTCGAGAGGGAGAAGTCGAAGGTTCGATCTCGAGAGATACCGCCGGACCAGCAGCCTTGGCGCGATACGTCGCCACGTCGAGGCCGTTTCAGGAACGATTAATTCAAACGTTGGAAACGTTCGTCGATGGCGGCGAGCCCGTCGTAATTTGGGGAACCGGCAGCCTCACGCTGCAGCTGCTGAGCGACGATCGTCTAAGACGTCTTCCAATCAAGGCCTTCGTTGACGCAAACAAGAACTATCAGCACAAGACAGTCCGCGGGGTCCCCGTGCTCGCGCCTGAAGCGATGGAAGATCCGAAGCCTACCATCGTTATCATTTCCCGCGTCTATGAAGAGGAAATCGCGAATGCAATCCACGATCGCTATCGCATGAAGAATCGAGTCGTCAGACTCATCTCGGATTCCGGTTTCGGAACCGCCGCTGCGCTAGCGTTAACGGATGCTCGATAATAGATGAGCGGAGCGAGTTCGGAGGCTCTAGATTTGACACCGTCCAACAACGGAAAACGTGCCTCGAAGAAGCTTATTTCGATTTGCAGCCCTGCTTACAACGAAAGCGATTGCATAGAGGAACTAGCTCGCCGGCTGACCGTCGTCTTCGACTCGCTTTCAGAGCGCTACGATTTCGAGGCGATCATCTGCGAAAACGGGTCCAAAGACGACACGTACGAGAAGCTCGTTGCCATAAGCGATCGCGATCCTCGATTCAAGATCGTGCGTCTCTCACGCAATTTCGGTGCGGAGGGCGGAGTCACGGCGGCGATAGCGCACGCTCGCGGCGACGCTGCCGTTATTATGAACAGCGACTTGCAGGACCCTCCAGAGTACATTCCGCGCTTTATCGAATGCTGGGAGCAAGGGTACCAGAACGTATACGCCGTCGTTGCGAAACGAACGGGCGAAAGTCCATTCCGGCGTCTGTGCGCTCACAGCTATTATCGTATAGTCGACTGGTTAAGCGACACGCCGGCGCCGCGGAACGTTAGCGATTTTCGGCTCGTAGACCGGGTGGCGTACGAAACCTACCTACACTTGCCCGAACGCTACCGCATGATTCGCTTCATGTGGCCGTGGATCGGCTTTCGCTCGATCGGCATCGACACTGACCGTCCCGAGCGGCACGGCGGACGCTCCAGTTTCCGTCTATTTCCCATGCTCCACTCGGCGATGCGCTCGATTCTCGCGCAGTCACGAGCGCCGCTTACGATCATCCCGACCTTCGGTCTTCTCCTAGCGGCGCTCTCGTTTACTCTCCTGGCCGCAGCGGTCATACGGGCCGTCTTTTTCGGAGTACCGTTCGACGGATACGGAACGATCGTTTCCATCGTGCTCTTGCTCTTCGGCTTTTTGTTCTTGTTCTTGGGGATGCTGGCCGAATATGTTGGCTTGATCTACGAAGAGGTGCGGCATCGGCCGACATTCATCGTCGCGGAAACCGTGGGACTCGCCGGACGCTACGCTCAGGGTACGGGTTCGCCGGCCGTTGCGCCCCTCGTCGTGCCTCGCGCCGGAAGCGACGTCGTGCTGCCACGTAGTTCGAGCGCGTTGTAGCGTCTTCGCTCAACTCGACGCGATCGACGTCTTTATCACGAATTCTGGGTTCGCCGGGTCATTCGCCGTTCGTCGCAGGCGCTGATCGGGCTGGGAGGCTCGTGCCCCGGTTAGGGCTGCGCTCACCAGCACGAAAGCCACGAGCCCAAGGCCGAGCCAGGTCAGCGAAGCCGGCAGGAGATAGAGCGCGACGTGGTCGCCGAATTCAACCGCTACGAACTGGCGCCATTCGTCGTCTACGAACCCGTTCCAAGCGATGGCAGGCCTGAAGATGCCGACGGCAGCCGCGTTTTCCGGGCCGATGAAGCGGTCCGTGAGCCACAGAATGACGCCGCTCGCGCCCGCGGCGGAGGCCGTAGCCGGCAGATTGCGGTCCGTGAAGAAATACGCGAGGACCGCGATCGTCGCGATCGTCGCCAGCGCTTGGCTTGTGAGAATCGTCGCCTCGCTCCAGGGGACGGACAGAAGACACACGGCGACGGCGGTTTGTAATCGCCAGCGCGGGAATCGCGCGTAGGCCATCAGCGCCGCGGGCAGGGCAAAGCAGATCTGGTTGTCGTGTATGAACGCGCCGCCGATGAGGGAGAGTGCCGGCGGCAAGGTCATCGCGAACCCGAGGCCGCCGCCTTCGCGGCTGAGCCGCAGGCCGATCAGCACGCCCGCAACGAGGGTGACCCCAAACGAAACCGAACCGGCGAGAAGGGCAATGCGGTCGCCAAATCCAGCCACATGCAAGACGTGCGCGAGGCTCAACTGGCTATGATGCGCGATCTCCGACGCGGCGTGGCGTGGGAGCACTTCGTTCAGGTACTCCCAGTTCAGATTCCAACCGTTCGTCGCGACTGAAAACAGCGCGAGCGCGGCGACGCCGAGTGCAATCGGTAGCCGCGCGGGCCGCGAGGCCAGCGCGAAGGCAACGCAGGCGCCGAGCCCGACATGGGGTTCGACGAGGCCCCCGAGCGCGGCCACGCCGGCTAGCCTCGGATTTCCGGATTCCGCCAGCCAGGCGGCCAGCGTCACGGAGGCGAGCGCGAACGCGACGATCTGCCCGCCGTGGACGCTGACGAAGAAGTCCGAAAGAAAGAGTGCCGCGATCACCAGCGCGGGCGGCAACCCCGTCAACGACCGTAAGCACGCTACCGCGATGGCGACCGCGCAGGTGCACGCGGCCAGGAACACGCCGTTCGCCCACGCGAACGGCAAGCGCGCCAACGCCGCGAAGAGCGCGAGGTCGTAGCCGGGAAGCGGTGCCGGTATTGCATGCAACTGCCCCTCGCAGCGCGCGAGATAGCCGAAGCGATAGGGATCGACGTGATGGTTCAGCGCGCTGCCCGCGCAGTAGAACGCGTGGAAGTCGTAATCGCCGCGCCCGTACCAGCTCGCCGCGAGGATGATCGCCGCGACGGCGAGCCCAACCTCGGCCGGCGCCGGTTTCCGTAGCCGTATCACCCTATGAGGTTTCGGCGCAACCGCACCGCCCTTGAAGCGAGCACCTGAACCTCCGCCATCGGCCCTACTGGGAGCTCGCCCATGCGCAGGCACCGAGTCTCCCGAATACGGCGCCGCGAAGGCCCACTCCGGTAAAGCTTGGGGCGCGCCGGGCCGACATCCCAAAGAAGATGACCAGGGGCAACCGCGTCGCGGGGTGGGAGGCACGATGATCCGCGTCGCTGATGTTAATGCGGTTCCTAGCCGAGCGCGGGCTCCGGGACGTGTTTTCCGTGTCCGGCGGCGGCATCATGTACCTCGTCGATGCCCTCGGACTCGAAGGCCGCTTACGCTACCGCATCAACAACCACGAACAGGCCTCGGCGATCGCGGCGGAAGCGTACGCGCGGGTGACCGGGAGCCTGGGCGTCTGCCTCGTGACGACCGGCCCCGGCAGTACGAACGCGCTCTCCGCCCTCGCCGGCGCTTACGTGGATTCCGTTCCCGTCCTGTGCATTTCGGGCCAAGTCCGGCGCGAGGTGATGGCCGACTACGGGCGCCAACGCCAAAACGGACCGCAAGAGATCGACATCCTGCCGATGGTTCGCCCGGTCACGAAGTACGCCGTCACCCTGGACGACGCGCAACAGGTCCTGGTCGAGCTCGAGCGCGCCTGCAGCCTCGCAACGAGCGGCCGGCCCGGGCCCGTTTGGCTCAACGTGCCGCTCGACGTGCAAAACACACTCGTCGACGAAGCCGGCCTGCCCCATGCGCCAGGGCTCGACGTTCCAAAGGCCCGGCCATCGGCCGCACAGCTCGAAGCCGTCGCGACGGCACTCGCCCAAGCCGAGCGGCCGCTTCTGATCGCCGGCGGCGGCGTACGTTTCGCGGGGGCGGCCGAAAGCTTCCGCCGCTTCGTAAGCGAATCCGGGATCCCGGTACTACTCACGATCGGGGCGATGGATCTGTTGCCCGAAGACGAGCCCGCGTACCTCGGGAAGTTCGGCCCCGTCGGTCAACGCCGCGCCAACTTCGCGCTGCAAAACGCCGACGCGCTGCTCAGCGTTGGCGCCAGCATGTCGATCTCATCGATCGGTTTCAACACGAGCCAATTCGCGATTCGCGCGCGAATGCGGATCATGGTCAACGTCGATGCCGGCGAACTCGCAAAGAAAAACTATCGGCCCGATATCGCAATCGAGGCCGATGCCGGCGCGTTCCTCGATGACTTGCTGCCGCTCGTGCGGGCGCGCGGCATCGCACCCTCGCGCCGCTGGCTCGATGCGTGCGCGAACTGGAAGGCGCGCTATCCGCTCGTGGGGCCGGAACATCGCGTCGACCCCGAGTACGTCAGCAGTTACGTGTTCGTCGACGCTTTGAGCGACGCCGCTGGGCCACACGACATCATCGTCACGGGAAATTCGCTGGACGCCGCTTCGGTGTATCAAGCGTTCCGCGTGCGCGACGGGCAGCGCGTCTTCACCAACGTCAACTTTGGGGCGATGGGTTGGGATCTGCCCGCCGCCATCGGCGCGGCGTGCGCGCGTCCCGACGCGCGCACGGTGCTCGTGACCGGCGACGGCAGCCTTCAATTCAACGTGCAAGAACTGATGACGCTGGCCGTCAACGCACTGGACGTCAAGATCTTCGTGCTCAACAACGACGGGTACGAATCGATTCGCGCGACCCAGCACAATCACTTCGAGGGCCGCCTCGTCGGGTCGGATTTCGGTTCCGGCATCGGCAATCCGAACTTCGCGT
>Ga0209611_10007591_pt1 | contig 17314 bp, 13 predicted proteins | sample S1TSphgellanicum_3_FD_187693 | JGI IMG/M metagenome (GOLD analysis project Ga0209611, IMG submission 187693) | Host-associated microbial communities from peat moss isolated from Minnesota, USA - S1T2_Fc - Sphagnum magellanicum MG (SPAdes) (version 2) | ecosystem: Host-associated > Plants > Peat...
TTCTTAGCTAATGTTGCCCTCAACGATCTTAAGGCAGTGATATTAAAATGCACAAATGCCCCTTTCAAGCAAATGTCCAACTGTTACATGAAAAAGTATATAGACAACTTTGTCATCATTGAGGCTGCATGTTGTCCTTCTCGACCAAAGTAGTCAAATTGGTAGTTGCAGAATTCTAACAAAAATGCGGTTATGGCTTCAAGGAGGCCAAAACCAAGGTAATATCTAGCAGGGTCTTCTAGGATTAAGGATATTCAAATTACGAGCTTCGCTCCAAGTTCAACAACATGTCGCTGAGCGTAAATCATTATCATATCGTAAACCTACCTAGCCCACACAACAAAGTATGGTCATTCTGCATACCAAGGTGCACAAGTTGATAGCGTTAAAAGAACTTCATTGCTATAATTATATAAAATTTTAATCTTACCCTCAGAGGTTGGTCAAGTTACATGCAAATTCCATTTGCCACAACTCAAAAACTAAGCAAGAAAGAAACTCACGTCTAGTGTAGCATGCTTGGATAAGCTTACAAGAAACTCCCTACTCGCCTAATGATGTGGTTACTAATAAAATCAACTTTCTCGTCCCCTCACCATAAGAACAATTAAGGAGCGTCAGACAAGCAACTTTTGTTCAACATTACAACTATTGAGGTCAAACCCCTGTTTAAGGGTTTCAACCTATACCCAAGCAAAGACCAGAGTTATTATTAAAAATTTAAAATGCTCATAAATCTCCATACAAAGAGGAAGTCTATTGTAAGTATAATTACCGGCGTGTAGTCTATGGAGAGTCACTATACAATGTGAAACTATTCAATTTGCACTATATAAAACCTCAAGGTGGCGGTTGGAATACTTTTAACATTTAACCTTTGCATGCTACTTGCCATCGGCAAGTCACACAAGGTCAGATTGGATTTGTAAATAGATTAAAAACAAATGCCCTAAAAGTGCTTGTAGATGACAAGGCTTAGGCTCTGTGGAAAGAAAAAATGATTAGATGTGGCTAGAACCAAACAAATCAAGAATTTTATTTTAAATTTTGGACCTTAACATCTTGTTGCTCATGGTGTTTTATGATTAATATTAGAAATGAATGGGGAAGTTGTAGAACGTGCATAACTGCATATTAAATTACTTCAGTGTGACACAAAGCCGTTGATGTTGAATTGGTGTATCCTATGCTACTAGCTATGTCTTGCTTGTTCCTTAGCATGGGTGGTGTGTGGAGGCAATTTTCGCGTCATTAGCACTAGGCAAAAGGCAGCTTGTCAAGCAACTCAAGTGAGGCAAATTGCCTAGGGGAAAGAAGGAGGAAGGTTGTGAAGGTGGTTTCGTTATCCACATTGTGGAGGTCTCAACAAAGATGAATAAGGGGACTTTAGTCCTCTACTGTGGTTGACTCAGAAGCCAACTACTGGGGTTTCTCAGAAACGAAAACGCGTTGGTAGGCCTTGGAATGCTCATCAAGGATGCACGTGTATTCCTCCCGGGTGATTATCACGACCAACCTTCTTTGCATCTCGGCATAGTGGAACAAGTAACCGGATTGAGGTTTCATTTCAATTTAATTTGTTTTTGAAATGGGTAGGCTAAACGTAAAGGACAAGCAAAAATATCAGGTTGGGTAGGATGGCACTGTTGGCAAATATTATCTAGCGAAAACACAGGCCAGAGTAAGGCTTACATCGAAAGCATACAAGAAAAGTCCAGCAACAAGGAAACCAAGGGGAACTGATAGAACTATAGGAGCATAACTGGAAGGTCAAGTTAGGGAGGCCAAGTCATTTAACGGAAATGGAAGCTTTAGCATCATCATTGGCTGGAATTAGTATATCTGTAAGATTCGGATTACAATCTGTATCGACTAAACAAATTGTTAGAATATCTAGAGTTATACATTCTTGAATAACAATAAATTCTTTTTGTTATTTTATCATTATTACAATATTGGGTAAACTCGTCATGTATTTAATTTCGCCCTGGTATTTTGTATGAAGTGTCTTTTTTACTCATAGATCATTTCCAAATCATTTCCAGGCTTCCACCTAGGTGTCCGGGATACCAGAAATATATATATATATTTGCTCACTATGTATTCTATTCCAGCTTCTAGATGGAAGTAGGCTTTTGAAAGCAGAACACATAATGTTCTACACCTTTGGCCTCTTTTTTTGCTTTGTTTACATAGCAAATGAAAGCGTGCAACTTGTATATTTGTTTTGTGCCTTTCCAAGTTAACTTTTTCTTGATTATTACGTTTTGCTTTGTACTTTATTTTGAGAGGTCCCATTAATGGTCGTTCTGTCTGGTATCGTTGTCATTAATTTAGGTCTTGTGGTCTTAATTTTATGTAAGCCATAATTTATAATAGGTTACCCATGATGTTTTGCAGGTCCAAATAGTTTCTTCAACTTTAAGAAGGCCCAACATCCAAAAGTCTATTAGCAGCAACCTTCCTAATTGTTTTTTTCTTCATATTTTTTAATGAATTTCATTTGGGATTTGTGGGAGCCTAGCTAGAAGACTTGGTCGAATATGGTATGCTAAAGTATAGCAGATGCTTAGGCCCTTTTCCTTTTATTCTGATAATAATTATAATAAAAAAATCTATTTTTGTTACGCCCTTTTAATTCAGGCGAATACTATGGACCTTCTGCCATCCACCTCCGTCCATATGATTGAAGTGAACTTCACCAGTGTTGCCTACAATTTGTTCTTAACCTATTTTTAATTCGAGGCTGTCATGTATCGAGATGTCGTTTAGTTTCTTATCCCCAGTAGTTTGGGTAATCTGCTCTCTCGTTGAGGTTTTGCAATGCTCGTAGGGGTTTTCTTCCCATTTTGGTCTTACCATAATTTATCAATGGCAGACTAAGAACTTGATAGCGTGCATTTATGTATGTCACTACAGGAGAGTTTCCTGTGGTTAATTGTAGGTTTAGTTTGACCACAAGAAACTTTGATTTACTAAAGGGGCTCATTTCGTATAATAGTAGGCTAGCGTTGTCTCAAATCGTTTGGGCTAAAATCATTTGTTTGCTTTGTAAACCTTCAGTTTCAAAAAGAATAGAAATTTTTTTGGCGCTCTTTGCCGTGTTTTCTTCCATTTGCCCCAAGCATAAAAAAAGGTCGTAGAGCAAACATATTTTTTAAGTGTTGCCTCTGGCTCAAAGGGCCCGATAAAGCAAAAAGTGCTTGGGTTGTCGCTTATTTGTTTGCTAGCGCATAATATTAAAGTCACCCTATATTAATTATAATTTATTATTTAAGAATATTACATACCCTATATTATAATTAAATTGATTATTTGAATAAAATGTACCATATTTTAAAACTAATTAACTTATAATTTTTACCCAAAAACCAATATATTACACCTTGGGGCTTCACATATTTTTTACTTTTTTTTTACTAATGTCCCCCTTGGGCTTCAAACATCCATTTGCTTTTGGAAGAACATTTTAAGAACATTACGCTCAAGTATTGTTTTGATGGTTTAAATAAAAATCATAATCAATAATATAATTATTTACGTAAGAAACATGCATATTGAAAAGATGCAATTAAAAACTTATGAGAACAATAGAAACGTGTGCTTTCAATAAAGGTATAAATGGTTTTTAAACATTTTATAATATATAATATTGAATCATGTAACATAGTAATATTTAATATTGTAACATATAATATTGAAACGTGTAGATGTATTTAAATTGGAAACAATCAAGTAGATAGGCAAAGGAACATGATAGAAGGAGAAAACGTGGCCTTTTTGCAAGAATTTAGTTCATTGGAGGAGGCACCACAAAGTTGTTGCATGTGTGACAAGTTTTCTTTCATGCTTCTTTCCTAAATAGACTAAAAAGGATGCTTAGTGTGCATCCTTAATGTTTAACAATTGAACTTGTTTTGCTTTTTGTTCAAATGAATATTAATTAGTTTTTTTGTTTAACTGAGCTTAATTACCTTGTTGTGCATTGCTTCTTTATTGTCTATTTCTTGTGCTTTTTGGGGCTTGTTTCTCATGTGTTTTTGGTGCTTTTCAATGCCTTCTTACTGGGCACTCTTAGTGCTCTTGGAGCCTCTTTATTGTGCATTCTTAGTGTTTTTTGACACCTCTTTGTTGTGTGCTTTTAATATTTTTCGGTGCCTCCTTGATGTGTGCATTTGGAGTAATTCATTGCTTAATTGTTGTGTGATTTTGGTGTTCTTTGGTGCCTGGTTGTTGTGCATTCTTGGTGTTTTTCAATGCTTCCTTGCTATGAATTCATAGTGTTGTTCATCGCTTGCTTGTTGTGCACTTTTAATGATCTTCAATGTTTCCTTGTCACGCATTGGTGGTGCTCTTCAATGCTTCCTTGTGTGTTTTTGGTTTCATCACCTCCTTGTTGATTTGGTACCTTTTTAACCTCATGGTGTTCTTTTCCACCTCCTTGCTATGCATTCCTAATGTTTTTTGATTCCTTTTTAGATTGGTATGCCCCCCTTTCTCCTTTATTTCTTGCAATTATGGAAGAAGATTTTTTTGTAGTTTCTTTTTTAGTTACGATGACGCACTCCCAAGTCACGGGTTGAACCCACTTGAGGGTCCAACTATGTGTAGTTGCGGAAAGTTGGGAGTTGAGGGGTGCTCCCGACTTCCAGCACTAAAAGGGGGTAGAGGGGCGTGCTAGAAATCCCGGGATTAGACTAGGAAGATGGACTAGAAGATCAAGCTTGAATCTGCATCCAAAACCAACCACAAGAGGGTTAGTTCACATTCGAGAACACCCTTGGGTGTTGGGACAAGCCATGGGCACTTTTACACACAAGACTCACCATGGCCTGGACTCAGGGGAAGCCACCACCTTCCCCCATGTAGTATTCTTTGCAGCTCACCATGGGGACTACATCCAAATGGCATTTTTTCCCAAGACCCCCAAGTTGGAGTCCCGAAATTGTCCCGAGTTAGAGTCCCGCGACTTTGGGAGCTCATAACTCCCGATTGTAGAGTCCAATGAAGACGTCTAAAGCAAAGTTGTAGCCCTCGAAGAGAGCTTTTCAACGCCATGTCGCACTCTTGAATCGGGCCTCGGGAAAAGGTCGATTCCTGACTTTTAATGGTCAGGAGTCAAACTACCAGTTTGACTCCTGGCCCTTCTTTTGCCCATAACTTGGGCTACAGATGTCCAAATGGCTCATGCAAGGCCATTTTGGACATCTACTCTTCAAGACCTTTCCAATGACATAAAGAACGCACCAAGGCAAGGAGATTTGACCTCTCAAATCATTTTCTGAATTTTTGGGAGTCTCGAAGGACTCCAAGTCTCCACTTTTGGGAGTGGGAGTTGCATTCTCCCACTTTGTTCAAAGTGGGGTTGCGACATATGAGCTTCAGTTATTTTTCTTTTTGGTCATTAGTTTTTTTTTTGGTCATTGTTTATAATTTTTTTCCTTATTTTTTCTTTTATTAATGTGTATTTTTTGCCATTGATTAGGGTGAGGGGGAAGGAAGAGGAAGCAATTTCTTGTTTCCATTTTCTTTGACAAGGTGGGTTTTCATTTCATTTAACTTTTTTTTTCCATTGTACATTTTTTTCTTCTTTTTTTATTTTTTATTTTTTATTTTAATTATAAATTTGCTAATTATTCAACATGTATATGTCATGTGCAAGACTACAACCCCACTTGCATAGAAAATAATCACACATTGTAACATTCACATTTTTTTTCACATCTTTCACTTGATGGAAAGAGGAGGGGAAAAAACTTAGTGATTTTCCCTTATAAATGCTTGTAAATGCTTTGATAGTTTTGCTTTGATATTCATAACATTTAAAAAAAATTTCTCCTCCATGTTATGTAATATTTGTTTAAAAATGAATTTAAATCAAAATGAAAATGTAATCTTAATTGATGGTGAAAATGAAATCCATTTCATCAATGAATATTATGGAAGATGAAATTTTGAATGAAAGTTTTCTAACATAACAAAACATAACAAAGTTACAAACCCATTTGCCCAAGTTAATTTGATTGATGATGATTATAGGATTGTTTTTGAATTGTCTATGTTTGCTATCAATATCATGAGGGAAATTTATGGTATTATAAAATCTTTCCTTTTTGTTAAAAAAAAAATGAAGAAAAAAAATCTCACAACATATTATGTTTGATTCTAGATTGAAAAACCTTCATCTAATATATATTTTTAGTGGCTATGAAGAAGGTATGAACATTTTTGAAGAATATGATATATGACCATTATATCCTATGCTTTTGAAATGCTATCATTATTTACATTCAATAGTAGAATCTAAAGTTAGATGTGCAAATCAAATAAACAATGCAAATTCCAATTTGGATATTTTTTAACAAACTTTTAGCACAAGTGAGTAAATGAAAGAACTTGTCACCAAAACATTGTTGATTTTCAAATGTTACCAAGTAAATCCCAAGGAAATCAAATGTCCTTTTCAATGGTGGGGAAAACATGAAGTAGTGTTTCCTCTTAGTTTTTTGGCTTGCCAAATCCTAGGGATTGTAAGATCGCAAATTGAAATTGAAAGGATTACTTTTTTAGTAAGCATATTTACAAACTTAAGAAAATGTCGTTTACAATCAAACAATTTAGAGAGATTGATTTTTTGAGCAAAAATTGACAAAATGATCCGAGAATTCATTTAAAACCACCTTCCAATCTGGTGGAGATGATTGAGAGGGATTTAGATTTTGAGATGTTAAAGGAGTTTAAAGGTTCTTTTGCATGGGATGAACTTGTAGACATATAAAATGCTGAAAGAAAAAATTACATGTTTTTTAAAACATTTTTAAAATTAATTTAAAAAATAAAATAAAATAAAAGTTTAAATGATAGAGCTTTTGATAAGCATTGTTTGAGAACCACCATTGAAAACTAATGGGTATGAAATGTTTGGGAACTGGCATTTTGAAACACAGGTGAAATTACTTTTTTGCAATTGTTTGAAACGCTCCTTGGGTTTGTTAAAATAATTGTTTTGAGAGAAAAAACTAGAACGAATTTCATAAAATAATCTTTCTGATACTTGGAACCTATGGTTCTAATAAAAAGGAGAGAATCACCCAACAATGGTATTCACCTACTTTCAAGGGGCCCTTATGGCCATTACTACTATTACAAGTGAAGAACAACAGCCCCAAGGCCTTGGGTGAACTTGGACCTATAGTGGTACCATGGCAAAAACCCACAAAAATAAATTTAGCTTGTAAGAAAAGTTTAGGATTAGTTTAGGTTAGATTAGTTTTTCTTAAATTTTCAATTATATTTTAACTGATATTTTTTAAAAAAATGAATATAAATTTGAGATTCAAATAGTGAAAATTGAATACCAAAATCGATTATTATCACATGTCTGAGAACTGGCTTGATCAATTTTTTTTAAATAAAAAAGTGATAATCTAATTGATTTTCATAGGCTAAGTCTAAAATTAAAAATTAAAAATTAAAATCGAGTCGGTTCTCTCAAGTGTTGAGAAGAACCGGAACCGACGGTTCTCATGAAAAAGAGAGAACCGCCCACCCAACACTGGTAAAAAAAAATCTTCATTCTGCCCCTAAATCAGTGCACCAGTTTAGAGCACGTGTGGGAGTGAGTAACTGGTGTGTGTAACTAACTAGTTACTACACCCACACGTGACTAAAGCAAGTGCACAACTAAGTTACTATTCCCACACGTGACGACAAACTTTCTGACTGGACCGCCACCCAGCACGTAGGTGGTCCATGCACTGTACAGGTGTAGGCTGAGAATGTACACGTGTACTTAGGCATGTGGCTGGCTTTGCCACTTGTGTGCACAGAATGGAATGAGTCAGCAACCGACTTAAACTTAATCAACTCGTTTTTAGTATTACATGTATGTGTTAATTCTTAATTAAAATGTGTTAGAAAAATTAATTAGAAAATTCATAAAATTTTCCAATTTTTAATTGAACCTAAATTCAGTGTTATTATCACTATTATTATTATTATTATTATTATTATTTTGGGGTGAAATTTTTGCCACTTGATGACCCAAAAAAAAACCCTTAACCTGATAATGTATATAAATTTTGAATAACAAATTTAACCTAAATCTCTAAGTCAAATTACTAGACCATTTCATGATATATATGATTAAATTATTCATGAATGGATCATGCATGGATGGGATAGATGGATGTAATTTTAAAGGAAAGAGAAAAGGGAAGGATGGGCAATATTCATCCTTACCGTATTGGGATGATGATAAGACACCAAGGATTTAATGAAGAGACTAGAAACACATCATTGAAATCTTTACAATGAGAAAATAACTTTACCTCCTTCAAATCATTATATTGAGTTTCTAGATACTATTAAATTAAATACACGGTTTAATTGTCACTCATAATTAGAAAACCAAGATTCTTGCATATAAATTTTTTTATTGAACTAATAACTTCCTTTGCAGTTCTGTGAATTCTAGCTTAAAAGTTCAAAATATATCTTCAAAAGTTACCACACATTGGAAATTCTCACCCCCTTTTCTTTTCCTTCTTTTAAAATTTAAAATAAAATATAATAAAATATAATAAAATATTTAATTTATGAAAAAGTTTCACCATACTTAAGGACTCAAATTTTGATAAATTGGTAGCATTTCTTTTAACAGTTTTTAACAGAGTTTAGACAAAGTTCTAGATAGGAACAAGTTGCCATTCACTAAGTAAATCCTCTTAGGATGCTCATTAGCTACTACTGACACATTGATGTCAGAAAATTTTGAGGAAAAACACACACACACACACACTCTGATAATGGGTACTGAAGAAACACACTGAATTTTCTGTGTTTTAATTTCTGTAAGGAAAATGAAAGAATCATTGGGCCTCTAAAAAAGCTTACATTAACATGAAGAAGCCTAGTAATGAAACAATTACAATTATGTGATTATGGGTATACTAGCTATATAATATTATTATACTAGTAGTACATAGTTTGGGTTTAGGGTTTAGGGTTTAAACCCTAAACCCTAAACCCTACTACCAAGGCAAGGATATTATTGTGTTTAGATTCATTATAGAGTATAGGGTTTACTTGGGTCATGTATTTGAGAGTGAAGAATTTTTGGGTAATTGGGATTTTGGCCTCTAGGTCTATTTTTACGTGAGAATTTTTGAAAGATGATATTTTGGCTTGTGTTGAAACTTTGAGATTAGTTATAGAGTTAAGATATTTTGAAGGATTTTGGTTTCTTTTTTTAAAGGATTTTTTTGAAGATTATATTTTTGCATGCTGAAATATTTGAATTTCCATAATTCTTCTTTTGCCTTAAGATACAAGTTTTAATGTAAATAGCAAGGCCACACCTCTTGTTGTTATAGTAGTTGTTGCGTCTTGCATTCAATTCGCGTCGTGGACAGTGCTTGAAAATCGTTGCAACATCGTTGCAAACTATCATTTACCTCTTGTCTCTGGTGCATTTGTGGATTTTGATTCAAGCGGGTGGTTGAATACCATCTCGTTGCTGCAACTCAGCGATTAATATTATTCATCACAAGATTCAGCGCAAACTTGTTGTAGATCGAGTGCTAAATGGCTACTCGCGGTCATGGGATCAGCACTGTAGCTCCTGCCGCCGAGGTAAATTTCATGCACCAGCTTGTAGCTGCTGATCAATATTGGAAAAAATGGCAAGCTGAGTTGTTTTCTGAATCTATCAATCTTTGATGACGTTCCATGTTCTGTCTGTCATCGTACAATGTGCAATCTTGGACTTACAAACGTGCTTTTCTGTTTCTTAGTCATTCAAGGAGCTGCATGCTCTCGCATGCTCTTATCATGTGGGTCCGCTTTGAAGAAACACCGCCTTTCATTTGTTGGGTCACAGAATTTAGCAAATTGATTTGTGAGCTCGCATTTGGAATACCAGCTTTCCGAAAGACGCTAGATCAGCAGTATGTTGTATTGTTTTCTTGTTTTTTTTTGCTTGGTGCAGCATGTGGATGCAGCAGGGACTGGGCCTGAGTACGATTATCCAACCACGGAGAAAGACGAGCCAATTCCAGTTGTGAAAGACGGTGAAGAAGTCCCCTTAGGAGGAGAGGGAACAGAGCCAGTGGTAGGCGAAGATGATCGTGAGCTGACTGACGCTGAAATTGCAGGTACAACTGAAAAATTCTTCACTCTCAAATACATGACCCATGAACTGTGTTGTGGACCAGCTTATGAGACAACGTCAACAACTGAGAGGATTTATAATACTGCTGGTTGCGAGTTTTTCTTCCTTGAGAATAATTTGTTGACAGATAAGTTTTTTACATAGCTTGGCGATATGCATTTGTCTGAAGATACTCATCAGCTGATTTCGAATTCACAAGTTTTCTGACATTGGGTACGTTTGCTGCAGCTGAAGAAAAATTGGAGAGTCGTGATGCGGGGGAATGGTCAGAAGATATGGCCCAGAATGAGCCACTTCCAGGGGAGGAGGAGGAAACTATCCCGGAGGATTTTGAGACTCTTCCATCTGATAGAGGGTGAGAGGACCTAATAACTAGTATGTTGTACTAGAGAATTTCTCTTCTGGAGGCTGAGTGGAGTGATGATGAAAAACAAGGAAGTCAAAAAGACTGTCGTTGCTGAGCATTTTTTGATGATGTGGGAAGAAGAAGGAATTGTGTCTCTCTACGTTTTTTCAGCATTTGATGTACAGAGAAAGAATTGCAGTCAGCATATCATGAACAACTTGGGGCAAATTTGTGTAGTAATGATAATTATAATAGCTGCTCTGCAAACAGTTAAATAATAACCAGCAGAAACTTTTGTATATACTTTTGCTGTTTGGACATGTTTGAAACCAGAACTATGAGAACATAGCCTACTTGATGTTTCTACATGAGGAATTAATCTGAGTGACACATTCTTGACCCACTTTCAAGTAGCCAACTTTGTGTTCCTGTGAAATTTTCTACCTACGCAGGAACTGTTTAGCACTGTAGAAAAAGGACTGGTGAAGTGCAGGAGAGGGAAACCAACAGCCATCAATCAGTGCACCCACTAGGGATGGAAACACTTTTCCTTTGTGTTTTTATTACATACTAAACGGCCTGTGAGAGACTTCCCAGTGTGTTTGGAGGGTGTCTTCACTCCATAATAATCCTTCCCAGACACTCGAGGTCTATCTTAGGGTTCTGGGTTGGCTCTTACATTTCATAAGGGCCCACTGTTCTTTCTTTGCACGAATGAGTAGGATCTTGATCCTTAGATATGAAGAACAAAGGTTGCCACTTCATTATCATCTGCGCTCATTTCCCATTGGTTTTCCTATGTCACATCCTTTGTAGAAACCTGGCTTTGCTTTTGTCATGGGTTTGTAATAACTGGAAAGTTCACAACTGCTAGTCTAACTCTCAACATTGTTGTAACAAGATTGCCATATTCTTAGTGTTGGCAGATAGTATATTTCAAGCTGTATCTTTAGTCTGGGAGATTGATGCTCTCAACCATTTGTTTTACTTGGTGAACCTTGGTGAATTCTATGTACTGGGCCCTATACCAATCCATGATTGACTGAGGTCCGAAGACAGACTTGTATAGACTTTTAAGATTCATAAAATCCTTCACATTGAACCAGCATCATAAATTATCAGATACAAAATCAGAATAGATGCATACACAAGTCTCAAGCAGAGTGTCATGTGGTTGAAATTCACATTTTTCAAAACCATTTTACAAGTGGACTATCATGAAAGTAATGGTATCTTGAAACATAATACAAGATTAAATTTGAGTTCTTTCCTGGAAAAAGATTTGCTGTGTGCTTTGGATGTTTGTAGCCTCTATTGAAACTGAATCTACTATTAAATTCATGAAAAAAATTGCAGTGCTGGAGGGAGGAAATAACCAGATTCAAACTGAAAACCAGCTCTGTGTTGTGAACTGATGGTTGCACAGGAACTGAACCTGAATGTGGGTATTGTACACTCTTGATGAAAATTTCATGAACTATACTTAGACCCCTTCCTAGGTGAGAGCCTGCGGGCTGAAAACTAAAGAATTGAACTCTGAAGATTACAGTCACCACAAGAAGAAGCAACAGAAGGCCTGGGCAGTAGGCTCTCGACCTTTTTTGCAGCCACATTCTCTCATATTCACCTTCTCTCACAATAGAAGTCCTGGATTCAGGACAGAGCCATTAGGAAGGGCACGCCCTGGAACAGCAGAGGGTGGATTGTAGAAGACATCCCCAATCTGAGGGGTAGCTGTCCATGTGCTATGTATTGGTCATTATGAGGCTTTCACTCTCAACCTGTGCAACCAACCTGGCACTTGTCAACATACACCCTGCAAGCCTTCACATTTCATAGTTTTACTATGTACTAGATTCAACCTGAATTTACATTTCTTTTTGTATACGAGAAATTGAGTTAGTCAGTGCATCAGTACCATTGTTTGATCCAGGCCCAGAGTACTGATCTCCCAAAGAGATTCACGAATCTTATCTCACAATCTGGGAGAACTTCCAAAGACAAGGTCTCAATGGACAGGTAAGCTCAATGAGACCCACTGATTTATAAATGTAAAAGTGGGTAACCTGAGTGGAGTTCATTTCCTCCTTGCAAGTAGGTTGATGAAGGAGCTCTGCTTGTTGAAACATCATATTGGACAAAATAGAAACAGGAGGCCAGGCTCTGTGCTGTCTGACCTGGAAGAACTTGAATGTTCCATTGCAATTGAACCTTCACCACATCCATGGTCAGCAAGTAGCAGACTGTCACTGATAAAGCAGGTTGTCCCTGCATTAAGCTGAACACCTCCATTGGTGGAGGAGCACCCAATTTCTGGTGTGGACATCTTTATACACTCTGGAAGTTTCCCAATTGCAAACCCACCATATGCCAATGTTCCATGAATAGAAAGAGGTGATAGATTGCCAGCAAATCCATTATACTTCTGACTTCCAGCATGTGAAACTAGCTCTTCTTCTGTGCCTCCCCAAGTCTGAGTGGGAAAGAGCACTTGAAACCTGCTGAGCCAGTAGAAGATACTGGGAGTCCAAACCTGTTCACATTTTCCTTGCTGCTTTATTTGATCTGCACAGCCCATGTGAAGAATATCGGTCCATCTTTACAGAAGATGAGTCCTGTGAAAGTGTCAAAACTGACAATGTCCTGTCACAAGTTAGTGCCGACTCATCAACCAATAGCCATTAATGCTACCACACAAAACATGATGCCATTAGCAAATGGCTTGTTGTGCCACAATATCATTACCAGCATGGGGACATAACTAGAAGGATTCCAACATCTGACACAATAGTCATGTTGCAAACTGGCATACTGTTACCTACCTTCATTTCCAGATGGGCCAGGGGATTGGCAACTCTGAAGAACATCCCACCTTTTGTATGGAAAACATTCTCCGTGCACAAGTCCACGTTCCAAAAGCTATAGTTTGGTACAATATAGTGGAAGCATAAGACCATCATTTAAGAATCAGAAGAACAGAAAATAGCAAGACAGGTGGGACATAGACCACATCCCTTTGTTGGAGGAACATGGCAAAGGAAGCCTCAAAAGTAAGAGGAGTGCTTACAGTTAAGAATTAGGTTTCGGTGCACAAGCAAGCAGCTTCCTCTCTCCATCTTCCTGTGATCTGCTTGACCTCTTCCTTTCCTTGGACTAGAAGATTCTTAGCTGCACCATTAGGTAGCTGCATCAACAGGCCACTAGAGCTTGCCTCTGCCGGCTGATTCAGAGCATCAATCCTCTTTGAGCCTGTATGTTCCTGTGTCAAGCGATGCAGACTCAGACCAACTTCCAACTTCCAACCCTGAATCTGACCTCATGCCAGACTCCTTCCTCTTCAATGGTGCCCAGCGCTTATGAGACCCACAAGGCTCCTTGCATTTATGGGAATGCAGTGGCTCTAAGAAGCGTTTGTGAGCACCCTTTCTACCAAATGAACGCCAGGCATTGCACAGAACAGGCTTTCTATAGGTCTGTTTCACCATAATGGAGCTGCTGCAATTTTCACCTGACATTAGTTAGTACAACCAGGAACACATAAAGAGCTTTACTCTTTTTCTATCTCAAGACACAATTCACTGCATTCTTTGCTCTCTCTCTCTCTCTTGAAAGAACGCAAGCTCTTTCTGAAACTCTTTCTGCTGAGGGTCTACAAACTGAACAGGGCAATGCACTTACCAGCTTTTGAGAACGGCCTGCTTAGCAAACCAACAGCATATAAGACAGAAAGGCAACTAGAGACACACTGGAGATGTTACAATGGCAGCAAGGACCTTGCTTCCCCATGCAGCTTGGGGGATAGGTGGGTAGAAAGACTGGGTGAACAGCCCTGGAGATGTGCCTTCCAGTTTCAGGCACCATGCAGCTCGCTCATTTGCTGCTAGTTTGGCAGCTGAAGATGAAACAGCTTGAAACCTAAACAGAAAAACATGAGACAATCTAAGATGTTCATGTTCATGCTATGCACCTTAAACCCTAAACCCTAAAAGACAGTATCAAGAACCATTGCATATTTTTCCATGTGCTGCTATAATTGTATACAAGTGTTTTGGGGCCAAGCAAGGAAAGCCATTGCATGAGCTGCACAAAGAGAAAATTTGCTGGGTAAAGGGTTTTAGGGTTTAAGGATTGCTGCAATCCCCAAAGGAAAGATTGCTGGGCTCAAGCTTGTTTGTGACTTTAGTTTGCATTTCTTGTTTCTTCGAGCTTTCGTGTTTGAAAAAAACAAAGGGAGCATTGAGGTACCAAATTGAAGCACTTCAAGTTTCGTTTGAAAATTTCACACTCAAGAAACAAAACAAAACACAATTTCAAGGGATCTGAAATAAGGTTTTTGGGAGGATTGGATTAGGGTTTTTTGGGGTTTGAAATAGGGTGTTTTTAGGTCTGAAATAAGATTTTATTGGGGTTAGATTATGATTTTTTAGGAGGTCTGAAATGGGTTTTTTAAAATATTTGAAACAAGGATTTTTTGAGCTAAAACAAATAAGGTTTCATGGGGAATTTTTTTTTGGGAGGTCTGAAATAGGGTTTCTAATCTCTGAAACAAGTTTTTTTTAAGGTTGAAGGAAGGTTTTTTTTCAAATGTCCGAAGTAAGATTTTTTTGAGTCTGAAATAGGGTTTTTTTTGGGGGGTGATGTAAATTTTTTTTGATGTTTAAAATAGGCTGGAATTGAGGATCTTCAAGGGTGGCAAGAGGTCGTTCAAGGTGGTAATTACAATTTTGAAAACATTAAACATGAAATTGTATGTCAATGACAAAATTAAAATTACAATCTTTTAAAATAGTGCATATCAAAGTTTTGAAAAATAGGTTGATTTAAATTAATTTAAAATTTTTAAAACATTTTAATAGGTATTTATTAAATTCTAAATATAATGTGATTACTATTGGAATGGTAAAGGTATTATAAGATACAAAATGTGATGGTAGGTTCTTTGAGAAATACCTTGTTAAACTAAAAACACAAGTTTCAAAAAACATTGACTCCTACACTTGAAAGCACAAAACACAACACCAAAAAAAAAAAAAACTTGTAAATCTAACTACTAACAAAATTATTCAAATAAAATTGCAATCATGATGCAATTTCAAAATCTAGACATCAAATGTTTCAACCTATTCCAAACTTAACACAAATGAAAAGTAACAATCTAATCAATAAAAAATGTTATTTTGTCAATATTGGCTTTTAACAATATGTTAAACCCTTCCTTTCCACGTTCCAAGTTTCAAATTCCATTCCCAAACTCACATCTCTCACACATTGAAACAACAAGAAATAACAATTAACAATATAAAATTAAACCAAAAATTCTCACACAATGTTCCATTCACATACCTTAAACATTAAATAAAAATAAAATAACAACTAAAAATACAATTGCAACAAAAATTTCACATACAATGTGAGCATTTATAAAGTTGAATATGGATTGATCTATGCCAAGCATATGATCCATTTGAAGACTAAAAACCAACTTGACAAACAAAAAACACATATAAGACTAAAGATTAAACACAAATAAACAAACTTGCAACCTTGAAAATGAGAATCCCATGTATCCATGGCATAAAAACAACATACAACAAATTGAAACCTAGTGCAAAAAATTGAATAGAATTGGAAATAGAAGATGGACAAAAACAAAACACATGACATAAGAAGGACAAAAAAATCAACTCGTTCAAAATTGAAATCCCTTAAAAGACACATAAAAAACACTAATCCTAAGTTGCACAACATACACGAGACATTAAGGCAAAACAATAGTGCAACATAGTAAACAAAGCACTTCAATTTTATTTTGACAAGCTTGAAAGCTTGTGAAAAGGAAAAAATTACAAAAGTGTAAATGAATGCACACACTTGATGTGTAAAACACATGCACATAGAATCTTTGAGCAACCTTGAAAGCTTGAAAGTAAAGGTTTTCAACAAGCTAATTGAGAGCTTCAGAGCTTTTGATGACCTTGAAAAGGGAAAGAAAGCACAAAGTCAACAAATAAAAGACACACAAAGTTGAAAAAAAGTTCAACTTGTAGTGTTTTAACAAGCTCACACCCAAATGCAAGACAAGTGAAAACTCAAAAATTCACCTTTTTCAACTCATATGTCATTTACAATTTCCATAGCCTTTAATGATCTCTTATCATATCTAACATCATTGAGCTATCAAAACTTTATTGCATGGTTGTGACAATATGTCCACTTCTAGATAACCACCCTCAAGGAAAAGATAAAAGGCTACAAGCTCTAGCCATTTCAAATTAAAATATTCTAAAATGTTTTTCATTTTGTAAACCCTAAGTTTAGTACCCACCCCTTCTACGTATGAACATGGAAATCAATCTAGCCGGTTATCAAATAGTCACATATATTTTATGACAAGTCGGTTGTATTTACAATTATTTAAGATGGTAGTGTGGAAGGGGCAAATCTACAAAAATTGAAACACTTGGTCTTTGGTTTGTGTCAATTTCACCTTCAAATAATATATATACCTAATAAAAAACTCAATGAATATTTGGTGTCAAACCTCACACCCACCCAACAATGGTGCAAATTTCTATTCAATATTTTCACCCACCTAAAGTGCACAAAATTAAACAAATGAACATGTTTCTTTTTGTCATGAATGTTCCTACTTGCATCATAAATATGGTTGGAAAAACATAAACGCCCATTTTTCAAACAATCTTCACATTTGGATAACACAATAAAAATCAATCATGGTAGATGAATACAACTAATTGCAAAAGTAATGAGAAATTCTAATTTAAAAAGGGATTGAA
>Ga0209611_10007594_pt1 | contig 17312 bp, 11 predicted proteins | sample S1TSphgellanicum_3_FD_187693 | JGI IMG/M metagenome (GOLD analysis project Ga0209611, IMG submission 187693) | Host-associated microbial communities from peat moss isolated from Minnesota, USA - S1T2_Fc - Sphagnum magellanicum MG (SPAdes) (version 2) | ecosystem: Host-associated > Plants > Peat...
AAAGTCAAAGGTGTAGGGTATCTCCACATTAGGGTTCTCTAAAGCTCATCTATATGACAGTGATATTCCTTTGCTTTTTGTTTGTTTTGCTCCTTGCCCTTTTTTTTGTTTTTTTAATTCTTCAAGGGTGGACAAAATGCCCTAGCCACTAATTGAGGGGGAGGGGGGGGGGATTTCAAAGAATAAGACATTCTAGAAATTCACCTAGTGATTTCCTAACTCAGAAAGGGAGGAAACCTCCCCCACCTAAAACCTATACCTCCCCCAGTACTAGCCATGGGGCAGGCGAAGGTACCCAGTTCTTTGTCTTACCCAGATCTTCTGGTCAACAGCATGTGAAGGAGAAAGAAATTGCTGGTATTTCCGTGTTTTTCTTCTCTTTTCCTTTTAGGGCCACTTGCAGGGTACGCAATACCATCCCCTGAAAATAATTTAAAATATTGAGGGGGATGATGAGCTGAGAAAAAAGTTTCCTTTAGCCGTTATGGTTTGTCTTAAAGCAACTAATTCCTATATATATATATATATATATATATATATAATATCTAAAGTTCTTTCTTCTTGAGGTTTTCTAAAAAGGCTTTTTTTTTCACTTGCAAACAAAAAAGCTTTTCTGTATTTTGTTTGCAGATCACATGGCCTGATGATATATTATTATTATTATTATGCAAAGGAGTTCTGGTTCTCAATGATTCTGATGACTCCATCCCCTCCAAACCAAGAAAAACCCTGTAAATACAAAAGTATTTTGGAATCAAAAGTACAAGGCAAAAGAACACAAGTAGTCGACCTGACCCAAAGAAAAAACAAAAACAAACAATCAACAAAAAAAAAAAAAAAAAACAAAAAAAAAAAAAAAAAAAAAAAAGCAGACAAAACTCATAGATAGAACTCATGATTACAAAATGACAATCAGCAATAACAAAAAAGATCTAAAATCAAAAAAGTTGTCATCTCTCACAAATCGGCTAGTGATGGAGGTGCATTACTTATGATGTGTGAAAGAAATGAACCCTCTAACTTTCTTTCTGAGAATAGTCACTCGTCTTCAACATCTGACTTTGTAGCCATTCAAATTGGACTTGTAAGTTCTTTCACTTTCTCTTCTGGCACATGGCTGCCTTTATCCACTAGCAGCTAGCTCATCATGTGTGAAATGACTCTGCCCCTTTTAGGGCACACTCAAATTTCAAACTAAAAAGTTTCTTCCCTCCCTCTGGAATTAAAACTTCTCACCTCTGATTCATGCACTTTTGTGAAACATGTCCGTCGATCATATGCAAACACAATTCTCCAATTGTCACTCACAAATTGGGTCAAGTTTGAGACAAAAAACATCATGCCTCAATCCCATACCAACAATGCCTAGTTTGGTCATCTACTACTAGCCTGACTTTACCTGCTGTTTGCAACTTGCAACTTTCTACAGCAACTTGCAGTCACATGTGTTTGGCATGCTAACGTTGTGCCAAAAAACTCCCAAACCAAATCAATTTTTAGGTTCACATCAAACCCAATTGAGTAAGTAACCCCCCCCTCCCCCCCCCCCAAAAGTTTATAATCGGGCATTAGCCCCCGTTGAAAATGGTGATAACCTGTTTTGGAAATATAAATTATTGCATGATTGGAGGATTTTTCTTTTGGGACCTCTGTTCCCACTGTGTTCCCAACCTGTTCTCTACAATGTTCCCAATAGTACTTCCTTTTTTTTGTCCCATATTGTTTGGCTCTGGTTCAACGTCTAAGTATATAACTTTTAAAAGGGGTGTATGCTTTTATTTTGGGGGGAAGGAAGCGTATTTAGGCTTCTATGTCGGGGAGTGTCCCATGTTCCACAAGTATTGGTGGTGGGCCAATCAAATGGCTACTTCTGAACAATTTCTTTTAAAAAAATAGTGGGCACACCCCTCACTAATTTATAATAAGCACTCCAATTTTATTTCTTTGTTTGTGTCATGGGGAGCCTTTATCGAAATTGTGAGGAGTCCTTGTTAGAAATTACAATAGGATTTTGGATCCCCTCAATTCTCACTTCAATGAGAATTGTTCACTTGAGAATCGACCTATAAATTTAAAAATGAACAAAATGAAAACTTACTCAAGGTATTAAAAAAATGCAAAGGGGTTTTAGAGGTCTAGAAATAAAGGACTACCTATTTTAGGTGTAAGTAGAAAGCAATTTTATTTTTATTGGTTTTGGGTGCATCACCCCCAAAGTTCAATGCTTTCATTTCAATGTTTCACACTGATTGGCATTGTTTTTTAATTCTCTCTCACTATGTTGGTACCCATAATAATATGAGAAGGATTTCACTTTGGCTCAACTATATCCAATGCATGCCCACACTTTTGAGCAAAGAATATTGACAAACTATAGTGTTAAATCGGAGAATACAATTGAGTGCACATTTTGGAATGCACATTGTACATCTCATTGTTTAAGTATAATAAATTCATTAAGAAGTTTGTGAGAACCATTGGAGATAACCACTCATTTAAAAACTTGTTGTAACTTGAGATGTGGTTGAAATTTTTTCAAAAAAAAAATTGATACCCTGAAAAGTTCTAATGAAATCAATTTTTTTTTTGAAAAAAGAATTGGACTAGGGTTTAGGTTTAAGGTATCAATTCTTACAACTCTATGAGAAAAAACCAGAACCGCCTGTTCTCAGAGAGAAATGTGAGAACTGCCCAACACTGGACTGTACAACATAAACTTAACCCAAGCTCAGAGCTGGTGTAATTACCAAGGGCATTGACAAAAATGGTGGTGGGTCCAGATAACACAAATCTGTGACTCACTTCATTCATCTGAGTCCCGGATGGTGGCGAGGGTGACGAGAAGACAAGCATCTGGGGACCCACTTGTTAACACACCTGGTCCCAGATGGTGAAGACAAGTAACACATCCGGGACCCACTTCTTAAGACATCTGGCTGGGTCCCCAGATGTGTCTGAGACCACCTACTGTGGTGGAGTTCTAAAATTGTTCCACCACCACAGTAGGTGATATCTAAACACGTCTGCTATTTTCAGTTCATCCCCACAGCCTATGACCACTTGTGTATGTGTTTGGTGTGGCCATTTGACTCCGGCTAAAACTTAGCCAGACTGCAAATATTTTTAGCAGGAGAGAGGGATGATGTTTTTAGTGGGAGAAGAAGCCATAATTCCAAGTTTAGATTATCATGCTAGTTAATCACTAATCACCACAATATACAAGAAAAATACTTATGATTTATTGCGAAAACTAATATTATTTAAATATATCAAATATTATTGTGTATTGTGTGTATGATGTAAGAGCATCTCCAGCGGTGCTGAGTATGTGATCCTGCAGAGTAAAATTGGATGAAGAAACGTCAAATATTGCTGGTTTGGCTCAGGGAAATGATTTTGGTGGTTTGGCTCAGGGAAATGATTTTGGCTCAGCATAATTGCAAAGTTTGAGGTGGCCGGTACATGGCACAGCACCGCTGTGCACCTGCACAAAAGAGTGTAACAAATACAAGCGGACTGCTGCTCAGTGTTTCTGATCGGCCTATCATAATGATTGGTCCAGGTGGTTCGCTATTAGAAGTCCCCCACCTATTTGCTGTTCCAGTTTCAGTTTTATGGGTGGGTTGCAAAAAAGGAAATAACTAAACTTGGATGTGAAATATTTTTTTTGCAGGGTTGCATACTGTGCACCGTTGGAGATGCTCTACGAAAACAATGATAGTATTGTGTATGGTGATAATACACGAGAAACCAGCCGTTGAGTCAGACTGACACATCCATTCTATCACAAGCTTTGCGCTTTGGAGACTTCTTGCATGGGCTTGTTAGTTGGCTGATCTTTGTCAAGTGGGTAGTGGTGACATTGGAAACACACAAGACCCAAATAAGCAGAGTTGTTTTTGTGATGTAGCCAAAGTGACCATCATCCATGAGAAGATTCAGCCAAATTTGGCTATAACCAAGATATGATGTTTTAGCATCATTCTATGTTTTTCACTACCTACTTGAACCAAAGATAGAAATTTGGCAATTATGATTATTATTATTATTTTGAATCTTGGTGATTGGAAACCCCCCAAAATCACTTCATTTCAATTTATCTTCTTGATGAAATTTTTGTGAAGAAGTGCTTTGAGCAGCTTTTGGGTGCCCATTGTGGAGCAGGTAACATCCTCAGTGCCTACCTATGCTGAATAGGTACACAGAAAGCCCATTTCCACTTGAGGGTGACTAAGAATTTCCCTTTTCACTATTTAAAATGTTTCAAATGTATATTCTATAATGTGTAATATGCAAGCAATGTAGGACCCAAATGCCATTACCTTATAGGTATGTACAAATTTAATTTGGGCATGAATTGCTTTTGATCCACTTAGGGGGGAATTATTATTATTATTATTATTATTTTATTTTGTCACCAACGAGGATTCCCAATGTTCAACAGAATAGGTTAAATGTCTCATAAGTAATGAAGTTGGGAAGTTTTAATCAGTGTTGTATTGGCATTATTACAAAAGTGGGGTGCACTACTAGCCTAAATCATTATGGGATTTTAAAAGTGAAACGAGTTCACTACATTGTAATGATTTCACCCTAATTAAATTTATTTCATTATAATATCATTATGTAAGTATTGTGTTTCACTATTAGTTGATAATTTGTTGCAGTAAATAGGATTATTTTTATGTTTTTAAAAATATCATATATATATGTTATTTTATGATATATGTTTTATATTATTTTAGGCTACCTTAGTTATTATAAATTATTATACCTTAAATTATTATCTGTTATTTTATTTTAAGGTATCCTAGTTAGTTTATTATAGGTTTTAAAATTATTTTAAATTAAATTATTCAACTAACCTTAAGTTATTTTATTTAGGTTAATATATGTTATTTCAAATTATATTTTAGGTTATTCAAAATCATTTTACTTTATGTTCTTATAAGTTATTTTATGCTAAATATAATAACTTAAAATAATTTAAAATAAAATATAATGAGCTAAGGTAAAATAACTTAGAATAACTAATAATAACATATGAAAAATAATTTAAACTAACCTACAATAGAATAACTACCAATAACCTATGATAATATAACCTAAAATATCCAATAATAACTTATAATAGAATAGTCACCAATAGTCGTAGTATAACATAGAATAACCAACAATAACTTATAATACAATAGGCACCAATATAATAGCCACCAATAATCATTAATAAAATAGTCACTGATAGTTACCAATAGAATAACCACCAATAGCCATTAATAAAATAACCATCAATAGCCATTAATAGCCTATGGTAATTTAGTTTTAAATAACTACCAATAACCATTAATAAAATAACCACTAATAACCATCAATAACCATATATTAGAATTGCTTAAAATTGTCAAAAATAATCAAAGGTGAAATAATTTATAATAAAAAATAATAATTAAGGTGAAATAACTTGTAATTGCTAATAATAACATACGGTGAAATATACCTTCAACAGTAAAAAATAACTAACAATAACCTCACATAATAAAAAATAACTTAAGATGAAATAACTTAAAATAGTTTAAAATAATTGCAAATAACTTAAAGTGAAATAACCTACATTAACGAAAAAATAACATAAAATAACCAAAAATAACTTGCAATAATCAAAATAACTTAAGGTGAAATAAGCTAAAATAACCAAAAAATAGCATAAGGTGAAATAGGCTCAAATAACCAAAAGTAATTGAGAATAACCATAAATAATCGTAAATAATGTAGGGTGAAATAATTTAGATTAATGAAAAGTAATCCTATAATAACTAAAAGTAACCTAACATAGGTAGTATTATATTAACAAAAATCTTATCCATTTATTAAATTTTTGTTTCAAAAAAATAGTCATTGAAATGTTATTGAATATTGATATTAAAATGATTTTACACTTTCAAAAGGAAATAAATGTAATTATGTACATTATTGAATTTTTTTCTTATATACTCATTATTAAATATTCTCTTATTTAGTTCCTTATAGTAAGTGCCTATGTTGATTAGGTGGCCTATACCTAAGTTAACTTTTTAACCAAGCTTAAGTAGTGACACGTGTCAATAATTCATAGGCTGAAAGTCATGAAATTATCAATAATATTATATATTAAATAATTTAAATTTAATTGATTTTCATGATGCTTAGTTAATTAACTAGTAAGTGGAATGGCTAGTTCACATGTTTGTAACAATTAACCCTTATTTATTAAGGGGTTGACCAATTTCACCATGGTAAAAATGTCCAAATTCACTCAAAATTTAGTGAAATTTAAAAAGAACCAAAAAACATTTTGGTGTAGGTGAAACTTTAATATGTGAATATGATAAAGCATATGACCATGTCATGCTCATAGAGCCTGGTATGATCGATTCAACATACTTAAGGTTTATTTTTATTATCCCCAATAAGATGCAATTTTTTACCTAAAGTGCAATGTGACCAAATTAGTTTGTCTTTTATAGTAATCATGTTTCTTACCAATTATTCCCACTTTTGGATCACATTGTCTCTTTTGTAAGATTTTGGAGCTTCATATAATTTTTAAGATTTAGAATGTTCTTACGCATTCAATGTTGGTCCATGGCACACTTTCAAGGACAACCATGAAAATTGAAATAACAGTAGTAATTGGGAGATTTTAATATTTCTTTACTACCAATTTTACTTCTTAAACACTCAAGTAAGTTGCTACATTTTTCATAATTATGTTTCGCCATGTTTATTGATATGCAACTAAATTACACTTACGGAAAAAAATGTTCATATTCCCATACCATAATACTTGGGCTAATTCAACATTGGTTAAAATATTTGTGATTTTAAATAATTATAAATAAATAAATGTATGGTAACTAAGTTTGAAAATTTAAAAATATATATCAATCTTTGTCAAATATTTTTAGAAATAAAAATGGATTTCAAATTTAATTTATATTTATCTTTTACTTTCTAAATTTTCAAATCAAACCTTGCAATTGAATTGCACAACAATGGAGGTGTTTAATGTCTTCCATGAAATTGGGGCATGAACAACAATATTCCACTAATAGGACATTTCATGGAAACCTTGACCTACCGTAGTACTTTAACAAATTCAACACATCAATGTTGAATAATTTATTTAGTTTCAAAAATCCATTTTAGTGAATCATAATTCATTTTTTATTTTTCAGAATTTTTATTAATTTAATTTTTTTTTACAAATGACTGGATATGAATATTTTTCGTGAATCCGTTTTGATTTATATCGATTAGTTGTTACTTTTTTTGATTAGGCATGTTTGCACGTTTGGTTTTTGGTTACTTATCTTGATAAAATCCATTTCACTGATAAGTTATTTATCAAGTTAAAGTTCACATATAAAAATAAAATGTAAAATGGTAGATGGGTAGGGTTTGGGTACCCCCTTCGGGTTAAAAAATGAATATGTATTTTTATTTATTCAATAAGTTAAAGATGAAGGAAAATGTTCACATTTTGAAATTAAAAATAATAATTCAAAGGTCAAATAAAATGTCAAATTGAAAGAATAAAATGTTTAATCCAACTTTGACTAAAATAAACATGCATATGAGTGGACATTAAACATTAAGTGTATCAAAAGACAATGGTGTCATGGTCAATATTTGGTTAGTGATAGAGTTGAAAGTTAATTTCTAACTCATTGTTAAGTGTTCAAATAGACTTTTGAATTATCTAATTCTATTAAAAAACATGAAAATTATGACCCTCCAAAGTAGGGGAGTTTTCCATTTAAAATTTTAGAATATATATTTACCATAGACCTATTACTCTTAGCATATGCATTTTTATCACATGTTAACAATCCTCAATTTTATCCCATACGGTTTGCCCAAAGTTCTCACCTTTTCATTTATAGAGTTTGGCCAAAGAAAAGACTTCCCATCCTTACATAGAAACTTATGCTTTTGGAAGCATCCAAAGTTTCACATTTTTATGTGCTTTTCTTGTGATGAGTCAATTAAATTGACTAATTGCCCCCCAAAAAATTAAAATGCTGCAACTCCATTTAATTAATAAAACTAACAAACTTTTTGGGTGTAAGGCATATTTAACCCCTTTTGTGACCTAGATGCCAAAACATATTCATTTATAAATATGGATATTTTTGACATATATGCAAGATTATGAATAGGATATAGATTTTCAAATTTACATATCTTTGAATATGTGTTTTCAATTGAGTATGTTAATTTATGGAAAATGAATTAATGCAAATAATATAATATACTTTTATTTGTAATTGACAAATATTTCTGGATAAAAAGTATACCCACACAACCCTGGTTGGAAGTAACAACTTCTAACAAATAGAAGTGAAACCTATATATATATATATATATATATATAAACAAGGATGGAAATCCACATACAATAAGTAAAAGACATCTCGAAGCCAATGTAAACACATGAGAGGAAAACCAAAACAATAAAAGACTCCTTCTCCAATAAGGAAAGGCCACAGATGAAATGAGGCAAACTTGTGAAGATTTAGTCAAAGAGTGAGGCAAGTTAAGTTTCCAGAGACAACATGCACATGCCAACTAGTTTTCCTCTCAGAGTCTGACCCATCATCACCATGTTCTTCTCCACATTGGGACCCACCCACAAAGCTCGTCCCAACAAAGAAAGCAAAGGTTCAATGAACAAGGACATGAAGTCAATCAATGGGACGAAACACCAACAACAACCTCACCCCCACCAGTCTAACCTAACCTAACTGAGCTTTGGGTGTACCAGCACCCACATTGGTACCATGGTTTAAATCCAAATTTTCATTTGAACTATTTCTAAATACTACAAATATCCCTGGCTAGACTAAACCAGGCTCTCTCTGAGTTCAAATCTAACATTTTTTGGGGGCTTATAATATGGCCACCACCTAAGAGGGCCTCACTTTTGAAAAAAAAAGAAAAGGTGAAGGTACCAATGTGGGTGCCGGTTCACCACCTATGGGCTTTACCCATTGTAAAGCATGAGATGAACATGATCATGAACCTAAACATACATAAATCATGAGGTGAAGGAGCAAGAGGGTGAACACTTACAACTACTCCTCAAGAGTGTGAGGGTTCTTACTTATTGGTGTAACATCACTCCCCCCACTCTTACTTATGGTGCATTCACACTTGATGTTAAGTCAGTGTTAAATGAAAATCTAGGGGGCATCCTAAACAGCACCCAATGTTAAATGGGCCATAGCTTAATGTTAAGTGAATTTTTCATGGTAACTAGGTTTAAGTGCTAAATGGGTAACATGGTGTTGCGGGACTCAACCCAGTTTGCATGGGGGGCAAGACCTATCACAAGACTTACTCTGAGTTAAGAAGCCCCATGTCCAAATGCTGGACCTGAACCTAACTCGAGAAATGCCAAGGTTAGCTAAACCTCACCCTACAATCAACCCATAGGTCTTAAGTCCTTTTTTTTATAATAGGGTTTGGGTTTAAGGCCTTTCTAGAAGGGCCCAAAGTTCCACCCAACGTTCATGGGTGCAATAGCATTTTTCTTTTTGTTTCTTTGAAGGAGCCACATTGATTGGCACATCACCAATGTTTTTGCGAACATTGGGCGCTCCCCAATAGAAGCACCTTTTCGGACACCGGTCACAAAATAGACACAAATGTGCTCTCCTATTATCCACCTTCTCAGTTTCCGTACATGAGAGTTGGGCTTTGGGCAAACCACATAAAGTAACTCTGAGGTGCTATTAGGAACATCTTGGGCGAACAACTTGGGAACCCCATGGGAATACATTGGGAACAAGGGAAAAAAATCAACCCCCCTGCCCCCCTCCTTTATTTGAAAATGAAAACTTCTATTGAAGGGGTGTTTAAAGTTTCAAACTTTTTTTTTTGGTGATATGCCCATCAAAGTGGCTCATTTTGAAAAAGAATTTCAACTTTGGGATGCATCACCCAACTAAAATCAACAAGTTGGAATTGAACTTGTCTTAAAACCATAAAAAACTAATGAGTTTTATTTTTTGAAAATATTAACTAAAACTGAAACTGAAAGGTCTTTTTCTTATATTAAAAAGACCTAAACCTGAACCCAATGGTTCCAATTAAAATCAAGACCTAACCATTATTAATTCAAACCAATGATTTGGCATTAAAAAATTATACTAAAATGGAAATTAGACAGAGTTTCAACTTTACATATTACTACATGATACAAATATAACCAAATTATATTTTTTAAAGAAAATAGTATGAATATAAGTAGTGAAGAGACCAATATTAGCAATTATTGAAAAAGAATATTGGTAGTAAGCTTAAATTCCTTATGTTTTGAAATATTCTCCATTTAAATTCCACATCAATTACAACAAATAAACATTCCAATTTGATGACATAGTCATCAATAATAGTGGTATTAAGTATCAACCACACACAAACTTCTTTGATTCATGAGGTCACAATTTGAAACTTATTGTTGTATATTTTCTAATAATAATATGTTCATAATTGGATTTTGGAAGTTGGGGGGGATATATAATCAAAATGATTTGGAAACATGTAAACTTCAACTCCTTCATATGTACCTCAGCTTCAACTCATATAATCCCAACATCACAAGCAATACCCTAGTATCTTGGCTAATTCGATGCTAATTGTATGTTTAGAAATGTTGAGGTTTTCAAAAATTATTTTTTCTAAATCAAAAAATATTGTGAAGGACAATAATGAATATTTAGGAAAATTTCATTTGTTGAAATGAAAATTTCAAAATCAATTAATTATTCGATGGACATGTCTTGAAATGGCCAAGGTACCATGGTAGTTGATAATGAATATGGAAGGTAGTCCATCACATCCCCTTATTAGTTGGTCTAGTACATGGTGTTTTCTTTCGAATTGTCATAGGTACTCACTACTCACATTGTCTAGAAACATTGATTTTTGTTGGGCCATGCTTTCTAGGGCAATTTCTTTATGTTGGGTAAAAATTGTTTGATGAGGCAATTAGGTTCTATTATAGGAACCCCATGGCACCCACCTCAAGAAGGCCCTTAATGTGGTAATTCCATAATCCTAGGGATTTACCTTAAATGAGAAATAGATTGACTTCCAACCTAAATGTCAACTATAATTCAATAACTTAGAAGTTAAGTTTTGAATTTGAATATGTGAATTGGGATTATAAATTGAATATGTGACATGGGGATGTAATTTACTACTATGGATAACTTGAATAGGTATGTAAAGTTTGAATAAACAAACTAAGAGGTACCTAACTTAAGTACATGATATATTTAGACTAGATTTAGAAGTTGGAGATCATTAGTTTTCTTTTGGGTGATCATTCATTATTTTAGATTGAATCATCATTGATGAGTCCTAAGATCATTTAAACGAATGTGATTCACATTTCATGAATCATATGATGAGTCATTAGGCAAGGATAAAAATATAGGATAAAAACAAAGAGTGAAATATATTCATATAACACTATGATGAGTAATCATAGCGGAAAATCTGTAATAACAGATCAATAATGATAAAAGGTTACTACCTAAATTAGGCTTAAAACTTTCTACATGAGTAGGTAACTAACATAGATTAGAATACACTTTCCTAAGTTGGTACCTAGGGTAGCCTACCTATCTATTAGTTAAGTTACTTAGCTACTTGATTAATTCCTATTGTCCTAACTACCTACGTACTTAGGCTAAGCTACCTATGTGCATAGGCTACCTACCTAGGTTAATTTAGACCACCTATATATCTACATTACATTACCTACTTACTTACTTAGCTTAAGTAACTTAGGTAGGTATGTAGGTGGTTTAAAGGGTTAGTAAAATATAAATCTTGATATATAATATTATTATAATTCTAGACCATTATTCTATCATAAACAACATGTATTAACATATATTTCTAAGACGAACCCGCAATTTTGAAAACACATCAAAACAAAATATAATATCTGCATGCAACAATTTTTATAGGCATAAAATAGTAAATATCAAATATAAAAACTCTAAACATCAAGAAGTTCAAGATGATTCGAAATTTAAAATTAAAAGTTAAGGAATGATTCAAAATCAAGGTTCATGAGCTTAAGTTTGAATTCAAAATTAACACCAATAAATTAATTAGTACATGTACTATTAATTGTTAATTAAAGTTGTTGGTTTGATTCAATCAATCAAAAATATTTTTGAAGGAATATTATTTTCATGTTTTAAAATATAATGAATATGTAAAAATACTAGCAATCACAAGAAAACTCTTCTTATAAAATGAAAACCTTATAATTCAACTCAAGAAGGTCAAGGGCATACCAATGAATTTTAATGGAATTTAATTGAATTGGTTTTTTGAATATATTTGTAGGGAGGAATCATAAACTTCTCATCTCATGATTTAATAATGAAATTCATGCAAAAATTGTTTTGTGATGAGTTCATGTTTTTTGCATTCGGATGTCATGTGTTTAAAACATAGATGATACACATATAAGTAGGATGAAATATTTTCAAATATTTGAAATGGTTGAAATGATTGGAAATATTTATACATGCATCATAAATGATTTAAATGCACAACATCTATGTGTAAAAAACACGAACCCATGAAATAACAAATTTTGTTCAAATTTTGAATGAACCAATGAAACCAGTAAGTTCATAATGCATTTTGTATAGGGGTATTAAACATTATGTTTTGAAATGAAAACTTTGAAAATGTTTCATCCAATTGGGTTCAACTAGTATTGTTTAATAAAATGATAATAAGTACATTTTTTGAATATCTTATTTGTTTATTCATATTTAACAAATAACCCTTAGGATGTAATGAATGCAATGAAATGTAACACTTTTATCCACCTAGCAAAATGCATTATTTTTATTTTCATTGGATGTCACCACTTCTCATTATATTTTCTAAAATATATGCTAGTTTTTTGTATTTTTTTGTATTGGAGTTAGGTGTACAATATTTGTACTAATATAGCTTATCAATGGTCACATAGAAAGAAATTGTGATTTTTGTAACATTCAATACTTTGTTGGAATTTTAAAATACTATAATACTTGTTGAAAATTGATCCACCAAAGCAAACTAATGCCCAAACTATTAACTATTCCTTTAACATCACCCCACCTATACTTTGGATTGCATCTAACTCACTAGGAAGTGGTGTTAAAAATATTCAAATCATGTTGCACACTTTGAGCCAATATAGTTTTTCATGTGTAAGTAGTTGTTAAATCTTGTGGTTGGTGTTATGATACATGTTTTGCTTTTGTGTCTACATGCACTTCATGGGTTGGATTTTATTGATATGCACCTTGTGGTTTTGATGATTATGCATGCACACATCCTTAAGTCTATTCTTATTGTTGTGGTTGCTCTTGTGTTGATTTTGTTTTATCATCTAGTTGTTTTCATGCATGTGCTTGTACTTCCAATTCCATTTGATCTTACTATGGATCTTGTACTTAGGTGTTGCCATCTCCACCTTTGATTTCTAAAGGTTGTCCTTCATGGCTTCTTCTTGGTGATTGTGATATCTAGTTGTTTATTAGAGATTGAAAAATTCTATCAACTTCTTCCTCTTGATCCTTTATATTTTCAGTGGTTCTTACATGAATTGGGGAAATGCATTCATGTATATTGCTAGTTTATTTCAATACAAACTTTCATCCCTCCTTAACTTAATGAAACCATTTTTAATCTCCTTCTTGGTCATATCCTAAATCTCTTACCAACAATTTACAAGTTTTATCTCCAATCTCAAAATTGATTTACCTTGTATTTTATAATAAATCACATCCAATTTCAACTCTTTTACTTCCATCAACCTTTGATGTGCAATGTATGGCTTTAACTTCTTTAGGTTGTCAAATTTGTAGTTGCAACATATTGTATTCATTCTACATCTCATGGAGTCCCTTGGAACTTTCAACTTTCACTTGAACTGCCACTTGCACTTTTTTTAAAGTGCAATTTGGATGGCTTTACATGAAATTTTTCCCACATTCTAAAACTACATCCCTTAAAGTGAAACTAAACAAAATTGTTATGTCAACATCCTTAGTCTTCACATTAGCTTGAATAACTTGAAGACCTTCACATGAACATCAAAATAGACTATTCCAAAAGTGAAAATTGAGTACGGCAATGTTTTTTCTTTGGTGGTAGGAGTAATTGGAGGAGTAGTCACTGGAAGGTATAACAAAGCATGGGTAACATGTATTCCATGGATTTTTAGTAGAATGTCCAATCCATGAATATTGGATTTTAAGTACAATGTCCCATCCATGAATTTCTAGTATGATTACCAATCTCATTAATAGTACCACTTCCCCCATGGTCTCCATCTCCTAAGGATCCACTTATTCCTCTTGGGGGTTCACCACCACCTCTAAGTGGTCCTCCACTTCTAAGGACCCACCACTTCTTGGTGGTTCATAACTTTTTGGAAATTATCCACTTGGTTTATCCTTTTTGACATCCTATTTTGTTGGTAATTTTTTAATTAAAAAAATTCTATTTGGATTTAGAAGTTCATCATCCCTTAGGAACAATCCATTCAAAATTGTCATTACCAAAACATTCATGGGACATGCATTACTAGAATATTCAAGTATGAGTAGAGATGGCCATTGAGATAAGAATTTTTCATTGATGCCAAAGGGTTGGCATTCCTTCAGGAAGGACAAATGGTCCAAATGGAAAATAATACCCAAGATTGAAACTCTTCTTGGTGTAAGCCATTCCCATGTACTTTATTGGCAAAGTTGAAATCTAGATTAATATAATAGAGGAGTTCCAACTAGTTGGTGGGAAAATCCCCTTTTAAAGTTTGGATCAATGGCTTCTACTTGATAGTTGCTATTGGAGATATTGATATCGAAACATAGTTTGTGTAAAAACATCTACCAAATTGATAGGAACTAAACAAAGGTAAGAAATCAAAGGCACTAACTGATAGAACAATAGGTACAATTTGCTATAATATGTCTAGTCTATTGGCAAAAAACCATAGTGACAAGAAAATATATACCCATTGCAAAATGAGGGGTAATTGAAATTTTAGTGTTCCTATTTTCCTTGTGCGTAAGATTTATATTTGAGGGAAAACCTATTTGTTCCCGATTGAAACACAAGTTATCAATCTTACAATTTTTTTTTAGTGGGCTAACTAATTTTATAGATGGAAGTTCTCTTGTTTTGAGTTTTTGGGAAAGGATTAAGCTTGAGTGGTATATTAAAAACTTGCACCAACTCGCTTGAATCACAAAATCAATCCTTGTGGAATTTTAGTTCCAATGTAATTCATTGATGTTTTTTTAGTAGCTCCATACTACCAATTTTTTCAATGTGTCCCATTTCCAACTCCTCCATACACTCATATTCCACCTTGTTTAGTTCATCCTCCATTTGTGTTATTGAAATCATGCCTTCTAATTCCTTATCATTTGTCAACAAGCTTTATCCACTAATGTTGGCTTTTACCATTTTTGCATTATTTTGTAAAACTTGTTGCAATCTTTTTTCATACTACATGTAACCACAATTGGCATATTGCAATATGCAAGTACTGTAGTATGTGAGTATTAGCACTTCTATTAAAAAAACCTTTTTTTCCAATAATGTATTAAACAAGGCAATAAACTTGTGTTGTTTTTTGAATTGTTGAAATATCCTTGGATTCATCAATTCTCCTTTCAATATTTCTCTTCAAGTTATAATCTTTTAGTATATAAACAATAATTTTTTTCCAAACCACATAATTACTCTAAATATGAATTATTCAACTAAAAATTTGGTTATGCATTTGTGATGTGGTCACCAAATGTTAAAGGCACTTGATAGAGTATTGAGTTTGGTCGATAAAAATAAATATAAAAAATGAAATATATTCCTATAACATTGTCATAACTAATCATAGTTGAAATTTTGTAATAATAGACTACCAAATCAATAGTGACAAAAGATTATTGATTTCACACAATTGGCAGTTACTAGTTTTATAAATCAATATTAACACCAATTATCAATTTTATGAAGTTTTTAATATTTAGCGGTCGAAGGTGAGAGTGGTAAAAATGTGTATTAGTAGAAAAATTGTCTTTTGCAACTTGTTTTATGCAACTACACATGTTGCATGCAACTCAAAAATAGTTGCATGTGACGAGCTCCTCTGGCTCATTACATGGTGTAACTAGTTTCTGCATTAGGACTAGGTAAGTAAAAACTGAAAACTAAAAGAGAGAAGGGAGAAAATTATGCGGTATAATGCCCTTCCTCTGGACCAATGAGAAAGTGACACATCGGACAATGCAATCCAGAAACCGATTACGTGACCAAGCACCCACGTGTGCACAATCCATAGGCTACCCAGAACTGAGTCATAAGGGGTTTTGAATGGATGGTGCACTGGTGGTGTGGTGTGACTGTGATTCATCCATCCATCCACTGCGAAGTCATAAGTCTGAAATTTTTTTAAAAGACCGGACGACGACGACGAGGGGGTGACTCTTAGACTTCCAAAATTAGAAAATCCCCGAAAAAAACCAGACTTTCTTAACAACAAGAAAAAGAAAAGGTAAAGAACCACCCCAACACTCACTAGTTTTCGAGGCACCGTGTACACTGGTCGGGTGCTGGGTCACAGAAGCAAACAGTGGAGACGGACAACTACCATGATGATACGATATGCTCTTGCAAGTGGGATCCATCCCACTTTTAGCAAAGCAAGAAATTTTTTCTTAAAAAAAACTAATTTTTTTTTTCCCTATCTATGGCCTAGTTTGTGCTGGCTTGACATGGCAAAGGCATATCCTCTACATGCGGCAGCACGTAAGGGTGACATGATGGCTTATAAGGCTTTTTTTAATTTGTCGTGACTTGGCCCAACTTGCTTGGGGCTGGGCTAGGCTGATACTATCTAATAAGTAATTTGTCACATGGACATTGGTGTAGTCTGCATACATACAATTATTATTATTTTATTTTTTGTGGCATGTGCGCACACACACTCTCTCTCTCTCTTTCTGTCTCTCTTTGGCTTCGACTTGTCATGAACTTCTTTTTTCTTTGAAAGTCACGATGCACACATTGTTGTTGACTTGGTTTTCGTTGGTTTTCGTTTGCTCGGCCTTTGTTCTCCTTGTTCGACAATGGATTTTTATTTATTTATTGTTTGTGCACCCAAAGGAAAAAAAAAAGAAAAAAGAGAAAAGTCATAATACACTTCACAAGTCCCCCCCCCCCCAAATCCTTGTAAA
>Ga0209611_10007597_pt1 | contig 17305 bp, 10 predicted proteins | sample S1TSphgellanicum_3_FD_187693 | JGI IMG/M metagenome (GOLD analysis project Ga0209611, IMG submission 187693) | Host-associated microbial communities from peat moss isolated from Minnesota, USA - S1T2_Fc - Sphagnum magellanicum MG (SPAdes) (version 2) | ecosystem: Host-associated > Plants > Peat...
AAGAAGTAAAAACAAGAAGAAAACAAAAAAGAAGAAGAAAGAAGGGATTGGTAAGGTACCTTTTTTTTGGGTTTTATTTGTTTGTTTGCTTGCTTGCTTGCTTGCTTGGATGATGATGTTGTTGTGTGCATGTGTGCATGTGTGTGTGTGTGTGTATGAGGTAGATTGAATTTTTCTATGTAGGTAAGAAGAAGGGATTGGTAACTACTTGTTTTGGGTTTTGTGTTTTTCTTGGGTTTCTTGTATGTTGTTGGTTGTGGATGCGAGGTGGCTTGAATTTTTCTAGGTAGGTAAGAAGAAGAAGAAGAAGCAGAAGGGATTTGTAGGTACTTGTTTTGGGTTTTGTATGTTTGTTTGCTTGTATGTTGTTGTTGCGTGTGTGTGGTGGATTGAATTTTTCTTGGTAGGTAAGAAGAAGGGATTGTTGGGTGCTAGTTTTGGGATATTGATTTTTGTTTGTTTGTTTGCTTGCTTGCTCGCTTGTCTGTTTTTGTTGTATGTGCAAGGTGGATTGAATCTTTCCAAGTAGGTAGACCAAAAGTTTGGAATTTTGTTTGTATTTGTTGCTGCTGTAATTTAGCTTTATTGTTGGTCTGATTCTTCTTCTGGTTTTGTAGAAAGAGTCAGTTGTGAGTGAGCTTGATTGATGGATTTTGTTTTGGGAAATCCACATGCAGCAGCAGCAGCAGTAGGATCAGCAGTAGAAGCTGGAGGATCAAGAGGAGGAGAAAACTGACCCCAGGCTTGGTTGGTTCTCATGAGCTCTGTCTGTATGAGGAGATTGTTTGTGTCTCAAGAGGATAGGAATCAATACCCAATTCTTCAGTTTTGTGTTCCGTCGAGCTCCTTCAAGGTCTTTCGGGCCCCCAGTTGCCTAGCAGTTTGCAAGTCTCCAGGACTCTGGTTATCTCCAAGAGCACAGAGACACACAGATCGCACAGACAGGACGCTGGTCATCACAAACATTGGAATTTGTGCTGAAATCTTTGGGTTGTATGAGTTTGTGAGGAGTTTTGGGTAATGGTTTGATCACCACGAGATGAGTGCATCATCACGCAACAGTATGGTGAAGCAGCAACAGGAGGAGGAAGGGGTGGCAGCTGATGTGATGGATGTGCATAATACGAGTGCTACTGGAGATGAGCAGATGAGTGCGGCACGGGAAGTGGTGGGGAAGGCCAAAGCCGATTTGTTTCAGCGCCGGCTCTCGGTGCGTGAAATGGCTAGCCAGTTCGAACGGGGACAAGCTGCAGCTCATGCTGCTGCTGCTTCCGCACTTGCTCATGATGTATGTACACATGTACATACATACCCCACTCATCAAATCTCTTATTGTTTTCTGTCTTTCTTTCATAGCAATAATTGGGTTTTCTTCAGTCACCAATCTTCTTCTTGTTCTTGTTCTTGTTGGGGTGGGGGTGCAATTGTTGTCTCAGCAAAAGTTGAAGGAAGTTGCACAGCTTGACAAGCGAGGCTTACTGAACAAGTTGCGGAGTTTGCTGTCAGAATTGGCTGGGCGTGTTGCTGGAAGGAACAAGGATGACATCTCAGATGCTCTCATTGCTGTACTGCATTCCTCCTCCTCTTGAAGCCTCTTTCCCTCTCTTTCTCTGTCTCTCTCCCCCTCCCCTTGGCTTTTACCCTGCAAGTCCAGCTCAAGAGATTCCTAGTGTTGTAAATGCACAAAAGCTTATGATTCCTGAAACCCAAAACTTCTTCTATGGTTGTGGGATTGTGATTTCTGTCTCTTGGGTGGTGGCAGGTTGAGGTGATTGAGGCACAGTGGACTCAAAGAGAAAGTGAATTGGCACATGAGAGGATGGAGATCAGACAAATGGCTGTCACTTTCAAGCAGGTGGGGGTGGGGTTTGCAGCAGCTCTATTTCCAATGATTTGTCTTATTTGGAAATGTCTTTTTGAGAGCTGTTGGGTTTGGTGACTCATCATGCCTAAATTTCTTTCTGAGCTGGTGGTCCTCACTCACTCACATGAGAGAGAATTGGGGTTGATGAAGGATCGATCATGTGGTTTCTTTCATGTTGGGATGGATTGATGGTGGGTACTAGGCATCAGAAGATGCAACGAAAATGATTGATGAGGAACGAGCAAAAGCTCAATTGGAAATTGAATCTGCACATGCTGCTACACTGCGTGTTGAAGCTGCTCTTGAGCAGCAGGCCCAATCTCTGAGTGCTGCTGAGCAAGGGGTAAAAGTTCTCACTGCCATCACCCTTCTTCTTCACACTCTATTTTTGGATACTCTAATTTTCTTGTTCACTTTGAAAACCTGTGACACATGCTGTGGATCCTTTCCTTCTACGAATAAAGAGCTTCTGCAGTGCCAGACAAGAAGAAGAAGAAGAAGAAGAAGAAGAAGAAGAAGAAAAAGATGTTTGCCCTTTTAAGTATGTACTACTTCACAATCTCACAACAAATCTGATTGCTGCTGGCAGGAGCTTGAACAATTGAGAAGGGAAGTCAAAGAAGCTCGGAGAATAACAATGCTTCATGCACCAAGTAAGGTGAGATTGAGCTCTAAGACTTGATTAATCAGCAAGCCAATATGGTTACCAGTACCTGCTTCCAGACACCAATTTGGTGGGATCTTTCCATACAATCTACTTACAGAGGTGTGGTGACACATAACAATATATTGTAGGTGATGGATATGGAGCATGAGATTGCAGGGTTACGTCAACAACTCACAGAGAAAACTCTGGAGATTGTACAATTGCGGAAGAAGGTGGGTCATGTGGTGTTTTTTTTTCCTCTCTATAATTTCTAGCCCTTATTTAGTTTGGGTATCAACTGCAAATCTGGCCTCAGAACAGTGCGAGAGAGAGAGATGCAGCTTTAAAAGTCTGGTTGCCACAATCTAAATATGCAAAGAGTTTAAGTGCTGCTTCATTATTTATCTTATCAGTTGGAAGGTGAAAAGATGCAAACAAATGGACCAACTCTATTTGAGATCCAAGGAGAGGAGCGTCTGGGTGCCTGTTTGGCCATCACTCCTTGTGCCCACAATGCTCCTGAGCTTAACAAATGCATCATCCAGTGGTACAGTATCTCTGCAAATGATGGAAGCAAGGTGGAGGCTATAAAACGTAAGAGAGCTGGAATAATAAATTAACCTATGATTCAAAGACACCAGTTCTTGAGCTGAGAGAGTTGAGCTAGAGGAATGACTCTTTCAGAACTGTATGTATTTCGTGGTTGGCCAGTGTATTTTTTGATCCTTTAGGGTTTTGTATGTGATAGTTGGTTGGATGAGTTTTGCTACCTGCAGGTGCAACCAAGCCTCAGTATGCTCCAGAACCACTTGATGTTGGGAAACTCTTACGAGTAGATATCGGCCTCCCTGATGGCCGATTAGACACTCTTTTCACCTCAGGACCTTTGGATGCAGGTATGTCCATTTTCTGAGGTGACAAACCCAAAAATAAAATAAAATGTTCCTATATGTATAGGTCCATGCAGAGGATGGATCTTGTATGTGAGTTTATTGTTGTCTACTACTACTACTACTACAGTCCTTTTTTGTGATTTCTGGTGGGGTTTTTGTTGCCAGAACATGCAGATACCAAACTGAAATTCTGCCATTTGTATAAAAAATTAGTGAAAACAGATCCAGTTTTTCACCATTATTTGGGGTGGTTGTTGTTGTAGCACCGGGACTAGGCAATCAAGTGGAAACTCTTGCAAGAAAGGGCAGTGCTGAATTCAATGTGAGTGTTAGTTACCTTAGAGATTATGTTTGTGGGTTTAGGGTATATCTTTAGAATCTGCATGTTTCAAAGTTAGGGTTGCAATGAAGATCCATCCTTGCGTGATATCATCTTTTCATGAGAATATATATCTTCTGTATCTGCAAGGGGTAATTAACATGATATTATGCTGCTGTCTTTCTTTTGGGAGTTGAAGGCTCGATTATTCCAAGAAAATGGAGAGGCTGTTAAGAAACCGCCACATTTGGTGTTTCTAGTTGATAAGATGAGAATCAAACTTTCCAAAGGCCGCTCTACAAAGGCCAAGGAAGATTACTCGTCAGCAATGCAGGTAGGGATTTCTAATTCACATGTTTGACTTGTCTCCTCCCTCACTCACTTTCTGTGACACCTAGAATCATTAATTTTTTCAATTGTTTCCAAGAAAACTTTAAAATTGGGGATACATCGTAGGAAAAGAAGTCTTTTGGATTAAAGCTTAATTGATGTGGGGCAGCTATGTGGTGGAAGAGGTGGAGGTGACGCAGCAGCAAGGAGCTTATACTGGTCACCACGCAGAGGTGTGCAGTTTATGTTGGTGTTGGAAACTGAAAGAGACCGGAATGCTGCCATTATGTTGGCTAGACGGTTTGCCTTTGATTGCAATGTATGTTTGTTGTTGCGCCTTCATTTTGCTAACTGAGATTCCATGTTGCTGCAAGTGTAACACACAAAAGAATAACAATCAATGGCCTTTTTATTTTTTTGAGTCTCTCTATTTTTTGGGTTTATTCAATAGGCACATTGAATGTGGGGTTCACCATTAGTGGGTATGCTATAATTTTGTGCTGCAGATAATTCTCGGGGGACCTGATGATTGTTGACATGGACCCAAATTACATGAGGTTCCACCCTTGTCAAAGTGCGTGCTCCAACTTAAGATGCTGCAGTTCATCCTGGTGAACCCACTTTGATTTTCTCCAATTTCTTTGTTTGGGTTTTCTTGTGTGCAAGTTATATACACCATAGGTTTAGGGTTTATGGGGGAATGCCACATCCCTAGAATTTCTGAAATCTCCCTGAATGTTTTTTCAACATGTTTGAGGGGTTATATTATAAATGTAATGTGTGAGCTGGAGATTTTCTGAGGCTCCCCGGTAGTATAGTACCAATGTATGCCTTGCTGCTCTTCATAGTACTTAGTTTTAAAATCAGAGGCCAACACATAATATAAGTGCCCATGGTGCCACATACACAAGAAACACCCTTTTTGCTCACAGGCAGGTAGAGCCCTTAAAAAAGTAGGTTTGAAGTTAGAAGTTAAAGACATTGTAAATGACTGCAGGGTTGGTCCTCCTCTATTCAGCATCTTTAGTAAAGGTTGGATTTCCAACTGAATCTGAGAATACTGTGAGCTGCTGTTGTCCCTGCAGTATATGGGTATTCTATCAAAATGTGGGACAAGAAGAGAGAGCTATTTATTTACACAGAAAGGTGAGATGCAACCCAACATGTCTAAATACTTTGTAATTTATTGAAGAGTGTTTGAGAAGTTAAAAGCTTGTTACTCGCTCAATTTGCAGAGCACCCGTCTCTCTATTACAGTCAACTTTTTGGGGTTCATCCAATCTGTGCATGTGGTGGGTTGGTATAGTTTGGCAACAGCGAGCAAGTTGATTACCTAATAGAAGTTTTGTATCACTCATCAGGTTACTGTAAGAGCCCAACATATCAGAGCTTCCCAAGTTGATAAGATATCTTCATAGCTCTTGATCCTGGGCTCTTACAATAAAATGGGCTATTCATGGGAACGACAATTCTCCAAAATCCCTTTAGCTTTTGTTATCACTTTAGTTCTCTCCGAATTAAGAGTTTCCCCAACAAAATACATTTGGTATTTGATCTTGTGGAAAACTGTTTTAAATTGTTTTTCAATGAAGTTTGGGAAACCCTAAAATTTGAGAAGTTATTTTGTGTTACCAGTTCAAAATATTGATTATGAATTCAAAAGCAAAGAATTGCTTAAGTTTTATCAAGTTTACAAATGTGCGTTTTACATGTTAAGATTTGAATAAAAAAACAGGACATGAAATTTCCATGGGTGAAATTTGAAAATGGTTGCCTTATTTATTATACATTAAAATATTGAAAGAATTGACAACTTAGTCTCCTAAACTTCATTTTCTCGTGTTCTTTTTCCTTCATAATTGTTTTGCCTTGGACACAATGATACTTTGAGAAACACTTTCATACAACTTGGCAATTTACAAGTACTAAATGAAAATCTTTGAAACCACTTAGAAAATCTTTGATTTTGATAATTTTGTGAGAGATTCACCAAATTCTAGATATCACAAAGTTGAAAAGAAAAGAGAAAAAAAAAAAAAAAACCCCATAGTTGGGAAGTTCATCAATGTTGTCAACTTCATCAATATGTGAATTTTTAAGGTGAGATTCGTTGTTTTCATCCACATGATAAATTACATGAAAATATACATCTTTAAAAAAATCCATGTCATATCATATGGCTCAATTGTGCCATCAATTTCATCCATTTGTTGCCCTTGTGGTCAATTTCATTTTCAATATTCAATTTCATCCATGTTATCAAAGTTCATCCATGTAGTTTGCCCATATGGCCAATCACCTTCGTGTGCTCAATTTGATGTATGAGCAACAATAACATAGCTGATATTTTGTTGTTGATGCCTCTTTTTTTTTTATAAAAATTGCTAGGTAACCTATTATTGCACAATATAATCGCCATGTTAATGAAACATGATACATGAAATGGTGCATCAAACAATTGAGCTAACTCATGTATCTAGACCTTAATTGTCCTTGCATGGGCTTTTAAGCAATCGCCTAACACATAAGACATTAATCTGGCAGCATGTCTTGGAATTGAATACCTCATGGAGCACATAATTGTATTGCGACAAAACATAAGTTTCAATCCAACAATTTGGAAGGAACATGATATATATTTATAAATTCCCCCCTATTTTGTCCACCCACTACCATTGCCATCTTATGAATATATTTCCAAGTAGAGAAAAAAAGCTAAATGATATATGGCTAACACCACTTTTGTGAGAATTGCAATACTTTGTGCCTTCTTCAAATATGTGAGTAAGTAAAGTTGAATGAAAGTATATGCACATTTGCTTGCGAACAAGCAAAGGCATTAATTTACAAAGATTAAAAAATTGAATTTTCCATTTTCAAAATCACATATCATGGTTCGTGGGCCAATTCAACATTAAACTATTATCTTAAATGTTGAAATTTTCAAAAAAAAAAATTCTAAAGAAAGACAAAAAAAAATATGAGAGAATATTTGAAAATATATCAATTGTCAAAATGAAATCCTCAAAATTAATTAATTGTGCAATAAACATGTGTTGTAGTGGCCAAGGTACTACAATAATCAATATATCTATGGGTGCACATTTAAGAGTGATTCATTATTGATAAATCTCTCCAATTGCAAAATCATTATAAACAAATTGGTTGATAACAATGTGAAACACCTTCTACATACGTCATATATGATTTTAATAGGTCATTTTAAACCAAATGAACACCTTCAAACAACATCCAACCTTGGACAAAATTTTATTTATAATACAACAAATAACTTGATGTTGGAGTTGAATAAGCCTACAATGGGGCCACAATGTCATAATCTCTTTAAAAAAATCGTCAATTGCCCCATAGAACCATATGATAGGAACATGTTAATGTACATAGTACATATATTCATAAAGTGGCACCCATTCCTATGACCCTTTTCATCTTCACTTGGCCATCTCACACTTTCTTTGCACCCATCCTTAAAAGACCCCAAAACTTGGACCCAAAGCTCAAAAGTAGAGCTCCCAAAATTTTGACCATAGTTGTTTTTTTTTTTTTGAAAAGCTTGTACCTAAAGACCTTGTGCCTACTTATGGGTCTACTTATTTCTCAATTAAATATTTACCTAGGCTATGTATGCACCTACCAAATGTATTTACTTACTTACCTAACCAATTGCCCAACTACTTAAGTTATCAACCTACCTACCCACTTAGGCTACGTACCTACTTAGGTTCACAACCATTTGCCTAATGTATCTAACTATCTAGGCTATGTACCCAACTACCAAGGTTGCCAACCTAGCTACTTACTAAAACTATCTACCCATGTCCATAGTGTACCTACCTACCTAACTACTTAAGCTACCAACCCACTTATTTCATCTACCTACCTACTTAGGCTATTTACTTACCTACTAATGTACCTACCTACTTATTTTGGTCTACTTACTTGCCCACTTATGTACCCACCTACTTATATTACTTACACACCTAAGCTACCCACCTACTTAGATTATTTAACCAAGTTGGTTTGAACACAAAAGGTGAAACACATGGATTGGGGACCAAATTAGTTTAATGTCGAATTATTTTTAATTTTTTTTTTTTTTAAAGTTCAAAATGGTAATTGTTAATTTTGGGTCTTGCCACTAGTTTAAACTAGTGTTATCCTTGTATATGTTTCAAGTCTTGCATTTTGTGTAAGTGTAAAAGGCTCACCTACAACTTTGTAAATGTATAACACAAGATGTGTAACTATAAAACCATGTAAATTCATTTATATCGTGTAAAACAATGTTAAAATGTCACTTCTATTGGGGAGCGAGGTGGAGGAGTTTCTAAAAGCCTAAGCTATGGTGATGCATAACATTAAAAATGAAAATTTTACCCAAGCAACAATGTGGGGGAATGTGCACCCAATGTATTCACTAATAGCATCATAGTTTGTAGCTATCCTTTTGCCTAAAGTTTTGTGATTAGATTGTGTATAGCTTAACTAAAGGGAAGCACTTTCATAATACTATACCAATAGTAAAAGCTCCCCAAATAGAAGCTTTTACTTTATGTGCACCATTTTTTAATGTAGGACCAATCAAAGTGGCCCATTGCAAAAGAATCATTGAGTTTTGGGATACACCCAAAAGTAATTAATATGGATTGTAAATAGGTATAATCATTAAAGTTATATAATAAATATGCTTACATTTACTTGACATTGTATAAGTGTATTTGACAATCATTTACATTACCCTTATACATATATAGACACACACCCACACGATAGGTGGTGTAAGTGTAAAAAATTAGATGTCTAAATGTAAATGATTTACACACACGTGGGTTTACATGTTGAATATATGATCATTTACACTTACACACAACACTAATTTGGACCAAACTAATTGTGTAACTTACAACTTATAGTTGTTTCATGAATGTCTATATTACTTAGGTATGAAAAAACACCTTTTTATTTTAGTTTTATACCCATTTTTTATGAAGAACCTTTGGCTCTAGTTTTATACTTGGTTTCAATTCCAAAAATCAAACTTGATTTTGAGTAATTGAATTTGGAACCAATGGTTCTAATTTGGGCAACCACCCAACACTATTTTTTTCTTCTTAATATTTGAAAGCACCTCCATGCCTAGAAGATGCATTAATTAGTTGAAAAGACCTTTCTCCATCTACACTCAAACCTTCCACCATTTGCATGGCATATAAACAAGTTAAAAACCTTGCAAAATTTTATTTCTAAGGAAGGTTAGCTCTTGTGTGCCTCCCTTAATTTTTGGGCCTACACTCTCAAGGCTATGATTGACCCTTGAATTTAAGGGAGGCCCTTAGGATTTGACCTTCCCTTATATAAAAACAATGATCATATGGATTATCATGCCTCACACCCAAATTGGTCATATCCTTTGTAAAACCAAATTCATCAAGGGACTAGTTTTATGATTGACAAGGGTGACATATAAATAAAAAAGAATGATGAAAAGTGAATTTATCTTTGATTAATAGTGAGGTTGTAGACCTATGTTAACCTAACAAATGAAGAATGAACCTATAATCTTGGTAGATGAATAAAGATGTTTTAAAATGTAGCCAAGCATAATTAATGTAAAATAATGAACAAAGAGGAATGAAGTAATATAACACATTAATGTTTTTAAACTTTTAGTTATCAAAATTAGTTGATAAAAGAAGATAGAAATAACATTGTTGATGTGCCTCAAGTTTGTTTTGAACCTTCAGAGATGAACTTTTGAAATAACACAACGGAAAGAATTAGGTAGAAAGTAGGAAAACTTGGAGGCACACTCCGTAATTCCATGCACTTAGAAAAGAAAAGTGTGTAATAGCTATGGGATGGGAATTAGTTTAAGATAAAATAACAAGTTAAATGAACACCTCATGGACAAGCATGACCTACACAAGCTAAACAATGCAACTAGTTAGTGCAAATGGAGTCAATTTTGGGTCATGAATTTACTTTGGATTTAATACATTCACATGGCCCAAACTTGGGAGGAGACCACCACCCTCTTTTTTATAATATATTTTTAATCATGTCAAAAAAACTACATTGAAATGGCTAAAATGCCTAGGACTCCAAAGTGAGAATCCCAAAATTCCCAAGTTACGAATCTCGCAATTTTGCAAGTTCACAACTTCCTCATATGCATTCTAATTGAAGGGCTTCGGACTAGAAAATTGTAACCTTAAACCAAATCTCTTCAATTCAATGTTGCAAGCTTCCACCAAAGGTCATTTGACCCCTATTTTTTTGAATTTTAATGGTTGGGAATCATACTACTAATTTGATTCCCAACCCTTCTTTTGGCCATAACTCCATCTTCCAATTTCAAGTGGAGAATGCAAACTCACTTTCAACATTTACAATTTGAAAACTTTCCAATGGTATATTTTGATTCGGACAGGGTTTACCACCTACATGTTTGTCCCAAATATTTGGGACATTCCAAAACTCCCAACTCCCAAAAAAGGAAGTCATCTCAAAAGTCCCATGAATGTTTCCCCTTGACTCCCACAATGTGTTTACAAATCTCTCATGTTGTTCTTAGCCCATCTCATATTTACTTTGCTCCAACCTTGGTCACGACCATAGCCCAAGGCTAAAGGCATGACAATTATAATGTGCATATTCATTGATGAAAATATAATTTACAAAAACTCCAAGACTTTAAACATGTAAAAAAATTTCATATGTTTTTCTAATGTAAGTGGATGACACATTAACACACAATTATTCCTTCACCCCAAAAGTAGGCATTATGTTTTCACAATGGGCTTCAAGGAAAGCATAATTTTTTTGTTTTCTTGAGGTTGCATTAGTTTGCATGTTGTGTAAAACCCATGGGCAAATACATTACCAAATTCAAAATTGTACTTGGCTCTCATCTTGCACCCCTTATTTTGGTAATGCCTTTGCAATCAAGTTTTACCCTACACAAATTCAAATTCGTCTAATATTATTTCTAAATTCGTCTAAATTATAACCTAATTGCGATTTGTTTGGAACCATTCTCCGTGAAAAAAATTAGTGGAAATATTATTATCCTTAGAAAAGGGATTGAATCCACGTGATAGTGGCTTTATAGTACAAAAATGTAGAAGCAAAACATAGACAACAATTGGTTATGCCATGAAATGTATTATCCTAAAATAATATTTTATATTTAAACCTATAAGAACTTGCAATGTAAATGTTTTCATTATTATGAACTCAAGTTAAATGAATTAAGAATTTGTTAGTTTTATGGAAAAAGGCCAAGTATTTCTTTTTGCAAGTGTAAGCAATTTATCTTGAAGGGTTATTAACTATGCATAATGCAAAATTAGATACCTAAATGCTTGCAAGAAATGGTAATTTGTTTAAGGATTTAGCAACTTTGAAATAATGTAGTGTATTTCTATGTTGCATTTTGGGTGTAGGGTTTTGAATGAACAATGGTTGTCATTGTTTTGTTATCGTGATTGGTGAGTCTACCTAGATAGAAAAGTATTTAGATTTTTTTTCCTATCTTTTGGCTACTAGATGAAAAAGTTTTTTGCATTTGACATTCTATAAAAAGAAACAATTGGGGAACAAGGTCCTTTGAAGTTTGCATTTAACGATTAATAGGCACCTTGTGAAATAAATGATGAAACATCTAGTGGCAATACATGGTGAAACCATTTGGGGGTCACCAAATGGAAAATGCACGTGTACACACACATTGCACTTTAGAAAAATTGAGATTTTAATGTTTTTTGTTACACATTAAAAGTGTTTTTGGTGGTTTGAATGTAATATATAAATTGGTTTGTGGAAATCTAGCCAATGCTTTTATTATGTTATATTTGCATTCATTTCCAAGGACATATTTTGTCCAATTAAAATTCGTTTTTGTAGTGTTTCCACTAAATTGTGATTTTAATTCAAATTTCCATGAAATTATATATATAACATGATTATTGTTTTCTAGGATGTCAACATTAAATCTTTTAAAATGATGATTGGATAATGTTTTGATAAACATTGAATTATAGTTTGAAAATTGTTCAAGAATTTAAACATCCAACATGAATGAACTTTATACACACATACAATATGTATTTCTTAAAATTTATTAATATGAAATGTTATTGCCATGTATTTTGAACCATCATTGGTTGTTGTATTGGAAGAATCCAAGTGCATCTATGTCATTCATCATTATTAACCCATAATTATCATGGATTGAAACATATGACCATGATACGTGTATCCATTCATGCACAGGGAAATGGTCTAGTCACCAATATGACACACTTTGCATCCACTAAGGTATATATGTGATTCAAATGCAACAACTTGCAACTTGACATTTCTTAATATATATAAAGGAATATTGTACAAACGATGGGTTGGATTTTCATCATTTTGTACATGTTTGTTTATGGGTTTTAGTCTTTAGGGGCATGTAAGCAAGGATAATCTTAGGTGACATGTATGCATTATGTCAAGGAAAACAATGTTGTCCATGTTTTTGACACCAACATAAATAATAAATTATATGATTACCATTTTTGTGTCGATTGTCAATAACAATAAGAAATGACATTACATGATAAACATGAATCCATGGTCATGACAATTTGTGATAATGTTCCCAATTTAATCATTTTCACTATGTAGTTGTTTTCACTAAGTAATGCACAAAAATAATCAATAATAATTTAATTTAATTTTAAAAACTTTTAAATTATAAAATGTGACATGTAGGAATATATTTGTACTTAAAGACATTACACTGAGATTATTGAAATAAATATTTCAAATTAATACAATTTCACATGTAAAAATAATTTAACTAAAAGAATTTATATTTGAACTTATAGGCCAAGTCACAATATTAACAAAAAATATTTTAAAAATATTTTCAATGTTTTTTTTTTGAATGATCATAAATTAACAAGGTGGACATCTATGTAGCTTTGTGCATATTAAATAAAATTTTAACATTCTTGTGAAAAAAAATTTAATTACATTTATCATTACCACAAAAACATGACAAGCAACCAAAAACTTCATAAATATTTTAAATCATTTATATATACATATAACATTTATGTTAAAAAATTCCCAAATAAATAATAAATAATAAATAAAATAATTTAACAATTTAAGTTTTAAATGGATTATTATAAATGTTACATCATAAATAATTATTGTATTTTTTGCAAAACATTATGTATTTTGTTTATAATACTTTAAAAAAACTCAAGTAAATTATTTGATGTTATCATTATTTTTGGATTCCTAATAAGTTTTTCCATTAAACATAAAAAGTCAGAAAATTTCCCACTTGTGCAACTTTATGGTTTAGGTGTTCTCCACAAGGTTATGGGTCCAATGTGGGATGTTTGTATATGTACATTAACATGTGCATGTGTGCACACATAATACACATATGTATGTATTTTTGAAAACATATGTATGACACATGGCTCTTGCAATGGATGACATTTGGCTTTGATCGTTGATGCCACATGGATTTCTTGAAAAAAAAATATTTATCTTGGGAATAGATTTCATGGGATAAAAAATGATAAAATCTTGAAGTGTAAAAATTCAAATTATAAATATAGTTATGAAATTCCCTAATGCAACATGCAACTACCCAAAATGGCCAAACATGGTCCCATTAAAAATGTCTTAATGAGCTAATTTTTTGCACAAAAACCAATTAAGTAAAAAAATAGTGGAAATGTCAAATTTCATTATTTAAATGGATTTGGGTGGTAGAAAAAGGACAAGATTGCTTGTTGTCATTTGTGATATTTGGTTTAATATATATGATGTAGTTGAATCACAATGTTAGATTGTAAAACACGTTATTCAATATTGATTGTGTTTATTATAATAACCACATAATGTGAATCATTTATTACATAATTTGTCTTCATTAGGAAACAAACCCCACATTTGCAATTAATGTATTCAATGCACCTTCAACTATAAATGTAATTGAAAATAATAGTTATAGTCACAAAGTGTTTTTTTGCAATTAAAACATGTTTTTTGCAATTGTACATTGAAAAATCAACAAATTTACAAGTCAAAAACAACATTTCAGCTGAAAGTGACAAGCACATATCAACACCATGACAATAGTCAATTTAGTTGCAACTGACATTTACCATTAAAATCAAAAGTCATTTTCAACTATAACCCATTAATGAATGAACTTCATCGACATGCACTTCATGATGTCATCAAATATCGTATGCAACTAAGGTGGGTAAAAGGTTTAGCCAATAGTTTAATTATATGTGGCACATCCACATCCATAGGCTAGGCCACCTAGAGATAGGGTTAGATTAAGTCATGTGATACTTAATTAAAGGGTTAGGCTAGGCCATGTGACACCTAATCATCGGCCACCTAGGTTAGGTTAGGCTTCAAAAGCCTATGTGGCCCCTAGGTTAGGCATAAATCTAAGCCACATGGCACCTAAGTTATGCCTATACCTAGGCCACATGGCATCTAGGCTAGGCTTAGACCTAGTTGATGCCTAGCTTCTTTCATTTTGAATTGAACCATCGAGGCTGAATTTTTATAACATTTAAATTATTATTATTTTTGTGTTTTCGGATGCTTGTAATGCACCCATTTTTATTGTTTACAAGATTGAAAGGATAACAAAAAAGATGGGATAAACCTTTGAGAATGATAAACATTCCCATATCCCATATAACATTAATAGAGCCTTTTATCCCATACAACATTATTCATAGGTAGTTAAGTAGGTACATTAATTAGGTAAATAATTAGGAGAGGTGTGCTTTAACTAAGTAGGCAAGTAAATAAAAAGTAAGTAGATAGATACATTAAAATTATGACTATGTAAGATTAGTTACAGTATATTTAATACCTAATTACATAATTACACACTAATTAACATATCTTAAATAGGTAATTAAACGATTCATTAATAACATAGCCTATGTGTATAGGTAGCCTACCCTAGGTATATACCTAGGGTATATACCTAGGCTACTTATAAGCAACCTAGACCACCTACATACCACACTTGACATACATACTTAAGCTTAGGTGTATAGGTATTTAGCTTACATACCTAGGTTAAGTTATTTATAAACCTAGACTAGATTAAACTAGGCTAAACCACCCACATACGTAAGTTAAATATATATACATAGGTAACTTAAGTATATAGGCTAAATATACATGTAGCATATATGGACTTATGTATACCTATGCTAGGTGTGTAAGTAACCTAAATTAGTTTAAAACAATATATTTGGATGCAAAATTGCGAATGTGCACAATGTTTCATCCATCTAGGCTGATATTTTTTCATTCATCCCTAAAATAAGATTACAAAAATAGTCAAACAAACAACTTGTGATGTAACCACATCACTTGATAATTGGCATCACATTTCATAACATCATATTTCTAATCAATGTATTGATTAAAAGTCAATTGGAAAGTTTGTTAATCCCAATAATATTTTGAAGGTCACTTTCAATTGAAGGCCATTTTCAACTTTCCATTGAATTAGTAGATGGATTGACTTACTCGATAATCACATGGAATTTTTGTAAATATCAAAAAAATAGCTCATTGCAACATAGTTAAAAACTTTTTGGCTAAAAAGGTGGCAATTTGTCCTAGTGTTTGTCATTCCAAATATCAATTGGATGTGTTGTTTTTTATTTTGAATCAATTGAACCATCTATTTCCTTTGTATTTGGATATAAATTTTTATTTAAAATAAATTTAATTTTATCTAAATTTTCAAATGTTGAATACAACAGAAGTTGCTATCTTGACCAATTTTCAATACTTATATATTTATCACACTTGCTAACCTCGTAATTTGGGGTTTGTGATGTTCCAACATTTTTCTTTAAATGTTATAAGACGAAAAAAACTTTGTTAATGATAAGGATTTCAAATGACTAGGGCAACTAATATATTTGTTTATGATTGATCAACAAATTATATTGATTAAATTTGGTTCCAAATCATGGTAATTTAAATATGATTTGACAATATTATCCAAGTTTGGTTTATTTCATACTTGAAAACCTTTTAATGCTCTACCATTGTTTCCTTTTCAAATTCACATCCAACCTAAACTAATGACATCTTGAATGGAGGCTTTCACAACTTTAAATAAATGTTTGAAACATTGGTTTAAAAAGGTTCGGATTTATGAAGTAACTTCCATTGAGTTGTTTGTTGATATGAAAAATTGTGACAAAACTATCAAAGTTGACCATAAAACGATGTTAGAAAATTGAGCTCCTTCGAATATTATTTTTAAATAAACCTAGAAGCACTAAAGGGGATGCAACCAAGTTCATTAGGAATTTCATTAGGTTTTCAATGAAATTGTTTTAATTTCACTAGACAATAAATTTAATGAATTCATTATGTCCCCTAACTATTTAAGAAGTTACAACCAAATTTGTAGCACACAATCTACATTTTGCTTTGAGAATAAATTGTTAAATATTCTCGCTCAAACCAACAAGGGTGTATGGATGCAACAATAGGAATTTATCACAAATATAAATTGAGATGAAAAAGATGAATTTGTTTAAAATGAGGCAAATTCAAGAATGTGGACTCCATCATATGCAGAAATTGCTTCCAACCATTTGCCTTCAATGGTTGACAACACATGTTTGTCATTAGTTGTAATGTACCACGAAGAAAGCCAAATTTATGGACCTTCAATTTCAATCACAAGCATTCCAATGCATATTGCTACTTGGAGAGATGATGATATCCACTACATGATAATTCCCACAAACTTTTTAGAATGATGGTGTTGCATGGTTGGATATGGACAACACCTTGTTAACTTGAAAAAATTGTGGATCTCAATTAAGAACAAACAACACATTATTATAATTGATCTAAAAAATCTATACACTCATGTAAAATTTTGATGTTTTTTTTAAAAAATAAAAATTAATTATTTGATATGTTTTCTCAAACATCTTACAACCAAAAATAAATGATTTTTTTTATCAAGTGTTTTTTTTCAAATGTCTAGAAAAAATGAAAATAAATCATGCAATTGCCCAAATGTTTTTTTCCCTGGGAAGAAAAACATAAGATATCCCTAGGAGGAAACATTATAAAAAATCATGATTATTTTCCTACAATTTATAATCAATAAAAAAAAAAGGCCCCCCTTTTGGTTTTTTTGCCCCTTT
>Ga0209611_10007599_pt1 | contig 17298 bp, 7 predicted proteins | sample S1TSphgellanicum_3_FD_187693 | JGI IMG/M metagenome (GOLD analysis project Ga0209611, IMG submission 187693) | Host-associated microbial communities from peat moss isolated from Minnesota, USA - S1T2_Fc - Sphagnum magellanicum MG (SPAdes) (version 2) | ecosystem: Host-associated > Plants > Peat...
AAAAAAAGAAAAAAAAAAAAAAAACAAAACCCATATTAAAAAAAGGTAAGCCTTTTTATTAATTAATAGATAACAAAAAGAAATCCCAACATGTATTCTCAAGCCAGAGTCTATCTAGATAACAAGAGCATGACACGTTTAGGTTTTAGAAGTCATAATACAGTTAACTTAAGATAAAGTAGGTCAAAGAATGGTATTTCATAACAATGCACACCCATTCAATTTTACACACCTAAAGCTAGTGGGAACCTATTCTAGCTATATTTGACCTTCCAATACATGGATATAAATATGCTTGGCCATCTATTTACCAAAATGCTTCGCCTATAATTACATTAACATCACTTATTCCTATATTTTATATTCCCAAAAACTACATAACAATAATTATTCATTACATCACACATAATACACCAAGGAATGATATGGTCCTTGTGGCCCTTGTAATTAGTCCTTGTTCTACTTCTCTTGTTATAGCATTCATCAAAATCCTAACTTGTTTCAGAAATTTGTTAGTTGTTGATGTTGTTCTCTTACTCTTCTTCATGCAACATGTTTTTTTCTCCTTTAGACTTGTTTTGCATTTCTACAATTGAAATCACAATTTTATTTACATGTTGATTGTCAACCTCCTACAAAAGTGGCATTCCACCTTCCTACCTTTAAAAAATTCCAACAATTTATTTATCTAAATCTTGGGATTGTGTTAATGGTTTTCTTTTATTTCATGAACTTTTTTATAAATATTTCATTTAACTATTAAAAAAACCATTAAAAACTATTTGATAACATTAATTCAAAACATTAATGGCATTTTTCAATTTTGTGATGTTGCCACATTGGTGATCCATGGGGAGATTTACCCATGTTTGGCTTATACTAGCTATGAAAGTATAAACTTATTAATATTCTTTTATCATGGTTGTACCTATTAGTGTTTTTTTCCTTCATCTTGGACATGTTGTTGGGTTGGCAACTTGGTGGGCCCTCTAGCCAACAACTGTGAAGGATAGAGATGTCGAATTGGTTAACAACATACAAGTTAGAGAAGGCAACATTATGTTACTTTCATGCCATTGTTTTAACTCACAATTAAGGAGTTAATATCAATTTTGGTCAATGCATCAACAAGTTAAAAATAAATTATTCACCTTAATTTTTTAAGTTTCTTGTTATGACAAAACAACCACGTGAGGAATTCAGACCCTGATCAAGTTGGCCATGCTCCTTGTAGCACATGGCGGACTTGCACAAACAAGCAACTTTAGTATTCACAAACAAATTTAGGATACTGAAATAGGATGTTAGTAGCTTGATAGTGAGCACCAATAACTACTTGCAACTCAATGTCCAAACTCCAATAGCTAGCTTGAATTCAAGTATAAAAATGAGCAAGGCAAAGTGACTAGATCATGGAAACAAAAGTCACCAAACCTTCTAAGTTCCAATGCACTTGTAACCACCTGAAAAACAAAGCAAAAAACCAATTAAACTTAAACCAAGATCCTAATTCATCAAAGAAAAATAAAATGTTCGAGAATTAAAACCTGACAAGGTAGGAGAAAAGTTTACCCACTTGCAGGTTGCCATTGGCCAAAGAGCAACTCATGCATATCATATGCAAGCAATTTTTCACTTCTTAATGGACCAATTATAAGGGATTTTTTCAAGAATATCAAACTTTTGAGCAAACATATAGATGACCAAGTCCAAATGGGTCATCAACCTATTCCTTAACTTAGTTTTCATAAAGTTGATTGTATTAAAATGTCATTCATCTTCCATTGAACCAATGACTTGCAAAATTGCAATTTTAACTAATTTAATATATATTGGGATTTTGTGTGTAATAATTTGGGAAGTTGTCAATTACCTTGACAATTGTGTCAAAAGGTTACAAATACAAAGCTCAATTGTGACAACATTGGAATTATTTTTCATCATTAAAACAAATAGAAAACATTAAATATCAAAGGTTGTAGTATCCAACACAAATGAAATCCATACCTCAACAAAACCAATGCCACAATTTTAAGGCACATAATAGAATGCCTTGATAAACATTCAAGTGCAACTAGAATGTCTTAGGGCCTAGCCAATAATGGGGATTAACCATGCCAAAAAATCCGTTAATTCATGAAAAGGCAAGTAATTGCCCAACTCATTTACTAAAATATCAACAAAAGATACACAATAAGCTTTGAATTCTACAACAGCCTTTACATAAATTCATGAATAACAAAAGATATGTGACCAAGGGTTTGGTCTTTGAACTTGACCCATATATGATGACCCCCAAAATCCAAAACATGTGATCAACTCTAGTGTTCACATTTATGATCCATCTCATGGAAAAATTGTACCATGAGTGCAATCCACCAAACCATTGAAGAGTTTGAATGCATCCCTTTAGAATGCAAATGTCTGATCCCAATATAATTAAATAAATCCAACTTACAAATTGAAACTATAGTTGTGAAATCACAAACATACACATTTTGCAACTAAACAATTTAATGAGAGACTAAATTATAATCAAGAGAGGCAATAAGCTCACCAATCCAAACATCACTTGGACATCGCACAATTGATCCAAGTTATTTGCTTCTAGGGAAATTTTTTTAAGTCTATTGCCATTTTCAACAACAATGGGTGATACTTTTCAAATACATGTTTCATGGGACTTAGCATACTAATCCATCTAGTTTTGATGTTGTGGAAAACCTAGTTCCTTTTATTTCCACAATGTGGGCTAATTTGACAAACTCCAAATGGCATTTTGGAGATTCGCAAAAAAAAAAGAATAAAGGGATTGTAGCTAATTTTTTAGTCACATCACCATGGGTAAATGAAAAAAACTTTGGACTCCCAGATTAATCCAATGTGCTGTCCATAGGATCCCAATAAAAAAAGGAACATAACATTGTCGAATTTGGATTCTAAATCCATGTCAAGCACCTTGAAAGATATTCACACTGTCTACACCAAAGCACAATAACCTTTTAGGTACCTCAACATCTATTAAACCACCAATAGCCACGAGAGTGTCCATGATGACTTTGTGCATTGGATCCTTTCACAACATGGTCAACTATGAGCAAAATAGGAATGTAACACTAGTCTTGGACACAATATCCATGAACAAAAATCCAACTTTGACTATCCAAAGTAGTATGTTAAGGCCACAAACCTGGCCCCCTGGATAGTAGCTTTAATGGATGCCAAAACTTGATTGTGGAGATGTTCCATAATCTCCCAACTTGAAAAATCACTCCAATGTTTCTTGAGAATGTTTTTCAGCTTCAAAAACTCATGATATATAAGCCATAAATCTTTGTAATTGGTCATGGGTTTTCCTTGGGCAAGAAGCATGAATATAGAAGCAAATTGAATCACCTTCCTCTTATTTTCTCTTTCAAATCCACCTTGAACCTACTTTAGAATAGAAGGGCAATTCATTGAAACAAATTTTGTTTCATTTTTGGCATATGCACACTTGACATCCACAACCTTAACCTCTTCTTCATTCTTTCTTTTCTTCACATGTTTTTCAAGTTAATCCCACTTTGGGATTAGTAGCTTCTATTTTCTCTCTATTTTAATGTAGACTTTACATTTCACAATTAACAAATTTCCATTTGCATAAAAAATAGTTTCAACCCATGGCATTTTCACAAACCAGACATCTTGGAACTTCCTCATTACATTTGCTAGGGATTTTTTAGGTTTTTTTTGTAGTTAGACTCTTTAAAACATCTATTGTTTCAAGAACAATACCATTAGGGCTCATATTCTAAGTTTGAAGGGACAAAAGAAAAAAAATTCTAGGTCATTTTGGATCTTAAAAATAGTAGGATCAATTCTATGTTCAAGGTTGCAAACATTATGCTTCTTTCCATGTGTAGTAAACTCTACCTCTTTGGGTTGTGAATTTAAGACAATGATTGTTCTTTTGCAAAAGAAAATTGAACTTGAAATTTAGTTCAAAGGTTTCAATTTCAATGCCATTTAGATTTTTAAAAAGAGAGAGTTTAAACTCTGGACTTGGATTAATAAATTTCAATTTTGTAAGCACTCATGAATTAGCACAAAAAATGATAAAATCACACATAGATTCCAAAGTGATAGAATCACACACAAATTCAAAGTGACAAAATCACATATATATTCTAGAACAACAATTGCACACACAACCCTCAATTCAAATTTCAAACCAATTTGAATTTTTTTATTGAAGCACAAGCATGGAAGGCTCATTAGTTTAGTGTTGAGTGCATAATGCACACAAAATAAAGCATAAAGAAAAAAAACCCATTCATCCCAGTACGTTAAAAAAAACTATGTATGAATGTAAAATAAAATGATTTGAAAGTGTTTAATGATGAGGTGATGATGCAAAACTATGAAAAATGACGGTGATGTCTCTTTCTTGATGTGAATGGAAAGTGATAAAAAAAGATAGTAGGCATCTTAATGTGGTGGAACATCTCACCTTGTGTGAACATATGGCAATTTTTGTTAAAGTGACTTTAAGATATGAACACCCAATAATGTTATTATACCTCAAATTGCATTCTACTATTGCCCCCATAATAATTTAAATATTTTGGGAATTTAACAATCTATCTATGAAGCAAGGTAGTTTATTCGTTTTTTTTTGTTTTGCATGGGCTTGGTTTCATGGCATTTGGACTTGTGGTGTAGAAGTTCTTGAATATTGAATGATTTTTCACTGAAAATTAAATTAAATCATAGCTGAAATTTTTGGAGGAATTTGAATGTGTCTTTAGTGTTGTTGGAAAGACCTTGATGAGCAGAATTTAATGGAATTTCTTTGGTAAGATTTGGATTTAGAATGTGGGAAATGTTGATTTAAAAATGATTTCTGCCACTGAAAATTCAAATAAATTCCAAAAAACAAGGTTTTGGAAGGAAAACTTAGTTGAGGACGTGGTGACACTTGGGCCAATGGCACAAGCCACACTAGTATAGGTAATAAGTGGTTTAGGACTATTTTAAAAGCCACACAATATGGTTTAATTTGTGATTTTAAAAATGGGCTCCATGTGTTTTAAATGATTTAAAATCTAATATAAAATGACAACTTCTTTGTTGAGGGTGTCTTGGTAAGTGGTTAAAAATACCCAATTACTTTAAACCCAATTTTTTAAAGGTTACACTTGTAGTTGTATTAACCTACCCTTATATTTTTCCATTAACATATATGTTGTGTTATATATTTGGTGAAATCTACTATTCTTTGAAGATTTTGTATTAATTATTGAATCAACATTTTGTGGCACACATTGGGTGAAAATTTCCTAATGAATATGAATGCACATTGAATTATTGAACAACATATACTAGGTATTATGGGCCTATTTTCTAGGATAAGGCTAATTCGATGGGTCTTTGATGGGTTTTAATTAAACAAGCACATTTGATTTTTATTTTTTTGCAAAAAGTTCTAATTAATGTTTTTTTGTTCATTTGTTTTGAATCCATTCAATTTTTTATTTTATTTTTTACATGATTATACCAATTTGGCTCTATGTATGATGATTAGTTGTTTTTCTTGTAAAAATTTTATGGAGATGATGACATATTAATGATATTTTTTGCAATTAATGTAAACATATTGTTCATTTACTCTTATGCACAACATATGTGGTGATGCTTGTATGCAAGCTTTAAACTTGATGATGAGATCTTAAACATCAAAACTTTCCCTTCTCCAACTTCTCTTCATCTCCTTACATGGGCAAATTGATTCCCATTAACCATTGATAAATTAATGATAAATGAATCTAATGTTTGAATTTCATTTTGGTCATATTTGCTTCCTACAAACAATGATCCTTCACCTTTTGATTGTCACTTCCACCTGTGTGTGCAACAACTAATGAACATATTTTGAAAGTTTAATATTTCATGTTATTTATCTTTAGTTGTTTCCAAAATAAACATTGCCTTCTCCTTGGTAGCCCTTGTAGTTTCAAAGCTCTTCATTTTTGCAAGCTCTATTATCATACATTATGTGTTATGTTTAGTTGTTTAAAGGTGATCATTTCCTTATTTGTAAGGGTGTTTCCATGGTATGGTGTAAACGAAAAGGAGTCACAATGTTGTAGTTTTCATTGCAACATGTTTTTGAGGTGGCTTTCTAAGTATTTGGAGAAGATTTTGTTGTAAAAATGTGAAATTAAAGGTGGATCACATCATAAACTCTCATTATGTTATGATATGGGAGCACATTTGAACAATTCAATGGTTGATTAGGATACATTTTAAACTTGTAGGAACTTGTTATGAAGATCGTAATTTAAAAAAATGATTGAAAAATTTAGTTTAAAAAAAATTGTTTATAATCTTTTGCACATATAAAAAGACAACCATAATGAAAATATTTTTCATGAAAAATTTAAATTTGTGCAAAGTAATGATGTTCATATTAGATGATAACTAAGCGTTTAGTAGTACATTAGTGGAAAGCGATAAACTATTGTTTAAAAAGATGTTTAAATAACTTTTATTAAATTGATATACATTTACATATATAGGAAAAATTATGAATTAACTACATATTCATGGTTTATATAACTTTTTTTACTTTTAAAGCTCAAATACACCATATGTGATTTAAAAAAGAATTCAAAGTGAGTGAAATTTTATGTGTTATTACTTTTGATGCTATATGTACTTCCAATTTTGACATAAAATGTGTACACCGTACCATGGAAACATCATTAATGTTGATTTTATGTAGTTCTAAAAGCATCAATAACATATTGTTTTGCAATTCCATCAACTTCATGTGGCTTGTCTTTTAATGGTTTGAAAGTTTAGGTGCCATAGTGTTGTATTTGAACAACTTTTTATTGGTAGTTTGAGTTGTTTCAAACACTTTTTAGGAAGCAAAATTTCCTTTGCCACATTTGCACTTGTTATGTTGGATCCAATGTTCTTATAAGTTTGTTTGACACAACTTTTACATAGTGACACACAATCTACTTGTTACCTTCCATTGTCTCACCTACTTGATTTTTCTTTTATTTCCAACTTGATCATACATAATCCTTTGGATTCTACCAATTGAATCAAGGTGGATAAAAAGTTGTAGTAGATTTTAATTTTGTAATATGCAATGGATATTTACTGAGATATCTTGAAATCCAAATGGGTAGACAACAATCTTAATATTTCATTTTTGCATGTATTTAAATCTTTATTGTGTTGTAGAAATTATAGATCTTTGTACCTGAAAAAAATAAAAATAAAATCCAACCGAAGTTAGATTTTTTCCTTTATTATCATTAAATTTTTACAATGCTAATTTTAAGGTTGAAGGAAAAATAAAAAGTAGGCTAGATTATTTGTTTTGTGATCAACAAAATTGTCCTTTTTGATAGTAAAACTTAGAATTCATGAAGATTTTTGCACATATCTACTAATGAAACATTACACTCCATCATGATATGTCAAAAACAATTGAATTTTGACATTTAATTTTATTCATATTATCTTGTATTTATATATTTTGTTTCAATTGCCTTTTATTTTGTTGCATATCATGTTTCTAAAACTTGACATGAAACTACATTGATGGGAATTTATGGGATGCATTGATATGCTTTGGTCAAAAGTCATCTAACTTGAAGTTTTAGTTATAATTAACTTGTAAAAAACTACCCAACAATTTCATGGGATTGCCTTGATGGAATTCTCCATAAATGTACCTTGATGTTGACATATATTGAATTGTATCATTTGCATTCTCTTCTTCGGTCTAGAAGATTGATCATTCATGTTTTTCTCATGTAAAGGATATAATATTTGCAAGGATTTTGGGGACTTAGTCATTTTAGGTAATAGAAGTTTATCTAGCAAGACCAAACTTGTTGGTAAACTTATTGTGGTTGAGATGGTTAACAAATTTGTGATCTATTGGTGCTAGTTGTTATCAAGTACATATATACTTCACTATAACCATGTTAATATAGTTGACATTGATTTCATGTGATTTGTTTATATCTTTGATAAGAAATATTGATTATGAATAAATGTTTTTGTTATGAATATGCAAGTGTGTTTCTTGTGTTGTTTATAAGGTGGTGATTATATATTTTGTTGGTTGTTGGCATGTAGTGGTAATGGCTATGATGATTAAAGGCAAACAATCCCACATCTTGCAACAACAAGTTCACCCACTCCCAAGAGTTAATGAACTGGCATGGTAGCTAATCGCCTACCATACATGTTGAAGATGTGTGATTATCATCATTGTTCAAATTGCTCCTTAATATTTTAAATGTTTTTAAGGTTGAATCTATTTCCTAAAATGTTGTTGCATTTAAATTTCCCAATCCTTGGCCATGGGGTTTATTTTTTAATTTTATATTGATTCATTTAAATTTTTTCTTGATGTCCTCCATTTTCATCATGTATTGATCCATTGAAATCTTCCAAGATTGTAACATCTTGGTTCAAGAGTTGGGTTGTGTACCTTGGGTGTTTCTTAAGCTTGATTCAAAATTGAGTTTTGCATTAAAGGCCAACCTATTCAACCCACTATCTTTCCATGTTTTTAGTTGTATCTTCCATGTTAGTTGTTAAGTAACATGTTTATGCATGCAATTTGTGTTTTTTTGAATTTGTGTGGTTTGTGGTTTGGCATCAAGCCATTGGGGATTGTGTCATTTGACACAACTTCAACGTAATTCAACATAATTGGATTTTGTGTGTATGTTTTTAGCAAGTGCCTTTTTAGTTTATGTTTTTCATTGTTGAATTTGAAAGCAATTTGGCAACTTTTTTAAAGCAACTACCATATGTTGGAAGACAAACATATGGAAGGTGAATTCAAATTTCATTTTACAGTTCAAATTTGATGGTTTTGTTGTGCTTTCTATATCGGTTCAATTTTGATTGAAATAAAAAATTTGGATTATAATAAGTTATGATGAGGGTTTTTTATTTTCATTGAAGTCAAGGTTTCAATTTGTGATTTTTGTTATAATTTGATTTGATGTTGACACATATAGTTTTAATTTTGGATTAAGTAAAGTATTTTAATTTAACATCAATTTAAATTATTTTATTGCAATTAGGGTAAATAATTATTGTGGAAAATTTTAATATAGAGATTCAGAAATTAATAGTTGTTAAATAAAAAAAGAAATCTAACAATTCGAATTAAAATATCACATGATTTTTAAAATTTTTTTTAAGGGTTTGCATTTTAAGATTGATATTTTCATTTAAAGTTGCATAAATGCAATGAATACTTTTCTATGCATACACATAGTTATATTTGAATACATGGATAATATATAAATGTCTCTTTCAAATGTATACAAATGCATTTTTATACAATGCTATAATTTAGTGAAATACTTTCAACACATAAAATTACAAAAATGAATAAAATTCTATACCATCATTTGTTTTCATTAAAATTTAACATCTAAAAAGTTAATTCAATAGGCCCTTAAAATTTTATGGTTTAAAAGATTGTAATATATATTTTTAAAGTGTAATTGTCAATGCATACATGTAGCAAAAATCTATAATTTTATACATTTTCACTCTTTTGCATGAATTATCTAATTTTTATACATACATTTGCAATTGTATAACAAAATAGATTTACTAAATTTATGAATTAAAAAAATCTTTATAAATGTATATCTTATTATACATAGAGTAATCTTGGCATGGATTTGTGTGTATCTATTACATTTTTATTGTTTTTTGTAGATAATCTATGAAAATAATATTCTAAAATAAATTGTATACATATTCATCTACAAAAAATGATTTTTATACATATAACATAAGTTCTATTGATTTTGAATTCATTCATGTGTCAATTATATATGTGACATTCATTCATTTTATCATTAGCAATTGGAGCCAAAAGGCTACTAATCATAAATTTGTTTTTTGAAAAATACTTGTTGGTATACATAACATTATTACATGCAATAAATAGTATTATGTAATGAGTTTATTTTTTGTCATAAATAATTATGAAAAACATAACAAGTTTTTAAAAAATGTTACCATCCAAAACATTCCAAAATTTGTTTCCAACTTATATAAAACTTTATGAGATGCCAAATAAGAAAAAAAAATAAAAAACTTGAAATGAAAGTTTAGACAAATTGTACTAAGTAACATTTGTAGTTGATATTAATGTGATAGGATGTTTAAAAAGGTCATAATAGAAAAATATTCATCCATTTCTCATTACATTAAAAAAATGTTATTGATAACTTTTAGTTTAGAAAAATTCACAAATAATTTTTTAAAAAAAATTTCAATATTGATGGAAAGAAGTAAATTAAATTGAACCAATTGAAAAAAAACCAAAAATGTTTCAAGACAAATTGCTTATACAAGATTGACATTGCTAAAAAATATTATCATGAATTAAAAGATTTATGATCATAAATTGTAGAAAACATAAAAATTCACTAAAAAAAAACAGAGAAAACAAAATCGCCAAGTCATTTACATTTGCCAAAAAAAGAAAATTAACATGCATCATATGTTCTCTTCACTTTACATGGTGAAAGTATTAAATAGTGAAAAATGATAAATTGTCTAGAATATAATATGCAAACAAAACAAATTTCCAATAAATCCTTCATGTGTTTTTCTCACGAGACCATAATGACTCTTTTCACACTTATGTTTATTGTTTAGAACATGTTTAAATAGTAGATTTTTAAAAATAAATAATAGATACAAACTTATAAAATAAGAAATCATAGAATTTGAATTATGTCACAACAATTTTCAACTACTAATTTAAAACACAATTGATCGCTAAAATGAAAATACATGATACAACAATTTTCTTCCAATACACAACAACACAAAAATTTATACCCTTTATGAGAGTCCGATGTGTTTTTGGATTGATTTATTTAATTGAAATACTAACCAAATGATTCACTAATGTTATATATTAAAATGGTTTGCCTATGTAAGTGACTACAAAGTAAGTAGATAGTTTTTACTGGTGAGGGTGGTTTACTTACAAACTAGGTAAGGGCTGATTTTTACTACTTACCTACTAACAACAAGTTAGAAGGTAGGAAGGTAGGTAGGTAGGTAAGTAGGTAGGTAAACAAAGCAACTGAGGTAACCACCATGGTTAAAAAAGGGAATGGGAAACAAACAGAAAACTGTTGGCTGATCACTTTTCATCCATCCTTCAGAGTGCACTGGTGGGTGCGGGTTCACTCTGGCCCCACTAGGAACAATTGTCATATTGTGGAACAAAACCACGACTTTCATGACCTTACGGTTCAAGTGATTCTTGACCTTTTTTTTAATTTTTCGGCCACTTGACCGTTCAGCTGTTCCCGACTCATTTCATATTTGTCCTTCACTTGCCGTTCACCAAAGCATAAACCCTCTTGCCCTTCCTTTTAGGTGCGTACGTCCTCTTGGATAGCATGAAGGATATGAATTTTCATCCATCAAGAAGGCGGGTTACTTGTGTTTTCATCCATCAAGAAGGTGGGTTCCTTGTGTTTTCATCCATTGACACGAGGGTTATTTTATCACTCTCAAACCTTTAACCAATAGGTTATGTTCAAATGGATGAAAAATCATCATAATTGTCATAGGCTACACTCTGAATAATTTCACTACTTATATCACAATATTATACTAGATGATGAAATTAAATTCAATTAAAAATTATAGAAAAATGAATTCAGTTTTTGAAAAAATATATAATTATTTATTTTGTCAATGTGGAAATTGAGCCTAAGCTACGGTATATTTGTGCATCTTTAGGTAGAAAGTAGACACAAGGGAAAGGACAAGTATTGATTGGATAAATACAACCCAATTATTTTATTTTATTTTACTTTGTCATTTTGCAATTTCTTTTGAAAACTATTTTGAGTCATAAATTCCCCCTTTTTTTTTTGGGACAAAAAATTTCCAAAAAATGAATTAGGAAATCACAAAACTTTTGACTACGATATGAAAGGGTGCTTGAGATATTCTAATTTCATGTTTTAAATATTGCCAAATTTGGCTAAATATATTCATGAATGTCTGCCAATTGTGGAACATCACAAAAAAAATTCAAAATAAAAATGTGCTAGTGGTACTCTTGTGATATACATTAGAGGTTTAGTGGCTAATCATTGCCCCATTTTTTTCCTATACCAAGACATACCAATCTTACAGCAAGTAGTGTATGTGCAAAGAAACCATCTCATTTTATTACATACCTATTTGTTTTTGGAAAGTTTGTAACATTTAACTAGATATATATAATACAATGAAATATCACTCAAAATAGGTCTGAAATAGTGTTGGCCAATTCCTTGGTTTTAGGAGGAACCTTTGATTTTAGTTCCTAATGGTTTTTGAGGGATTAATGTTAGTTCAATTTGAATTTTTATTTTACAAAAATGGGATTTGGTTCCAATTTGGTTTGATTTTTTTTTACAAAAATAGGACTTGGATTTGGTTTTCATGTTTTTCAATGGTTTGATGTTTGGTCTTGTTTCATTTGTGTCATTGCCATTTTTTTCTTTCACAATTTTCTTCAAAAAAAAATCCACATTTTGGTGTTTGTGGTTGAACTTGTGGCCTTCTTGCAAAACTTTTTCAATGTTCGTTGATTTTTTTCTTCACAAGTAATTTGTTCTCCAACTCTTCTTCATGGTGATCTTGTTGTTCATCCTTTTGCAAAGATCACCATCTCCATGTTCTTTGAATTGATTTTTCATGGTGGTCGTTGTCATAATGTTGGTTTTCTTGGTGGTGGGTGGTGTTCATGGTGGTGATGGTGGTCATAATGGTGGTTCAAGAAGTTTTTTACTCTCTTCCTATTACACGATGGTTGTTGTTTTTGTGATGTTCTTGGTCTAATTTTTGACCTTGGTCCTTTCATTCGTGTTTTTCTGATGTTTAAGTTTATGGAAAGTTTTGGGGAGCTTCTAACAAGGGCAATGTTTCCAATTGACCTTCCATTGGAAACAAAATGTTGTGTGTCTACATCTAGTTTTGTAATACATGCATCAACATCAACACTTGTTAAAATTTCTACAATCACAAACCCAAGTGATCAATGGGGTTTGTTGGCAAAGCAAAGGGACAATTGGAAAGCTAAAAGTTGTGTTACCACAATGTTAACTTTATATGCACTTATGGCTTCCTTTTCACCCAAGGTGAATTCAAGTTCAAACTCAACTTCAAAAGAACTACTAATTAAGTGTGTTTTATATTATCTATTTGTTCCATTTATAGGTCAAAAAAAGGGTGTGATAACATACAAGTGTACTAATGGGATGTCTTCCCTTCAAAAACATTTGAAAACTAATCATCAACAACTTTAAGCTAAGTGGAATGAACAAAAAAAAGTTAGGTTCAAAGAAAAAAGGTGGGTTGCAAATAAGAGGTTTGGCCCAATCCTCAACATTATTTATGTTTTTTTTGGTAGTTGTGTTTCTTATAACAAACATCATAAAAAACAATATGAAGAAAATCTTGTCTTGTTTATTATTAAGGAGCTTGTGCCTCTATCATTTGACGAAGTGTTATTTTTTAGAAGATTAGTTTAAAAGCAAAATCTTCAATTAAATTTTCCATCAAGGCAAAAGTTTAAACATGATCTTTAGAGATTTTTTAAAAAAAAGATTACCAAAAGGACCAATGAATAGTTTGTATCTCCATCCCTTGATTCATGAAATACTTGCAATCTATTTTTTGATCTTTAGACGTCAAAGGGAAGTGTTGATATATATTTTTTGTTATACATTTTTTGAATAACAAGTGGGAGCCTTATCATGTAATTGTTGGATTTTTTGAGACCTAAAACACATCTCGAAAAACCATGGTTTTGTAAGTGAATAATGTGATTACAAAAGCATATATCAAAGATAAAGGGAAGAATCTTTCCATCATGACTTTCATATTAACCTTTGTTGTAATTAGTGAAATTTTGAAGTTGTTAGCACCTTGTAGGGGTTTGTTAAGGCTACACAATGTTGAAACAATACCTATATCATTAGTAGAAAAATTGTCTTTTGCAAGTTGTTTTAAGCAACTAAATTTATGTCATATGCAACTAATGTTTTAGTTGCATACGACACCTTTAGAATCAATTTTTTAAAATGATGCCATAGATAACTTTGAAATATCTGTCAGCTTGACCTTTATCTCAATAAAATATATAGTCAATTTTACAAAAAAACCATCATTTAAGTCAAGAAAAGTGGCAAGGGATGGTAAAAATGGAAGAAGGCATGTGAACTTGCAAAGGTGCTTCCACACAAATTCAAAATAATTGTAAAAACTCACTTTGCTTGAAAAATAATCTTATTTTAAGAAATTATCAAATTCAAACATGTAATTATTCTTTGTTAAAGAAAGCAACAACCATTGGCATTGCAAGGCCACCAACCAAGTCCTCAAGTTTGGGCTATAGCCAAGGTTATTGTTAATATTTGAAGGCCCATGGTTTAGCAAATGTGTGGTTAACCAAAATAAAAAATGTTAATTGTTTTTGGATGCCTTTGTTGCCACTATATCACTTGTATGTCATGTGATTAGATTGTTTGGAACCTAATTCTAATGAGACCCAAGATTTTGATGGAAAGTTTCAAGTCTCCTAACAAAACATGTAAAAACAAGTTATATATGTTTAAAACCCTTTCCTTTCATTTATGGTTTCTTTCCAAAAGGCCAAAATTTATAACATGTTGGCCATGACACTAACTAAACCCCTACTACAAGGGCTTGGGGTTAGTCATTTAGTTTGTTGGCAAGGAAAGAACCGGTGTCATTTAAGTCACTAATTAAATTAGATTTGTAAGCTCACACCTAACTATGTTTTCTTTTTCATTTTCCTGATGCAACCAAGAAACAAGAATCCTTCAACAATTTTAGATTGTTCTAAGGACACATTTTCAAAGGTCTCTTCAAAGTTGTAATTAGTAATAGTTATTAATGTACCTATATTTTCTTTAAAAATGAATTTATGATTTTTTTGTGAATGTTTTAAAATAAAAGATGTTGCATTTTGGAGATAAATAAATGGTGGATATTCGAGAACACTAATATCCAAGTTGGATTGAAAAATGTGAAAATTTGATATCATGCCATGATATTTAAATTTTTAAAAATAATAAATTCGATGGATGAAGGAAATGAAAATATCTTCATTTAATGGATATCCCAAAAAAATGATATCCATCCAACATTGGAAAGAACCTTGTAGATTGTTGGTGAGTATGATTGCCAAGTGTTGCTTCCATTCCTTGTTTATCCATACAAGTCTTTAAAATCCAAGTGATGCAAATGCTAGAGCTTTTAATTTTACATCCAAAGTATTAAAACCACAAGTTTATATGATTTCATAAAAACTAGTGAAAAGATGGCATCATCAATGGTGAAAGAACAATGGAAATATTTCAAGATCAACAAAGTCATGGAAAAGGAGGTCAAAAATCCACTAGCACGATGGAAAATGCATTAGGTACAATTTTCATGTGGCCTAACAAATTTTGGGGATTGTTAATTTTAAAATTGAAATAGAGAAAATCTTCAATATCACAAGTATTTGCATGAACCTTTGGCACTCTCAGTTGGGCATATAAAATATTAAGATGTTTACAAGCATCTACAAAAATTGGCTAAATGATGATGCCCATGTTTGTAGCTTGGCGTTCATGATTCAATTCATGAAAATGGAAGAAGCCTTATTAAACAAAAATGAGGATGTGATCAATAAAATTGGGCTTTTTAAGTTGAAGGAATGCATCAATAGGTTATAGGTAATTTTTAAAACTTTTTTGCATTATTTCAATTATCTTTCTTTCTTGTTGAATTATGTTTAGTTTAAGTTGCGATGTCAAAATTCTTGTTGTTGTTTGTTACAAATCTTGGAGCAATGGAAAATTCATGGAACAAGATTTTTGCTTCTAAAGCCTAAAATTAGGATATGATGAACCCTAAATAAATTGTTGGGATTTATGTTTTTGGTTCTTCTTTTGTTTTGCCACCTTGATTTAGGTTTTAAAAATCTGAAATAGGGGTTTTGGGGTTGAAATGAAGTTTTTTGAGGTTTGAAGTAGGGGGGTTTTTTGAAGTTTGAAACAAGGTGTTTTGAGGTTTTCTTGAGGTTTGAAATAAGGTTTTTTGGAGGTTTAGAATATGGTTTTATTGGGGCTTGAAATAGGGAAAAATTGGGGGTTTTCAAAGGTTGAATTCAAAGATGAGAAAAGGCCATTCAAGGTGGTAGCTACAATTGCAAAAACCTTAAACATGAAATCACATGACAATGGAAAAAAAAACTATTCTAATCACATAGAAACATCTAGTGTAAATTAGAATTTTAAATTAACTAGTTTGTATTATTTTAATATTAAAAAATTATAATCTTTTTTTCTTGAAATAAAAATTCAAAATTATTTTTATTATTTTAAAAAAATTGCATTGTCCAAATTTGGAATAGGAATTGAAGTTTTATCAAAAATTCAATTGGGTTCCAATTAGGTTTGCAATTTAAAACCAAACATTAAGTCCAATTTTAGTTTAAAGACCATCTAGATTGGGGTTTGGACTTTGTACCTACCATAGCCCATTTGTAGTTTCGACAAATGTTTGTCAAATAAATAAATAAATATGGGAATTCCATTATATATATATATTCCAATAATATTCCATCAGATTCTTTATTTTCCTTCAGGAAAAAAAATTCGAAAAAAAATATTCTTTGAAAATTTTAGCATTTCTAAAATTAATATAATTAGTGTCAAAGGAGACCAGGTACTAACTAGGGGTATGGTATTTGGGAAAGGAGAGACCAGGCGGATATTTATCTGGTGGACCCCAACGAGAACTGTAGTAGAGGCAGGGTTAGTAGTTGAGTAGGTAGGTAAGTAGGTTGGTGGGTAGGTAAGTACGTAGGTAGCGAAGATAATTATTATTCACTAGTCGGGTTGGTAAGTAAAATCGTAATTTTCAATTCACTACTCACTCGTCTTCTCCCTCTCGCTCCCTTTGTGCGTGTGTGTGTCTCTTTCTCTCTTTTTTTTTTCTCTGGTGCCACTGCGGAAGAAGGGGCGCACACCACAAGAGCAGACACGAGAGAGGGAGAGAGAGAGAAAGGCGAAGCCATAGCTCGATCTGAAACCAGATCTGGATCGGACACTGCACTAATGCGGGGATGTGCATAACCAGATTCAATAGCTAGAAGATCCAGAGCAAGTTCCACAGTAGGCGATGGAAGTGAAAATGGAAGGAGTTTGGTGAAAGTAGAAG
>Ga0209611_10007600_pt1 | contig 17298 bp, 12 predicted proteins | sample S1TSphgellanicum_3_FD_187693 | JGI IMG/M metagenome (GOLD analysis project Ga0209611, IMG submission 187693) | Host-associated microbial communities from peat moss isolated from Minnesota, USA - S1T2_Fc - Sphagnum magellanicum MG (SPAdes) (version 2) | ecosystem: Host-associated > Plants > Peat...
GCCCCAACGGTTTTTTATATTTTTCCAATTGATGTTAAACACTGGTTTCCATCAGATCACACTGGGCCAGAGTGATTCAGCACCCGCCGGTGCACCATCCATCCACTAGATGCCTAAACACCGGTTTCCATCGGATCACACTGGGCCAGAGTGATTCAGCACCCATCGACGCACCATCCATCCACTGGATGCCTGAACTTGTTGTGGATGAACCTGAACCTCTCCTGTGCCCAGCCCGCCCGTGCTGGCCCACTGTCATTGACTGACTGACCGACAGACTTGCTGAATTAATATATTAGATTTGTAAAAAAATTCAATTGGGGAACTTTTGTGTAAGGTAATTGCTCAAAGATCAAAAGTGACCCAAAACACCATTTATTAGGTGCTTGTTATGACTCAATTGTGGATGAATCCCAATTCAATGGGTTTTACTTCAATAACTTATGTTCTAATATGAAAATTATGCATGTCAATAAAAAACTTTGAAGTATAAAATGTAGTTTTAAAAAATTGGATTTATGACAAAAATGAACAATACCTAATTTCAAAGACAATGATGATTTACCATTTGGACCTGGTTTAAGTAGAACAATTATATGGTCTCATAATATTTGGTCCTCCCAGATTTCGGCCCATTTGAAAATAAACAAACTTGAAAAATGTTTTTTGAATCTATGTTTTTTTGAAGGTTTTTTTTTTAAACACCATGTTCATGAACATAGTTTTCATATTTTCTTCATCAATTCTCATCTCATTTCTTTTCAATTGAATTTGATTTTAATTGAATTTTAATTTCATAATTTAAAGGGTTAAAATAAATAATTTATTAGGTTAAGCAATAAGGTGTCATAAATTAATCATGATTCTTGTATGATTAATAAGGATTATTAATGAATCATCACCAATAAGTCATGGCACAAATTAATGTGCATAATTAAAGTTCAATAAATCATTAAAAAAATTATCTCACAAATTAATTTGCATTATTCAAATTAAATGATTTATTAAAAAAGTCATTTCATAATTTCATGTGCATAACTAAAGTTGAATGAGTCAATAAAAAAATTATTCACAATTTAATGTGTATGATAAATCACATTATGAATCATTTAAGGTGTAAAAGTTTTAGAATTTTCTTCTTTAACTTCTTAATGATGAGTTAAGTGATGAATCACCTAAGTCGTCAGGTGTTAAAAACTTATTTTATTTAACACCTTGTTTTCATTCGGGTTTTGTGTCTTTGGTTGCCCCCTCACAACCGTTGTGTGAAACCTTGGGTGAGTTAAAGTGATCAAGTCCTTGGTGAAGGGCTATCTTTTTTGCATTTTGTGAATATTTTGGACAACATTAAACCTTGACTTTTCGAGACTCTAATTGTTTTTAATAGTTAGTGCTTGGAAAGACTTTTGGTTTTTGTCAACTAAAATTTGAAGGATGTCATTGAATGGACAATCAGGCAAACACCTATTGAACAAACCATCGTCTGGTGGACAACCATCAAACGGGTAATATTTAGTATATACCAATGTGTTTGGGACAAATTAATTACATCTTCACTTGACTAGAATGCAGTTTGTTGTATAATACTACAAGTTTTGTAAAATAAACTTAAAAATTAAAAAATAGTGAAAGAATGTTAAATTTTTCATGCATGATTTTGTGAATATGCAAAATCATAATAGAAATGATGAGTATATTAATGGATATCAACCAATATATAATTGTTCTATTTTTTACTGCATGTGACTATTGATCACAAATTTTTGTGATTAACTTTGAAAATATTTGCAAGTATAAAATGAAATTTCAAATTCTAGGTCAATCCTAAAACTTTGATGTGACTATGTTTCAATTATTTATGCCTTCATCCTATGAACTAAATGGTTTTAGGTTTACTTTCATGCATGTATAAGTTTATATGTCCCATTAATTGTAATAATTATCAAGTTAGTCACACCCCTAAAATATATACTATAGTGCAGTATAATGAAAATACATTTGTGCACATATTGTGCATATGTATGTATATTATTGATATATTGAATCTACAAATTGATATTATTATAATTATTATTATTAAAAGGTTATTATGCCTATTAAAATTATTAAATATTCATTTATAATAGTTAAGAAGAGCTATAAAAAATAAAATAATTTTTGAAAAATGAAAATGTCATTTGGGATGAGTTAATAAAAAAACTTCAACTCTGAAAATGAAATAAAAAATGAAATAGGATTTAATCTAAATGCCACATAAGGTATTGGAACTTAAAGTTTAAACCTACTTTAAATGCCATATGACATAAACTTAACATAAGTGCCATGTGGCATAACATATCAAAGGTGGCATGTGACATAACTTAACTTAGGTGTCACATGGGATAACATAATTTTTTAAATGCCACATGGTGTAACTTAATTTAAATGCAACACAACATGACATAACCTAAGTGCCATGTAACATGACCTAACTTAAATGCCATTTGGTTTAGTTTATTATAAATGTCACGTCACCTTAATTACCTACCTACCTATTTCACAAATTACCCAATGGTGAATTTTGATAGGTTATTAAAATAATTACAATTATAATCACATTTTTTTGTGTTTTATAAACCATATTTATACAATTTGTTCAAAGATCTTTTCATATTTTTTCATCACAAAATTCATAAAAATTTAATGATGTCATTATTGACATCATGTCATTTGTAATTTATTGGCGTTTGTGATTTGTCTAAGTCAACTATTGTGAGAATAATTGCCAAATGTCATTTTTCATTAAAAAAAACATTTACAAACACTAGTCACAAATTATTATTTTTTCTAAAGTTATGGTATATAAAATATGCATAGAAGGTGAATATATGAAGAAATGTTTGTGAAATAAAAACACAAATATCAATAGGTATGTAATAAAAATACATAGTTTTTGATCATTCATTTTGTTTGGTTTTACAATTAAATGTCAAGTCAATCTTTTATATTTTGTGAAATTTAGTTTTGTAATAAAAAATTGTAATATATAATGTCATTTTATTTTAGAACTTGCGAAATGTGAAATGATTTGTTCATTGTTACATCATGTATGAAAATGACGACATAAATTAAGTAGGTTCAAGTTGTGACCATGAAATTTTTAGGAAGCAAATTAAATTGAATTTTGTGCATGATTGAACCCCTAAAGTAACATTATGAAGATCATAAGGATGAATAATTTTGTTTGACCCAAAGGATCTCATTTATAATCTGAGGTACAAACTATAACTAAATTTCTAAGATTTGAAAACTTTTGTAAACAAAAAAATAGGATTTTTATTTCGTGAGTTCATGAGCGTGACAAAGAAGAATATTTTAAGGACATTCCATGCACATTAGACAAAATATTTTTTAACATATTTTGTTGATGTGAAAGAATATTCTTTAACGCACATGATAATATTTTTCCAAGTCATCAAATGTCCATGTAACTTTACCACATGAAATTCCATGGCTTTGATTTTATGTAATTTAAATGATTACAATATGTGTTATTTCCCATTCCAAACACTACATTAAATTTCAAATGAGAGGAAAAGATATAATCATCTCATAATTTTTGAACTTATTATAAATAAAGATGTCATGATATGGACAACATTTGATGTTAGATTTGATAATGGACACAAAAAATTACTTGATTGTTCATTGTTTTTAAAACAACATTCACGTGCAAATTTTGTTATTCTTTTGACATTTGTAGTTGTTGTGGCCTTTGGAACCAATTTGACATTTACACACGTTTTAAGTTTGCTAACTTGATGCAAATGGCCAATTACATTTTCATAATAGCAATAAATGCACAAATTCAAGAGTCGTTTATAAAAATGTGACCATTGTAAATGTGTGCAATTGTAAAGTATCTTACACATTGAGTATTATTTTTGTTGGGAGTTTGAAAACATCAATAAAAATAACCCAATTTTCAATTTATTTGTTCATTTGCAATATGTCACGTTATTCATCATATGTGAAATGTTAGGTGGATAATCGAAATCACCAAACAACCATTATGTGAATGGTTGAATGGAAAATGAATGGATTATTCGCATGCAACTCATTTCCTAGCATTGTTTACTATGTATAAATTTGAAATCACTATAGTGGATTTATAGTGAATGCATATTGATTTAGGATAGTGAAAGCATGTTATGGAAATGGATTGGGGCACATTGAACATTGCCCCCCCAACATTGCACATATAATGTTTGACATTATAAAACATCACAAAACATTTTTGTACTACAAAGATTATTTCCAAAACCATTCCAAGTGGTATTCTTGCTTTAATTTATCGTAAGTTGTACTCGTAATTCCCAAGTGCCTCCCTTTTACTTTCATAAGTTTTAATTTTATGTTGACAACATGAATCAATGTGTGGGCAATATTAAATGGAACCATGTCATTGGTAGACCATCATTATGCATTGTTTGGCATGTGGAAGTAAAAAAAACCAACCACATGTAAGATGAGATGGGTGCAATCACACTAACATGAGCCACAAGTGTAACCAATGTTTTGTTTTTTTTCATTTAAAAATGATAATTTAATTTGATGTTGAAAATATAAGATTTTTTTATACAATAAGGTTCATAATATATGATTGCAACATGTGAATTAATTTGAAAAATATCCAATGAATAATAAACTTTCAAAAACATTCATTAAGCATTCTAATGCACATTTTTGAACAGTAAATAAACTTATAAATGAACTTCAAAAATTTTGACAATTACACATATTATGAAATATTTAACATAAAGCTTGACATAATAATATAAAATTTTGGATAATTTTTTGAAATATTCTTAAAGAATATTTTAAATAATAATCCACCAAAAACAGTTCCAAAAGCAAGTGGGTGCAGCTCGTGGTACTCACATTTTGGTTGTACAATTAAGTCTAAAGTCAATTTTTTATATTTTGTGAAACTTAAGTTTGTTATCAAAAATTTAGCATGTGAAAGTAAAAAAACCAATTTCATGCAAGATGAGATGGGTGTAATCACATTAACACGACCCACAACAAGTGTAACCAATGTTTAATTTTTCATGTTTAAAAGTGGTAATTTAATTTGGTGTTGAAAGTATAATTTTTTTTATATATAATAAAGTTCATAATATGTCATTGGAACATGTGAATTAATTTGAAAAATATCTGATGAATAATAAACTCTCAAAGGCACTTATTAACATTGTAACACATGTTTTTTAACATTAAAAGGACTCATAAATAAACTTCAAAACTTTTGACAATTACATATACTTTGAAATCTTTTATATAAACCTTGACATAATAATATAAAAAAAATTATAAAGATATTTGAAGAATTATTTTGAAGACTTTTTAAATAATATTCCAACAAAAGTATTCCCAAAAGCAAGCGAGTGCGGTTTGTGTTATTTCGTTTACACCTAGATAATAATTTTTGAAGTAGCAAGGTTTATTCGTAATAAGCGATTACATGTTTTTCCTCAAAATTTATTCCATGAAGAAAATATTATTTTAATAAATTGTTCATTCAATGATATGACATGGCTTATAACATGGAATGATAAAATTATGAGATGTAGAATGTTAGGTATAATGTTTTAGTCACATTATAATGGATGGGATATTGGTTGATTTTCTGAAGTGATTTTGAACACACCTTTATACATAAGTGCACCTAAATATGAATGAATCTATAAGATTTTTTCAAAGGTAACTCCAAATTATAAGCAATATGAGGTTATAATTGGGAATTTCTTAACCTGCACTTGTTCAAATCTTATGATTATGTAATCAGATCCATTGGGTCGTTAAAGGAAATGGATGCCATGCAAACACATTTATTATGTGTTTTAATATATCATGTTTTGTGCAAAATTCAAAAAATGTACCAATTAAATGTTGGACCAATTGGATTTTGATTTACATTTTCATATTCTTTTATAATTTCAAAAGTTGATGGTGAGTATTATTCCTAACCTTATTGTTCGAATAGTCATATTATAAATATCACGAAAATATATAATGATATTACTTCATATAATTTTGTTATTAAACCAACAAATTAGATTTCAACTAAAACATATTCAAGCTTGAAGAACATAATACATGAGAATTTTTTTTCTCTTATTGTCGACACTGGATAATACATAAGATAAATAATATGAATGTTTTTTTATTATAGACATTTGAAAATACACATGACAAATAACACAAATGTTTTTTTGCTATTGACATTTAAAAATACACAAGTCAAATAACATGAATATTCTTATATTAAATGCATTTAAAAATATTCAAAATAAACAACATAAACATTTCCATGTTGTCGACATTTGAAAATACACAAAACAAATAACACAAACATTGTTTAACCATTAGAATTTGAGAAAACATAAAAAAAACAACATGACCATTTTCTTGCATTGCTTTTAAGTTTTTGTAAAACAAAATTCGATATTCTCAAGCATACATATGTTCAAAAATCAAATTCCTGAGTTCATGACAATATGTTTAAAAGTGTATTAATAAAGGCCCTAATTTGAACTTGAATAATAAATTTTGTCAATAACATTAAAAGTTGTTTGACCAAATTGACATGTTGTCGTGACGTGTAATATCGTGACATTTGGTGTCGTAAGGGGGTAAATTCATAGTAAACTCTACTGAACAAAAAGACTGACATGCTCCCAAGTCCCTAGTTAGCCCCAAGTTGGGGCTAACTCACTCAAGTTGTAGAATTTCTGGGACTTGAGGCACGTTCCCAGCTTCCAGCACTAAAAGGGGGGTGAGAGGGGCGTGTTGAAAGCTCCGGGATTAGACTAGGAAGAGGGACAAGCTTACTTAGTTATCGATCTTGCATCCAAAACTAACCAACAAGTTGGTTAGAACTCATTCTGCACATTTTCAGTGTTGGGACAAGCCACGGGCGACCTTGGACTCACTTGACTCACCACGTTCTGGACTCAGGGGAAGCCACCACCTTCCCCCATATAGTATTTTTTGCAGCTCTTCGTCGCACTTGCATCCAAATGGCTCTTTTTCCTGGGACTCCCAAAGTGGAGTTGCGAAATTGTCCCGGTTTGGACTCTTAGGACTTTGGGTGCTCATAACTTTTCGGTCCGAACTCGGATCGGGACGAGGTCTAAACCAAAGTTGTAGCTCTCCTCGAGAGCTTTCCAATAGTTGTCACACTTCACCTGCATGCATCGGAGTTGGGTCGATTCCCGACTTTTAGTGGTCCGGAGTCAAACTGCTAGTTTGACTCCCAGCCCTTCTTTCGACCATAACTTGTGCTATAGATGTCCAAATGGCTCATACGAGGCCATTTTGGACATCTACACTTCAAGACCTTTCCAAGGTTATAAAGAACACCTCAATGAAAGGTGTTTTGACCCTTGCAATCACGCTCTGAGTTTTTGGGAATCTCAAAGGCCTCCCAAGTCCCATTTTCGGGAGTGTGAGTGGCGACCTCACAATTCCCTCAAAATGGGGTTGTGACAAAGACTAAAACCAGTCAAAGGTAGAAACTAATCAACCAAAAAAAAATGCATGCACATATATATACAATGCATAAGAGGAGGCTAAGATGAAATTCTCATGTATCCCCCCCCAAGGTCCTAAACCGGGAAAATCGTGGCATGGTCTAAGTAGAAATCAAGGTGCTACAGGAGAACATGATGAATAATACCAAATGCCGATGGGAACTTGAATGAGTTTTGGCTTGAAGTAAAATATATGGTATCCACCATTATAATTATCGCAAAGCAGCATTTGATCAGCATCATTTGTCCTCTGACATACCTGGCATGGATAGTCAAGTGGAGGAATCCAAGTCGACGTGATGATGGTAGGATCTAAATTCGGTAGGTGGCAAGGCGCACAATTTTTGGAATGATCCCGAATTGTGCTTTTGTTAACTCCTTGCAATTCCAACACACCTAAAGGCCTAATCGTCTTAATCCTCAAGATAGTGCGACCAAAAGAAGTGTCTAAAGTATCGTTAGGTTGCCGCTGGAAATACATAAAATCACCAACATCAAATTGTCTCACCTTAGGTTTGCAACTACCACCTTGTGTGTGGGCATACCATAAAGTGTTTCAATGTTGTGCAATGGACAAGTTTTCCATGGCCATCGACATAACCTTCCTAAATAGAGTAACCCTCTTTGCGATGACCCTAACCCAAGTGGCTAAAGAGTCCAAGTCCATAACTTGGTCCGTTTCAACAACAATGGAAGAGGGTGGAATGGGATGTCTCCCAAAAAGTAGAAAGTAAGGAGCGAAATGAGACAAAGAAGCGTGTTTGGACATCCTATAACCCATGGCGATGTAAGGTAAGGCTAGGTCCGAATCCTCTTTGTTCTCAGTGAGGCAAATCTTTCGAAATCCCTTCTCGCATGTTTGAACCATCCTCTCTTCAAGGCCATCAGCTTGGGGATGATCCCTTAAAGTCTGGTGATGGTCAATGAGAACATGATCAAGTAGGTCTTGGAATTTTCCTTTGAATTTTGATCCTTGATTAGTAAAGCACTCAGCACAAGCCCCAAACCTATTTAGGACTTATTGTAAGAAAACATGGCTGGTGTTATGTGATGATTTGTCCGGCAACACAAGTTCGACCCACTTTGAAAAATGCTCAATCATAATCATGATGTAAACATTACCCTTGGAGATCTATGGTAACTCTCCAGCTAAATCACATGACCAGTGATAAAACATGCCTTGAATAGGGAATGGAGAAAGCATGAGCTGTCGAAAGGAGAAGGAATTTCTCATTCTATCACATTGTTCACACCTAGCAATGACGTCTTGGACTTGAGCATACATACCTCTCTAGTGGTAATGAGGAGTGAGAAGACTATAAATACGTTTAATTCCAAAGTGTTCAAGCTTCAAGTGTACCTTTTGAATAAGACCAGGCCGTTCATGTGGTGGAGGAGTCATTTTGTCGCCTTATGGTAAACATAAGATGAGGTGATTGTCCCTTCATGAATAGTGTTTAGATCATTGTTGTATGTGATCCCGATGACTTGATGTAACTTGGGGAGGGTATTCCCCATGTTGAAGAAACTTTAAGTGTCCAAGTCCTCCTATATATCTACAATTGGGTGCTCAACTAGTTTACATTGTAATAGTGCAAGATAATTAGATGCATAAGATACATGTACTTCTAGAATCTAGTTGAAATCTTGCCTGGCTTCTAAGAAATCTTTAGAAATAGTGAAGGGTTTCCACAACATGGTATTCACGTTCTGATGTGTAATACTAGGTCGGTGAATAACCTTGAACTTATACTCTTGAAGTATAAGTGCCCAACGAGCTAACTTATTAGTAAGATTGTCATTGGTCATGAACCACTTGATATGCTAGTGGTCGGTATATAAAGTGAACTTGGTGCCATAAAAATAGGGCTTGAAATGTATGATGGCCCATACAACAACAAAACAATCCCCCTCATATGAAGAGTAGTTGCTCTCAGCTTTGTTTTTTATTCGGGATGCATAGGCGATAACATATTCCTTGCCTTCTTCATCAAGTTGGCCAAGAATAACACTAATACTAAGAGCACTCCAGTTAGTGTGTAAAATGAAGACCTTGTTGAAATTAGGTCTTCTCAGAATAGGGACCTTTCAAAGCTTTTCCTTGAGTGTGTGCAAAGCTTCCTAAGCCACTTCACTCCATGTCCAAGCAACATCCTTCTTTAACAATGCATAGAGAGGATGAGTAATAGTATTGAAGTTTTGGACATAAATCCTCTAGTAATTACATTGTTTGATGAAGCTCCTCAAAGTGTGAACATTAGTAGGATTGGGCATTTCCAAAATGGCTACTACTTTGGCCCAATGAGCCATAATACCATTTGGTAACATTATGTGTCCAAAGTAAATTACTAAGGTGACAACAAACTCACATTTTTTAAGATGGATCGTCATATTAATTTCGTGGAGCCTTTTGAATAACTATTCAAGATAGCCAAGTGTTACAAGAGTCCCTTGTTATGCACTAAGACATCATCTATGTAACACTTTAGGAAATTTGCCCCTTCGAGAACCTGGTCCATGATTTGTTAAAAGAAGACAAGTGCATTTTTGAATCCAAAAGGCATCACAAGCAATTCCCATAATTTTTTGTTTCCATGGAATGTGGTTTTCTTGCGATCCTTTGCAACAAGCACAATCTGGTTAAAGCCTTGCCTTAGATCCATAATTGTGAAGATGTTTAAATCTCCAATTGACGCACCCCCAAGCTCCTTAATGGACTTGAATGTGAGTCCAAACTGAAAACAACGAAAAAGCAAAGAATCGGGGCATGTTCCCTAGCTCACAACACTTTGAGGGGTAAAGGGGTGTGTTGGAGCTCTAGGATGGGACTAGGAAGAGTGACAAGCATCAACTACTCACACGGACATGCACAAAACCAACACAAGGTGGTTAGTGCATAATTGGAGCACTTTTGGTGCTAGGACGAACCACGGGCAAACTCGAACTCACAAGACTCACCATGGCCTGGACTTGGGGGAAGTCACCACCTTCCCCTTTATAGTATATTTTGTGCTTCTCCACGAGGCCCTCATCCAAATGGCTTTTTGTCCCGGGACTCCCAAGTGGCCAAAGTTAGGACTTTTGTGACTTTGGGGCCCCATAACTTTGTGCATAGACCTCTGATTGAGATGAGGTCTAAAACAAAGTTGTAGCCCTTGTCGAGAGTTTTCCAACGGTAGGTCGTACACCACCTATACGTAAGGTAATCGAGTCGATTCCCAACTTCTTTTAGCCATAACTTGTGTTTCAGATGTCTAAATGGGTGATGCGAGCCTATTTTAGACATTTAAATTTCAATAATTTTTCAATGGTATAAAAAACTTCTTAAGCCATTAGGTTTCGACCCTTGCGATCACTCTCTAAACACTCAGGAATCCACCAGGACTCCACCTCTCAAAATGGAAGCTCCTTTGGGAGTGTGAGGGTTCATTCCCTCACACTTTCCTTCACTTTTGGGCTTTTTTCTTGGCCCCCAACCTTGCAAGCCCTTGCCTTGGTCGTGAGCGTAAGGCTAAGGTTGCGACACGAATGCTATCAAACAATTCTTCAAGGATGGGCATGGGGTACCTATCCTGAGATGTAACCAAGTTCAAAGGCCTATAATCCTTGCACATCTTTTTCTAAATCCATAATCTAGCTGAATCCTTCTTTGTTGGCATTATTGTAGTAGTTGCGAAATCAAAACTTGATGGTTGAATGAGACCAACCACATGGAACTTGTTACATTTTTCATCTATTAGTTCGTATTCATGCATTCTCAACTTTTACCTCCTCCAATACATGGGTGTTTCATCTGTAAGGTTTATAGAGAATTGCATGGTTTTACACCTACCTAAATCTTTCATTGAGAATGCGAACTCATTTTCATTAACACGCTCACAAGCTCCTTAATAGACTCAAATGTAAATCTAAGGTGAAAACAGTGGAAGAGTAAAGAGCTGAGGCAAGCTCCCTGGCTCATAGCACTTTGGGGGTAGAGGTGCGTGTTCGAGCTCCAAGATGGGGACTAGGAAGAGTGACAGGCATCAATTAACACGGACCCGCATAAGCTAAACAACAAGTTGGTTAGTGCGTAATTTGAATCCTTTTGGTGCACGGACGAACCACGAACAAAGATGGACTCACAAGATTGAACACGACCCAAACTTGGTGGAAGCCACCACCTTCTCCCTTATTGTATACTCTGTGCCTGGCCATGGGGCCATCACCCAAATGGCATTTTGTCCCAACACTCCAAAGTGGGAGTCCCGAAATTCTCAAAATTAAGACTCTCACGACTTTGGAGGTGCATAACTTTGTGTGCAAAACTTCGATTGAGGTGAGGTTTAAAGCAAAGTTGTAGCTCTCGTCGAGATCTTTTCAACAATATATGGCATGCCACCTGCATGGAAGGAAATCGGGGCAATTCTTGACTTTTATTGGTCACGAGTCAAATTCATTGGTCAGGAGTCAAATTATGAATTTGATTCCCAACCTTTCTTTTGGCCATAACTTTTGTTTTAAATGTCCAAATGGGTCATGCAAGCCCATTTTAAACATCTACATTCTAGGAACTTTCCAATGATATAAGGAATTTTTCAATCTAATGAGTTTTGACCTTTGCAATCACCCTCTGAAAATTTGGGAGTTCATTAGGACTTTAACTCCCAAAGTGGGAGGGGAGTTCATTTGGGAGTGTGGGGGTTCATTCCCTCACATTCTCTTGCATTCTCGGGAGCATGAAATGTGACTCCCGAGCTCGCTTTTGGCCTACACCTTCACAAGCCTTTGCCTTGGTTGCGAGCCCTAGGCTAGGGTTATGACACTCATACTTAATTAACAAGTCAGTGACTTGGTCTTTTTCCTTCTTAGTGAGTTGGTTCCTCATAACGAAAGGGTAGTTGGAATGGAGTTGGAAAGTGTGTTTGAAGAACCTATTGTATTAAGTTCTCCATTATCCAACTATGTAGATTCATAGAAGGTTGTAATTATTTTTGTAAAAGCTAATGTACCTCTAAGTGTATTAGAAATAATTTGAATCAAATTACATGGTACCTCCTCCCCCCTAACATTAAGAGTGAAATGTATAGTGTTGAAGATAAGCAAGTGTACTTGGTCAGGGTGCCATATAGTTGCATTGCCAAAATTGTAAGCTAATTAAATTAGTGCTGGTTTGTGTACATTTGAAAGAATACACAAGTTACTAACAACCATGTAAGGGAGTTCAAGTTTATGCCTTTCCCCTTTAGGGCGTTATGTTCCAATCTAGTGACCTTGGTGTGACGAATAGTGTTAATTTGGAAACCCCATAACCATTTCTCTTTCTTCTAGGCTTAGTTCATCCCAAGTGGTTGAGGCATAACGATACACCAGGCCCAATCCATCTCCTTGAAAAGCGTGTGTTCTTGGGAAGGAATCAAAGGTGGGTCATGCACCTCTTAGTTTTCCTATTATGTTTGAAGGAAACCAAGGAGGTTTCTCTTGCTTTATAACTAGTTGGCAGTTGCTTTGATCATCCAATATGTGAGAAACTTATAAGTTGGGGTCTCTAATGGTGTATTTTAGAGGTAATTGCAGAACTAAAAGTGGTGCAAGGTTGGTCCACCAGTTGCTCAGCTGGTGCGCATAGGAACCGCATTATGCCACATCGAAGAGGAATAGTTTTCCAAGGTAATGCTTGACCAATGTGTAGTGCTCTTAGACTTTTTCCCTTTGGTCAAGCTGAGAAAGGGTGTTCTTAATTACATAACCAAGCGTAGGAGAAATGGATTGAACCCAAGTGATCAATTGTACCATGTTCGTGAAGAGACCAAATCTTGTGTCATTCAAGCTTTCTCCAAATCCAATTGTTGAAAATCCTTGACATTCCCAACCTAAAATGATGAGGTCTACAAGGCAAAGTTATTCCATATGTTTCTTCTGAATTGGTTGTATATCAAAGGGCAAGAAAGTGAAACTGGCCTTCCATGCGATGGTTGCAAACTATTATGGAAATCTGGCTATGAGCTCCATCATTCTCAATGTCCCCATTTGCCTTGCAATAGGATTAATGTCTGTGTAAAAATACCTCCAAACCATCATCCCTAACTGTAGTAAGGCTTCGAGACATGTACCAATGCCACCAAAGAGTTCTAGTAATGTAATCCCCTCCTTAGGCGGCATCCAGGTGATTCGTTGACGAAGTATTGGCTTAATTAGTTTACCATGGCTCTCCACGTTTTCAAAATTAGATAGAGCTTTGACCAAGGGCTTGTGGGCTACTTTGAACCTCTGTAAAACCTCTAGTTCGTGTGGAATGTTAGTAGGAACCACCTTCAAGCTTTTAGTAGCTTGGTGTGAGTCATGGATTATAGCTCAATAATTAGTTAAGCTTTAGTTCCGTAATTTTCCTTAGTATTAATGATTTGAATGCTTATAAGCCTCCAAGTAGTGATTATTAATAGTTGAATCAGCTTTTGTGATATTTCTAGGCATATAGTACTTCTTTATTTCAGTTGATGTAGCGCTTAATCAGTTAAGCACTTAGTAAACCTTTTAAAGTACATTATCCTTTTTATGTTGTAGAGAAGGGAAAGGGGATGTAGAATTAGATGTGATTTATTGATATATAGGGAATACAAGCCCATAATTAACAATAGCATTTTGCCATGACAAGGTTAAGTTAGTCTGTAGAAGAATCTTCAAGCACTAATGATGTACTTGTAAAAATTTTAAGATGTAGTCCTAATACATCTTTATTTAGTTTCACATCTATCAGGATTTTAAATAGAATCAAATCAAACTTAAGTATTAACATTTCCGCCTGAGTAGCCTCAGGTGAATTACAACTTTATAACCGACTTAAAGGATAGATCACAATTGTAAAAAATCTAGAATGTGATGAATGGTGCGAGCGAGGTACTCGGCTCGGTGCTCCATGGGAAGGGGGTTGATCGGCCCTCGTAGCCAACGATAATGGCCATCACCGGGAACCCATGTTCGACAATGGAGACGGACATCATCATTTTCGCATTGACACTCTTCAAACCTTTTTGGCGCGGCTCCATGAGCAAGAATGAATTCTAAATAAATTGTTAAAGCATGTGGGTTAGGAGATAATCGATGATCCCATGCCGAACGATTGACTCGAGTGCGCACCATTCGCTTGGGCGGTTTTTCTTCACGCGACCGTTGAGAAACAATAACGTCGAGTGGTGCTTCTTCAAGCTCTTCCTGTTCTACTGGTGCAACTGGAGGATTCAAAGGCGTAACGACATCATCTGCCATGACTAGTTCTCGCCTGCATCAACAAAAACCAAGAAGGTAGTATAAACAATGTGGTACTTGTGTTCAAAAAAGGTCAAGGCCTTTTTATTTAACAAATTAGGGTAGGCATAAGGTGTGGGAGTGACGGCGAAACCTCATGAAAACTCGAACATCTTAAATCTAATGGATTCATCAAACCCTAATTTCGACATCGGATCTAGAAGTATGTGGGGCTTTTTTGTGATGCAAATTTTACTTCCAATTTACTATGTACTACATAGTAACTAGTGCATGGTAAAATAAATAGGTAGGGAAATATCAAAAGAGTAAATAGTACACATGAATGTTAGTTCAACCATTGAATTAATCAAGTAAGAATTCAAGGACGTTATTTGTTACTACCGATAAACTATCCTAGTAGTTAGTTACTTGAAATAATTAGGATGAAGAAGTAGGATGTGAAGGTCAACGGACGGAAAGGATAAGGATCAAGCTCAAGAGACCTCATCAAGATATCCAAGATAAAAGAAGGGATGAATCCTCCAATCCCATTAATCATGAGGATTGTCATCCTATTTGATTGAAGGATGGAATATTTTTTGTGTCTCATTGGGCCCAAGAATTCTCATCCTAAACTCAATTGGATGACAATTTATTCTCAATTCTCATTGGCTCTAGAAGGATGAAGAGGCCATTGATTGGAGCAAAAGATTTCAAAGCTTTCATTCGACAAGGGGAACAAGCTCAAGGAAGGTCATGGAGGCTTACAAAGGGAGAGGGTATTGTGTGTATGTGGGAAAGAAAGAGGTGTGAGGAAGAATTTTTAGTTCTTATGTGTGGAGAGGTGTTCATGGAAAAGGTGTGTGTGTAATAATCAAACATGGAAGGAAATTGTGTGTAATAAGTACTTGTATTTTTAGTTCTTATGTGTGAAGAGGTGTTCATGGAAAATGTGTGTGTGTAAGAATCAAACATGGAAGGAAGTTGTGTGTAATAAGTACTTGTAGCAAAGCTTCTGGATTTTTGGTTCAATTAGTTGTTCCTCCCTAATCCACCGTTGGATTTGTGTCAAAATGAAATTAGTTTTAGTTTGGAAGGTGTAGAAGGTTCTTCCCAATTTTTAGCATCATCGAGTTTGCTATCAGGGAGTTACACTGGTTGGAAGTTAAGGGCGTTGTAGTGGAGTTCATGGAAGGATTTCCATGACAAGGCCTCTGGATTTTTATTTCAATTAATTGTTCCTCCCAAATCCACCATTGGATTTGTGTCAAATTTAAATCAATTTTAGTTTGAGAGGTGCAGAAGGTTCTCCTCAAAATTTAGCATCATCGGAGTTGCTGTAAGGGAGCTACACTTGTTAGAAGTAGAGGGGGTTGAATTGTCTGTTTTTTCCTTCAATCGAAGCAAAGTGGTTTCTAGTTCAAAGCTTAACTCTTGATCTAAAAATAAAAATAAAAAATAAAAACTTATGAGATTTTGTAACATGGCTCCTTTTATATTAACTTTACAAAAATTCAATGCATGTTAGATTAGGAGGTTATATGTAGATGTTATGACAAATGGAACGGAAGGGTTCCAACCATCAAGTGTGTCATTGGATTGAACATCAACATATGACTCCTTCATATTCCATCATGGTGAGTTACGATTATCTCACAATGTCTTTATATCTTCAAATTGGACACAACGCATTAGATCCTTAGTGAATTTCATTATTTACCTTGAACCGCCTGTCATGACAATTCAAGTGACACTCAAGCTTATCTCGACAGTGCAAGGTATTGCAAGCTCAAGGTAAGTGGACTGCAGGTTAGTTAACTGTAGGTTAGTTAACTACAGGGCCTATGGAAGTGGCATAGACTGTGACCGTCATCATCACCGTTGCCGTTAGTTCCACCGTCTGAAGAGGTAGAGATCCGATCAGATCAGATCTGCTCCTTTAATCAAAGCTTAGGGTTTTAGGCTAGGCGGAGGCCCAAGGGGTATACCTCAGCCACCAGGGTAGGAAGGGCTCATTCTGTGAAGTTGAACCTTCTTGAGTGCCGCTACCATAGCCTCTTGTGTGTGTGCTTAGTGTGTGAGGTGCTCCCAAGCCCTTATGTCGTCCCTGGAGTTGGAGGTTGGGTTGGCTTGACTGGTAACACTGATTACTTCATAGAATCAGTTGTCACATGAGGTGACGGGAATCACTAGGAGAGTGATTCAATCGAAGCTGCTATGTGGAGCAATTGTATGATTGTGTGGAGCAATCATAGTGTTGGGTAGTTTGTGTGGAGCAAACTGCTGGAGTTGTTGAACTCAGGTCTGATTTTTGGTAGGAAATCAGCCAGCGGAAGCGCTACTAGATCTTCAATGATTGTGATCAGATTTAGTTATTGATTTTTGGTGTGCAGATAGCCACAAGGTCTAATTACAGATTGGTGAAAGAAATTTGCAATTTGGTTGAGCCGTTTAGAAGTAATTTCATTTCAAACTTTGCTGCTTGAAGAGGCTGACCACC
>Ga0209611_10007601_pt1 | contig 17295 bp, 13 predicted proteins | sample S1TSphgellanicum_3_FD_187693 | JGI IMG/M metagenome (GOLD analysis project Ga0209611, IMG submission 187693) | Host-associated microbial communities from peat moss isolated from Minnesota, USA - S1T2_Fc - Sphagnum magellanicum MG (SPAdes) (version 2) | ecosystem: Host-associated > Plants > Peat...
GGGATGGGGCTTTTTTGGAATTTGGTGTTCCCAAATGTATTCAAAATTGTTCTCTCATGTTCTCATCAAGTGCTCAATGGGTGTTTATTATTATGTTGCAGGTTTGAACTAGTGTTGAGTGGTTATTAAAACCCCTTGATGGTTATCCGGGCACTCTTTAGCATTCATAATTGTGATTCTCACAAAATCAAAGACACGGTTTCGGCATTCCATAATGCAATTCTCACTTTTTTGAAAAAATCAAATAACCCAACATATAGGTACTCATCAATACTTTACCTATTATTTCAGAAAAATCACAAGCTTTTTTTTTCTTTTTTTTTGGAAGGTTTTTGAAATATGTAACTAGGACCAACAGTTCTATGGTTCTGAATTTATTTCAAAGACCCAAAACCCGTGAATCTTTAGAAATTCAAATTATCGTACAACACTGGTTTGAACTTTGAACTTGCCACGGGGGTAAAAGCCCTTAACGCCATGGGCCACTTGGTGGTAAACTATATGAGCAGGATTTCCGGCGGTAAATCCAGTGGGGCTCTCCAGTCCTCCCAACCCCCACACGAGTTTCTTATTTTTAAAAGGGCCACAATCTCTCTTGTTTCATGGAAAAAGAGATCTTGCACTTTTCTTTTCTTTTCTTTTTCATTCTCTTCGTTTTTTGTAGCTTCCTAGTGTTAGTCTTCCAAGTCTGCACATCTTGAAGTTTAGGGTTCTGGAGAGCGAGTTTAGGTTTACTTTTCTCTTGCTTTTTCTTTTTTTTCCTTCTTAAAAATTGTCTCTAGGTTAGCATCAACTTTACCCCTTACTGTAGTTGGCTGACCCTTGGTTAAAACCAGAGGCACTTAACTGCACAGCAAATCAGAAATAATTAAGATGCTTTTGTAAATTGGAATCAAATGATAATTTCCTAACAACAATGTAGGTGAATCTGGTGCACCACCAACCCCTGGGATAAATCAAATCAAATCAAATCAAAAGAAGAAGAAGAAGAAGAGAGAGGTGTTAGGTCATAATTTTAAACATTATGAGAATATTTTGCAAGTTGAAAATCTAAAAAAACAAAAGATTTGGAAATTACCTGGTGTTTGGCTTCTTGAGAGAAATAATTAAACCCCATATTTCAAAATAATTTAATAGAAACCACCAAATTTCTGTATTTCTTCCACTAGGTAGCCATCAATTCTTCAAAGGATGTTTAAATGTTTTTACTTTCATTTCTAGCCCAATTTGGCTAAATCTTCTTATGCATGGTTGTCACACCTCAACTACACCAAGAAATTTGGAAGAAGAAAAGAAAAAAAAGGGCTAACTATAACTAACTAATGAACTAGTTCATATATGTTCATGGAATCCACTAAGCCAAACCAACTATTTTGTGAGCCAAACCAATAATTTGCAAAGGGCTATTTAAATACACAAGGATTGAATGATTTAGGACCTTCAAAAACAAGGCAATGCATGAAGCTAACACGAATGTACTTGATCGTTTTTATTATAGGAAATGGGGGAGCTCATTGTGACTTGTGTGCCCACAATGAGCTCAAAGTGAGACCATGTTGTGTGTGTGTCACTGAAAGAAGATGTCATGAGATTGTAAAGCTTGCATCTTCTGCCCTTTCGTGTGTTGGGCAATTGTCTCTCTAGTTGTGGGGCTTGTTTCTTTCTTTCCTTGCAATGAATGAAGTGTGTTTTCATTTGTGCCAAAGCAACTGAATAAAAAGAAAAATGGGTTTAGGATCTAGGACATAGATATACCAAAAGGATACCTCGGTCTATGTATGGAGATACCCAAAGGAGGCCTTCACTTTGGTAATGATAAGCACAGGAGAATGGGCAAAAGTGGGAATTTTTTGGCCAAATACATTGTATAGGCACTGGAGAAATATTTTTAATCCACATGTTGCCAAAAAAATCTCATTTTTTCCATAGTTTTTTTTCTTTAAATAGGAAAAAACCCTGCCATCAAAGACCACTTAAAAGTGTAAAGTAAAACCCTAGGCTGAGAGAATTTTCAAAATAAGTGACATAGGATGAGGTGATAGCTGAGTCTGGCCTTGCATTTCCGGAGCACCCCATATGCACAGGCTTTAGCTATGATAAAGCACAAGGCAAAGACTATCACGAACCAAAACATGCAAAGATCCAAAGTGTTCGAAATTTCAAAGGGGAGGGGTTCTTTATGCCTACTCCATAAGAGTGAACTTAGGTGTAGTTGTGTTTATGTTTACAACTACTTGTAATATCCCTCATCTTTGTCTAGTAATGATATTCATGAATATAAGCTGCCCACCCCCCTACATTAGGAAATTTCTCAGAGTGCTTTACGACCATGCAAGATGTAGCACGATGACATTGTGACCAATGGAAGAGGAAATAGCCATATCCATATCATAGCACACAAATGTATTCATTTGTTTTGTAAGGTGCATCACATGGGCTGACAGTTATCTTTCCAGTAATACCAATTGCTTTGTGATTACAAAAGAATATTAGGAAGCTGGATAGCCTAACAAAGCTTCATTTTATCAAAAGAAATTGTTCCTAGAGGGGAGAAAATAAAAGCATATGATAGAGGGACTTGGGAACTTGATGTATCAAACAATTGCAACCCTTATCCCAGCCAGCTCTTTTGTTGTATTCATGCCTTAGAACACCTTGAAGACTTGGTTTAAAGAAGGGAGGGGGTGTAAAACTATGCAACCTTGGTTGAAAAGTGGGTCCTAACTAAAGGTGTCAATGATGAACCCCTGACTGAATTTTGGTCCTATTTAAATGGTGTCAATGATCGTTCTTGGCAACCATTTTTATTTGTGCCAAATTTGGCACTGTTGTGAATTTTTTGATTTTTTTGTCACTAATTCAATGATTTATTAAGGAAAAAACCATCAAATTTTGAAATTAAATTCGAAATAATCTTTAAACTTTGCCAGATTTCTAGTCATGATTCAAGTAGGAGACAAAAAATACATAAGGATTTTTTTCCTTTCATATTTCTAATAGCCAAATTTGGCTAAATCAACTTCCGACACAGTTGACATCTTTATTTTAATTGATTTCTAGACCATAATTTTCTCAGAATCTTGTCAGTTGCCAGAAGGTAACCAGGGTTTGGTGACCTATTCAAGCACCTCTTTAGGTTTTTTTTCCAGTGTGGGGTGGGACATTTGATTTTTGTAATACCCTCGCCTCCGGGTATTTGAAAATTTTCAGAATCAAAGACAGCTGGGTTTGGGTATTTGGATGAAATCAGATTCAAAGAACCACCAGTTCCAGGCATTTCAAAAACTTCAAAGAATTATCAAGTTTCATGAAAGAACCAGCAAACACCTGGATGGTTTTAGGGGGGATGTTTCATCAAAAAAAATTGAGAACTGGAGTTATATCTAATAACCGAGTATTTGATTTTTGATAATCACATTTATATATCAAAATCAAGCATTTGATTTTTCATAGCCACAGTTATCAACTTTGATACTCAGCAAGGGTTTGGTGCAATTTCTAGTAACCCTCGCACCCCCGCCCTCCCCCACTCCCAATTGGGTTCACCATGTTTCTAGGTGGAATGGGAATGAGCCATACCGGGCTCATTGCATGGTACAAGAAAGATTCAGAGAGAAAACAAGTTTTCTGTTGGGAACACAGTGCGGCCCAGCAATTGCAATTTTCAGTGTCTAAACTCTAAACCCATGTTGGATGGTTCTTTACTTTTGTGAAGAACCTCTTGTTCCAGTTCTAAAGAAAAAAAAATTAGAACTATCTTGGTTTCAGTTTCAGTTCCAGTTGCACACAAAAATGAAATCAAGAATCCAGTTCTTCAAAAACAAAATCCTAGTTCCAGTTCCAGTTTTGATTCTCAAAGTCAGGACTCATTACAATCCAGTTCTTTCAAACCCAGATTGAAACTCATGGTTAACTGTTTGCTAACCCTTGATTCTGGGTACATTTTTAAAAAACTTTTTTTGTTTTTCAGAAATACCAGTTCCAATTTCACACCTAAATAGAATCGAGAACCTGGTTTTGAGTCCAATTCTTTAAGAAAATAAAATCAGGTTTTGGTTCTTGTTTTGAGCTAGTTGTATCACATGGCTATTCTTTTTGGATGGTAAGCCTTTTTTTTCGCAAGTTTTGTTATAAAATATTAACATTTCTATTCATTAAGGAACATAGGTTGTTTGTTTGGTTTGTTGTGTTGAGATCTCCGAACTTATAGCACCACGTGCCACACTTTTGGTACCCCTCTATGGGTCTGTGTGCACTAGGTACTTTCATATTAATTAGATCTATAGTGGAAGATTTATTGAATATTCAACAATTTTTTTGTTGAAAATTCAATGAAATCAAAATTTTAAAATTTATGGGAAACTAGTACGGGCTTTTGTTATTGTTGCAAAGTGCTCAAAGAGGCCGATTTTATGGAGGTGATTTTACAAATTTTAGACCTAAATTGCAAGATATATTGTATTTAGAGTGATTTTTATCATTGAAAATTATTTATTTTCAATTTTTTAATTCACAACATTTTTGAAAATTGTTCAATGAGTAGGACTTTATGGAGCTAATCTCAAAATTTGTACATACAAAGTGCAAGAAATATTGAATTTTGAGTAATCTTTGTCATTGGAAATTCAATAAAAAAATGTAAAGTTTTAATTCAATTAGTTGGTTGATGACTTCACACTTGGGCAAACAGCACAGGCAACACCAGTCCCCAATCCAAATTTTAAATTTTTTGTGAGAAGGCACGAGTCGTGACCATTTCAGGCCATTTGACTTCATCGTAAGGTAGCTGTACTCCCTGAAGTGATAGGTTCATGTTCAACCAATTCTGTACATGCAGATGCTGGGTTGTTGTGAACTTCAATCCTGGAGCTTTGGCTTTGGATCAACCGTACTTTGGAGTCCCCATTTTTTCCTATGCATTTTCCTCATGCAAATCTCGTGTTTATAACACGTATGATCTTTTTTTTTATGTTGTTCTATTTCATGTTTCTAAAACCATCTAGCAAAGCAATTGTAAGCATATACAATCTAGATGATAGGTTGTTGTGAATTTCAACTGGGGGGCTTTGGCCCAACAGTACTTACTTTGGAATCTCTCTTTTCTCCAGTGCATTTTGCTCGTGCAAAATTCTCGTTTTAAACAGGAATGATCTTTTTTTATGTTCTTTTATTTCATGTTTCTAAAACCATCTAGCACACAGACCTATGGAGTCTGGAGCCTTAACAATCAAACACTCTACACTCAAGAAATTGCCACACTACTCGAGTGGGACAACAATAGGTCTAATCTTGTGAAAGTGATTGGTGAGCATGAACAGAACACTCCAGCTGCCTGCAGTTTAGAGCAAAGTGTGTGGGACCTGAGGTGGGGCCATGGTCGTGCAAAGTGGAAACCCACAGCTCCTCCCTCTTTTGGCTCCCAAGTCCATTGTGTGGATAATATTGGATATAGAAGAAAACCCCTTTATTACGGGTGTTTGTATTTCTGTTCCCATGTTAGACCCAGTGTTCTTTTTGTGTTGAGAGATTTCGTCACAAAATGCAAGATATAAAAATAAGAGTGAATTTTCTGTCACAATTCTCCCTTTTTTTTCTTTTTAAAAACCATCAATTTTCAAAAAAAATTGAAAAAAATTCACCACATTTGGACTCTGGTTTTAGTTTAGTTGCATTTTTTTTTAACCTATGTTTTTTTTTAATTATTTAGACAGGTTCTAAAAACCTGTCATCATTTAGTGCTAAGTCCGTCTTGGGATGCTAGCAACGACCCAACACTAGAAATATTGAGAAAAATATCACTGATAAAAGACCAATCTCCACTGGCAGTAGGAAAATAATTGGCATGTCAAAATTTGGATGAAGTTAGCACCACAATGGTGCAAATTTGGGTTTGCTCGGATGCTTGTCAAAACTTTGCTCCAAATGACGCGGATTTCAGAAGACCAAGAAAAAGAACATCATCACTTTTGGTTCGTTGGCTGCAGTGATTGGCCACACCTAGATTGCTACTGATCAGTCAACTACATTGATTGGCTCACATGTGGCACGTAAATGTGTTGTCATTACTTTCTTTTAATATTTACTATTTATGGCTGAGGCAAAACAAACATCTATCTATGAAGGAAGGTAGTTTGTTTTGTTTTGTAATTATGAGATGCACCGAACCAGAATGCTTCAGATCTTGTACTTGGTGTCTTTGGAAAGCTCTCGATGAGGAGGGGTGCATGGGCTTGGTTCCATGATGTTTGGACTTGCAGTGCAAAAGTTCTTGAATATTGAATGATTTCTTGACTGAAAGTTGAATTAAAAATCGTAGCTGAAAATTTCGGAGGAATTGGAAAGTGCCTTTGGTGTTGTTGGAAACATCTTGATGAGCAGGATTTAATGGAATTTATTTGGTAAGATTTGGATTCCGAATGTGGGAGATATTGATTTTTAAGTGATTTCTGCCACTGAAAATTCAAACAAAATCCAGAAAACCAGGTTTTGGAAGGAAAAATCAGTTGAGGACGTGGTAACACTTGGACCAACAGCACAGGCCACACTAGTTTAACACTAAATTTGAGTGTGATAAATATTACATAGCACTCCCAGAGATGCCCTTAGAAGGAATAAAGAAATCAATAATCCCATACATGTTGAAGAAATTATTCAGCACCTGGCACATTCCCAGAGATGATGTGGCCCCATGTATGCATGCTGCCTCCTGCTTCTCTTCACATCACACATGCTTCTTGCTCCCCAAGTTTTAAGGCTAGAAAAAAGACTAAGGTAGAAGAAAAATATATTCCAACCTTGTTGCAAGATGCCATGCATGGATATGAAAATCCTGCATCACTGCACAAAACAAAACTTCTTTTTTCCAGCTTCTAATCTTGAGAAATGAGCAATAGGCCCAAAATAAAATACAAGGTTGGAATAATAGGTCCATCTCAACACACTCTGACTCCCTAGGAAGCAGAATCTGCCCTATTGGCAGATTCAATGGCAGAAAGCACCATAGGTTATGACTGCCCCATTCACCGATTCAGTTATCCAAAAGGCTTCTTGGAAAAGTGTAGGATAACATATGAGAAGCATGGCATTCCTTAAATAAGTGCCCCTTGGCTCTCCCCAGGGTGTACCCCAAATAAGCATTTGCCCAAGGCAGAGTCAAGGGGGACTAATTTTCCGAACACCTCACTTTGAGGGCATTACCCAGTGGGTTTCCTCTGGGCATCATAAGAAAAAAATATTAAAATGCAAAATGCCTCACCCTTTGCCTATGAGAATTTACTTTGGACAAGGTGCCCTCCAGATACACAAACATTTCTGCCTCTGTTTTAGGAAGCAAGTATGGTCTTTTGAGTATAGGGTAAAGGTCCCCATTGAGGGTATTATGTATAATAGAATGGTCAAGGGCCTGCCCATTACATTGGGTAAGGGGTGAGGCTATTCCATCACATTAAGGTCTGGGGTGGTGGATTCAACCATTTAACACAAAATTCATGTTCAAAAGACACAGTTTGGTCACCATTAGCAGTCTATATGATCATCATTGGAAGATTATGTCATATAATATGATCAAGAAAATGACATAATCTGTCACCCCAAACCTTAATGTGTTTGGTAAGGCCCCAAGGGTGGTGACCTTCATTAATAAGGCGCTTAGGATGAGCTCTCCATCTTTCTCAAAAGACACACCTCCGCTGTAGGACTACCTATTGACTGGATTTTCTTTTGTGTGGGCTTCAGTGGTTTCATTTGCTCCGAATGAATGAGGAGAATCAGATTGAGTTGCTCAGAATGGTGAGAATCCCATCATCCTGGATTTGCATCACTACTTAGCTTTGATCTTTATTCTCAAGGCTCGGCATATTACATACTATATAAAATATCAGATAGTGTGTATATAGAATACATGAAGTGATTGTTCTCCTCTCTCTCTCTCTCTCTCTTCCAGGAGTGCAGTTTATTGTTTACTCCTTAAACTCCAAACTCATATCAAATACATGGTGACACATGGGTGTCGTTCCACCCCCAAAGAGAGCATACCAGGTGCAAATCGCACACTTCATTGTGTCTGAAAAAATGCTAAAAGTGCAAGGCATTTTTTCACAGATCATGCCCTGTTTTTCAGCCACAGATCGCACTGCAAGGTTATTTTCTTTGAATTTGAAAGCACCTTCCCTCAGGGGGCAATCATTAATGTTCATCAATTGAAGAGATCTGTCAGTTCACATCAGACCTCCAACATTCAAGTAAAAACTAAAAAGTGTGGCGAAGAAGGTCTTGTTACCATGGGTGACCATAACTTCAGGCCTAGGCCCTCGCACTATCATCCTCATATTCAGGGAGGCCCTCAGGAGCAGGCGTTACCCTCAGCGGAAAGACCTATGAGAAATTTTGTAGTGTGTTTGGAAGATGTGTTCTACAGCATATTTTTGCGGCCATATCCAAAATCAAAACACCTGCAAGAGTGAGTATTTCAGTTTTTAAAATGCCCACCCTCTTTTTTTCTTGTGATACCTGACAGATATCACAGGAAAAAAACAGAAAAGAAAATTCTCATAGGTCTTTACAAAGACTAATGCCCGGGGAGTCTGAAATAAGCACCCCCTCAACTCAGCCTCAGGGTGGACACTTATTTTCGGAGCAACCCCCACACCTCAGATATTAGCCTACATATAATCTTCATCAAAGATTATGTATTGCCCTAGGAACAGGCCCTTAAATCCAGGGAGACCCTCAAAGGGTTTCCTTGTTCCTCCCCATATACATATTCTTCATGCAAGCTTATGTATCATCCAGGAGGAAGCCTTCCCATATATGTAATCTTCCTCCTTGGATGATATCCAGGGCACCTCCAAGATCCAAGGTAAAACTCCAAGAATTTACAACAGCCAAAAAGCACCTGCAGGAAATGTGGAAAATCACAACAATTATGAGAGGGAAAGGCAGACCTCAATATTAGTACCTGGGTAGTGTATGCACTGATCCTTGAAGCTCAAACCTTGTGCACCTACTTATTTCACAACAGACTTTCAAGATAGACAATGTTACTTGTGTGTCAACACCTCCTGATGAAGACCAAATTTGAATGCACCTCCAACTCACCCACTCTGGTTTGAGGGAAACATGCATCCAAGTTTCTACTTCAGAGAGCAGCTTGGAACCATTAAAAACTCCAAAAAGATCTACTAAAGTTTCTTCCCTCTGACCTCCTCTAAAGTTGCATGCTGCTGCATATTGAAATCCACAACTAGGTGAGAGAGTCATTGAAACTTAGGTTCAGTGCATTTTTGCCTAAGCTCAAGATCTCCATGACCACACCATTTTCAGTTCCAGCCCTTTCAATAGGCTTAGGATAGGCACATAACACTAGCATCATGAATATAAAACACACAAGCATTTATGTTCCAAGTGTTCATGACTATGACAGGCCCACGATCATGCCAGTTTCCAGATCCACATCAATGTCAAAAAAGCAGGGTCGAGTTGGTAAGCCAGGCATTGTGCTCATTGTTCCAACTAGGGGGTAGATAAATCCTGCACCAACACTTGCCCTCACATCTCGAATTGGGAGAATGAATCCCGTGGGAACACCTTTTGCTGCAGCATTATGAGAGAAGGAATATTGAGTCTTTGCCATGCATATAGGCAAACCAGCAAAACCTTGCCTTGTGTATGTTTCAATCTGGTTTTCTGCCTGCAGTTGCAAACTTCAGATGGTCAGAAAATTTCACAAGTCTTTCAACAGCAGTGGCTCGCACTAAAAACAAATAATGTGTTCAAATGTTTTCAATAACTACACGCACAGATGGAGAAACCATTAAGGGTGAAAATGCATGAGGGGACCCACCTCAAGTGAGTATTCAACCCCATCGGCACCATATGATTTTGCAATCATCCCTATCTTTTCCTTGATTCCAAGGTCAAGTGGGTACAAAAACTTGAAGACCCCATTCTGCTGCTCACATGCCTTCTGCACTGCGATACCCAGATCAGCCTGCACACACAAATTCAGAAGAAAGACTTCACACACACTCTGAAAATGGCAACTGCATCAGATATCTCAGACATTTGTTATGCAAATGGAATCCATTCCATTTTTCTTGCAGGCGATCCAAACCATTTTTTCCTGCCTGGAGATTGCTAACCTAGCAAAGGCATGCCCCAATGGTCATCACTTGTAAGCTGACAGAAGGATAGATCCCAATTGTCAGCAGACAGAAACTTACTGCTCCAGCACCTCCATGTGCAAAATGGGTGCAGACAACAGCATCAAATGCCCCAGAAGCTATAGCTGCCTCCTTCACTGCTGCAAGCTCATCTGCAGTGTCAGTGGCAAAAGCATTGACAGCAACAACCACATTGACACCATACAGCGTGGTGTTCTCAATATGCTTTGCCATGTTTACACATCCTTTCCTCAGCAGTTCCAAATTCTCTGTTTTGTAGGCATGGTCAAGAGGCCTCCCAGCAACAACCTCTGGGCCCCCACCATGCATTTTCAGAGCTCTCACTGTGGCAACAATTACTGCACATTGGGGCTTCAGCCCACTGTACCTACACTTTATATTCATGAACTTTTCTGTGCCAATATCAGCACCAAACCCTGCCTCTGTAACCACAAATCCACCAGGGCCAACTAGCTTCAGTGCAATTTGGTCTGCAACAATTGATGAGTTCCCATGGGCAATGTTTGCAAATGGCCCAGCATGCACAAGCACAGGTGTGCCTTCCAATGTCTGCATCAAAGTGGGATTGATTGCATCCTTCATGAGCACAGTGAGTGCCCCTCCAACACACAAGTCATCTGCTGTCACCGCATCTCCTCCTCGACTGGTGGCAACAACCATGTTGCCTAGCCTCTCCCTCATGTCCCTCAGGGAGGTAGTAAGTGCCAGCACCGCCATAATCTCACTCGCCACTGCAATGTCAAATCCTGTCTCCCTTGTCATTCCCTTCTCCTCTGGACCCTGTCCAACAGTGATTTTCCGAAGGAAACGGTCATTCACATCCAGCACTCGCTTCCAAGTGATTTTAGCTGGATCCATGTCTAGACGACTGAAACGGTTCACCTCCTCTGGAGTCAGGTCGTTGGGATTCGTTTTCTCAATCCCAAGTTTCTTCAATCGCTTTTCCATTGCCTTGGCAAAAACTCGATTCTTATCTTTGTCTGCAGGGCATAACCTATTGAACAGAGCTTTGTCTGACTGTGTAGATTCATGAAAATTCCGGGCATCAATTGCTGCTGCAAGCAGATTGTTTGCTGCAGTGATAGCATGGATGTCACCGGTCATATGCAAGTTGAATTCGTCCATTGGAATAACCTGGCTATAACCACCTCCTGCTGCTCCTCCTTTGATTCCAAAGGTGGGGCCTTGACTTGGTTGCCGTAGGCAAGTCACCACCTGCACAATTTGGCAATCACACTCTCAATGGCAATCCAAGTTCTACTCTATCTCCAACAACTCCAAAACCAATCTCTCATGTTGATCAAATTCCAGCAGCATGTGTGTAATAGAAAGCAACAGCAACACCTTCATGAGTGCAACAATTTGTACATTGCAAATGCAAAAACAAAGCTTGATTGCAAGGACCATCATACCTTCTTCCCAAGGTGAGCTCCAAGTGCCTGACACAAACCAACAGTCGTGGTGGACTTTCCCTCGCCTAATGGAGTTGGTGTGATTCCTCCCACAACCACATAGTATCCATCAGGTGAATCTTTCAGCCGATCCTTGACAGAGAGAAGCACCTGCATCCATTGCCATGCCATGCCATCTGTGGTCACTCATTTGTGTGCAAACAAATGACAAAAACCACAAACAAGCTATGGAAATTTAGGAAAATTCTGGAGACAAACAAATGCCAAGTCCACCACCATAAAAAACTCATCTTCTTCTCCCAAAGAACAACAACAACAAAGAAGGAAAAAATATCAAATGCTCCTAAAAGAAGAGTGCCATTGACCTAGGACAAGCAAGCTTATGCTGTAGTGACAACAGACTCTTGTACCTTGCTCCAAAGGAGACACACCAACAACGGCAACATGTTTGATGCCAGGCAGGGATCTTCATCCTAGGTACCAGATCCATAAACGAAGCTAGAAGGCTGGGGGTTTCAAGCGCTAGCCAAAAAACAACGATACGCCCCTGACGAACGACATTCTTCAAGCAAAATTGCACTCTCAAGAGGAACAGCAGGAGAGGGGTGGGGGATGATGAGGATGCGATGCTTCTTCTGAACCTTGGCCTTACGGTTGCCGTAGAATTCGATTTCCTGAGATTGCAAGCCGAGCTCCTCTGCGATAACGGAAATCGGCAAAGGCTCCACGGAATTAGCGATGTCAATATCCACCGGCACTGGCGTTTTCACCTCCAACTTGCGTGTTATGCCCATCTTGTTGTTCCTCCTCTTCCCCTTCCGCACAATCTAACAGCTACCAGTGAAACAAAAGCGAACAGCAAGCAAGAGCAAGAGATGCTGCTGCTGCTGCTGCTGCTGCTGCTGCAGAACGATGATGTCAATGAGTTCTATGATCCCCTTCCCGTTCTATGAGCTGAACTCCATTCCCAAGGGAAAAAAAAGAAGATGAAGAGGACGAAGAAGAAAGTAAACGCTCGTTTGCGGACGGGGTCTCGTCCCTGCTGAAGAGGCGAATCACCGTCGACATCGTGGAAAGAAGATCCTAAACGCTCGTTTGCCGACGGATCTCGTCACCCGCAGGAGAAGCGAAGCAGTTGTCGACAACACAACAGAGACTGGATGATTTCCGTACAACACTTTCTGTTTGCCGTCGTCGTCGATGATCTAGGTGCCTCAAAATCATGAACATTTTCATCCACAAAATTTGTCGCCCTCTTCCCCCAAATCCTCTCAAAAAAGAAAACCCTACCTTGTGCACTTACTTACAACCACAATTACGGTTCCAAAGCCTTGATTCATTGTTAAGGTGATACTTATGATAATAATTCAAGAGCTAAGCAATCTTTCTATCTTGTACACAAAGTGTTGACGAACAAGGGTACTTAGGAGAGAAATAGGGTTCCAAGAAGCAAAAATGTAGTTCAAACCATCATTCCAAAGTTATCAAATGATTGCATACGTAGAAGATAAGGATGTTCAGGTCAAAAAGCATACTATGGGGTCAACTTGGGCACTTTCACAACATCTGTGTAAAATAAATGTGTTTCAAGATAGAACTATTTGTAAAGTTAGAAAATGCAAGGTTTTAGTATTAAGTTTAGGCAAAAGAGATGACAAACACAAAAAGGCACAACATGCACTTCTTGAAGACAAAAAAGACAAGAGTAAACTCAAAATTACTCTTTAACTCAAGATCAAAGGAGTTTCCTCTTATATCCCATGGTTTTTTTTACGATGCAAGTGTGAATGAAACAAATGTGTTTTGCAAGGAAGGTCCAAAGCCCAACCAATTTGTGAAGAAGGTTTGAAACAAAATCAATTTGCGCCGAAGGTTTAGAGTGCAAGTAGTTTGTAAAAAAGGTCTAAAACGAAAGCAATCTACAAAAAAAGGTCTACTTTGAGCTTTGAGCAATTTATGAACTTTGAGTTTCATAGGTGTTGTGGTCTTGGCGGTGAGCCTTTAGCATCATGGTTTGTGGTTCTAACAATGAGTTATAACTTTGTCAACAAGGAACTTTAACAAAAGCTACAACTTTGACAATAAGGAGCTTCAACAACAACCTTTAAAACTATAACATGGAGCTTCGCATAAGATTTCTATACCTAAACTTCTTTCTTCTTACTCCTAACCAAATGGTCCTCATTTCCAAATCGTGGGAAGGTGAAAATGTTTTTTTCAACGTTTTAGACCATGACCTAACTTTATGGGAAGCACTCCTCTTGGATTATTAGTCTTTTTCTATATTTTACTACAAGCTTTGTAAATTAATCACATTTGTGATTGCATCCCTTTTAATGCAATCTTTGAAACTTGGTTTCCATCCTAAGGTTCCAAATTCTTCCACTCCTGGTTTTCAAAACTTCCAACAATTGTTCATCACACCAATTTTTTATGATGTTTGCCATCTTCTACCACCACTCATAGACAACGTTGTGGTTACATACATTTTTCCATGCTTACCCATGACCATGTTTTGGTGTCTTCTTTGAGTAAACAAAGGGTGATGTAAGGCAATGGGGGAAATAATTACGTGGAATGTTTTGGAATCTATCAAAATCAATATTCAAGCCTACCATAAATTTGTACCCATGCATGGTCTCAAGAGACATTCTTTTTATGAACGACTTCAAATTGAAATAGATTACTTACAAGATTTTTTGGAATGGTATGATACATTTGAATCCTTTGAAAATGTGGAATCAAATGCAAATATAGATTTTTCTTCTTCTTCATTAAAGTTGTTGGTTTAATTTGTGTTATGCACATTTCGTAATTTGATTGAATTGGAATCTATAAAGTTTTTTACTTCTATTACTTGTTGGAGCTTGCTTTCCTAATGAGGTCATGTTCATCTATTATGGTTGTTTGCTTCAACCCAATGAGCCTAAGGAATTAGTTGCTCAACATGTAAACTTAGGTAGTTCACAGATGTTATTTTGTTGATCAAGGTGGGGTTTAGGGTTTGTTTGATCAAAGTCTAGGAGATCCAGTTGGTCGTTCATTTCAATATAATCATGTCATCATTTCATCTATCCATTTGCTTGAACATAATGCACCCAATGAACTAATTGTTGCTCATCAATTCAACTTGGAAGCAGGGACCCGTAGTCAGTCCTTATTTACATATAGTCGTAGTTGTAACTATCTATCCTCTAGCCCATAGATAGATAGTCGACTATAGTTCACTACATAGTCGACTATAGTCGACTACTCTGGCCTTGAATTAGTCAACTGTAGACTGTTGTCATTTACTCATTGCGAGCCCTCTTCTAAGCGATGGCAGACCCATTCGCATTGTGTTGTTGTTGGATGTCACAAGATGCTGTTGTTGGATGTCACAAGTAGCAAGTTACGTTTAGTTTGAGTTTTTATTGACCCGACTACAACTGAGTAATAGTCGATTATGACCGTTGCTCGGTAGTCTAGTCGATTATGACCGTTGCTCTGTAGTCTAGTCTATTATGACTGTTGCTCAGTAGTCTAGTCGACTATCTACGTAGATAGTTGGAGACTATAGTTAGTACATCGACTAAAAGCTGCATTGACTACAGGTCCCTGCTTGGAAGCCATCTTATGATTTTGCATTAATGTTTTTTGTTGACTAATGGCAAGTATATGGTTTTGTTTGATTAAAGTCCATGAAATCTAGTTGGATATTCACTTGAACCTTTTGAAGTTAACATGTCATCTAATTATTGACTTGAACCCAAGGAACTAGTTCTTCAACATATATATTGGACATTCATCAAATGTTATGATATAATAGAAAAAGTTGAATATACAAAAGAGGTGCATGCAAGAGAGTGCCACATATTTATGATTTAGGGTATCAAAACTCAATGCATATTCTTCTAGCTCGAACTACTAATTTTTTCAACTTGATCAAATGTAAATATATGCAATTGAATATGAAAGGCATCCTTCTTGGCTTTAAAACAAGTGGAAATTATTACTTAGCATGTGGGTTTCCAACAACTCCAAAGCACATGATAAGTAAAATTCTAAAATACTTTTATAATCAAGGTCCTTATAAAGCCCATTTTGTTTCAAAGAATGATTTTTTTTTTGTGCAAAAGAAGCAATCTCAAACAAACCCTTCCCCTATCTATAATTGTGACATGGGGAAGATTATGCCCTTCACCCACCTTAAGAATGTTAAGGTCAACCATATTTTCAATTATCATCATGAGGTCCAATAGGCACTGAAATTGTTAACAAAGTGATAAATTATTTCCTAAGTGCCAATTACAGCCAAATAATGGGCATTATTTAGGCTTTAATTATTGCTTGGAACAAACCCTAATAAAATTCATATCTCCATGACAACAAAATGATGTTTTGCCCAGATGCAACAAGACCTATGGACAAATGGATATGCCTTAAAGGGTTTGTGTTTATGGATGCAAGGATTAGGGTTTTGATTGATCAATGTCCAGGAGATTGAGAACATTGTTCACTTCAACCCAATGAACTAAATGTGTCATCTTGTTCATTTGAACCTAATGTACTAAAGGAATTGGTTGTTCAACATATAAATCCAAACCTTCAACAATCATCAAATGGATATGTCATGATGGGTTTTTGTTTATGAATGTGGGGATTAGGGTTTTATTTTATCAATGTCCAAAAGATCCAACTAGTTGTTCACATCAATTCATCCAGGTCATCATTTCATCTACTTGTCATCTTGACACAGTGAACCCCATAAGCTAATTATTACTCATGAATTCAACTTGGACATTTATAACACGTTCTTCCATTGATATTATGTTGACCATTGTGCTAATTTTAAAGTTTTTTTTTATCAACATTCAAGATATCTAAATCATTATTCACTTGTGAACTCACCATTTCATGTGGTTGCTAATTTGAACCCAATGAACCCAAGGAGCTAGTTGTTCAACATACAAACTTAGACAATCATCAACTCAATCAAGTCATCATTTCATCTACTTACTCATTTGAACATAATACACATAATGAACTAATTATTACTCATATGCCTAGGATCTTGAACATAGTGAGCTAGTGAGTTTAGTGAGCCTAGTGAGCTATTTAATATTCATTAATTCAATTTGGAGGGCCATCTCATGTTCCTACATTAACCTTCTTTTGATGACCAATGTTGGGTTAAGGGATTTGATGTTGGAACAACTATATTGCAACGAAAGAAGGAAAAAGTTTATAAATCCATGAAATTTTGAATCAAATACATTTACATTAAAAGTATTGCAACAAGTTGTAATCTAAGGTTAGTCGTCTTTCATCTAACTCTAACAACCATTTTTGAATTTTTACATCTATGGCCATTGTTGGTTTAAGATTTAACACCACCTAGTCTAGGTAGTTGCTCTAAAAGACAAAGTATAAAATAGACAGAAACAAAGAAACAAAGAAACAAATAGAAAGAAAGAAAGAAAGAGGAAGAGATGGAGAGAAATAAAAACAAAGAGAGATAGAGAGAGATGGAAAGACTCAAAAAGGCGAAAAAATAAAAAAACAAATAGAAAAACAAAGAGAGAGAAAAAATTTTAAATGGAGAAAGAAATAAAAACAAAAAGAAACAAAGAAATGGAAAGAAACAAAGGCACAAAGAGAGACAAAGAGAAAGAAAAAAAGATAGAGAAAAAGATGGAAAGACTTAAAGAAGCATAGAAAGA
>Ga0209611_10007603_pt1 | contig 17293 bp, 10 predicted proteins | sample S1TSphgellanicum_3_FD_187693 | JGI IMG/M metagenome (GOLD analysis project Ga0209611, IMG submission 187693) | Host-associated microbial communities from peat moss isolated from Minnesota, USA - S1T2_Fc - Sphagnum magellanicum MG (SPAdes) (version 2) | ecosystem: Host-associated > Plants > Peat...
ACACTTTTTTTTCCACCCAAAAACATGTCTTTTTTTTCCACCCAAAAAACATGTCTTTTTTTGGGGGTGATAGTTGAAATCTATGTGTAGATTACAAAGTAAACAAGTAATGGGTGAAAGTAGGAAGAAAGGAGCCAAATAGTGTGTGGATAGTCCTTAAAAAAAAAAATTTGAAAATTTGAAAATCACCATGGGAACATTATATATATATATATATATATATATATATTTGAAATAAGTTTTTATACTTTCAAAGTTGCAACTACAAATTTTTCATGAAAATTCACCATGTTTCAAGAGTCCTTTTATATGTTTAAAACACTCAAGAAAAGCATGTGGATAGGTGGTTTTTTTGTATCAAAAGTTTTTTTCCCTTATCAAATGTTCACCAAATTGTTTCAATTTTTTTGTGATTTTTAATATATTCCACAATAAGGGATCCATGTGTTCAAAACATTCATAAAATAAAAATACATATATCTTTTTAGATTTTAGTACTCAAATGTCCTTTTACACTATTATAATTTTGAATTTGTAATCATGGTTCAAAGTAAAATCATAGATTTGACTATAATGTAAGGCTTGATGCAAAAGCATTTGAGTTTTTATGATGTTATATTTCATATTTGGCCTCAAATTTGATATTCAGTTTAAAAAATTGTGTGAAAAATGCAATATAAACTAATAGAAAACTACCGCGTGGAAAATGAAATCCTTAAAAAGGATTTTAACCTTGGCACAACGAGCTCCTTTTTTCATGCTTTCACCCTAATGGCACATAAATTTAAAGGATACAAGTAACAATTAGTCAATCTAAACCGCTAATTTCAATTAGAATAACTTAGGGTGGGTCGAAAATGAAGGTGTTAGGCTAAGCACTCCCCATTGGTCCAACACAAGTCATTTAAATTTTTTTTGTTAAAGGGTTTGACACATGCAAAGTTTTGACACATGCATGAAACTTCCAAAATTCATTCTCTCGTGTGCAAACCCACCTTCAATGTCTCCTTCCCATTTGAAACTAATGTGGAAACCCTACCTCCTCAAATGTAATCAAGTTTGTAATTGACCTGTGGGAGATGGTATTCAAGGTGCATCACACATATTTGGTGGCACATATTTGTCAAAGTTCAAATGGGTGCTTAATTGGTGACATTTATTTATGAAGGCCAAAACTAGTTTGCATGCCCTAGGAAGGATTTTACAACATTTGGCCAAAGAAGTACATAGAGCTTTTGGTGTGTTTGAAGCACTTCAAGTTGATGCATGTTAGATTTCTTCATTAAAAGGTGCTTTGAACCCTAATGTGCATTAGGTGTTATATTTTTGTAATTACCAAGTTATGTCAAAACATTATTTCAATAGGTGGGAAAGTTTGCAAGAGGAAATAATGTGTTGTTTGTTTATGAGGGCCAAAACTGGTTTACATGCCCTAGGAAGGATTTCACAACATTCCCAAAAAAGTACAAAGAGTTTTTGTTGTGTTTGAGGCACCTGGAGCTATTGCTAGACTTCTTCATTACAAGGTGCTTTGAACCCTAATGTGCATTAGGTGTTTTTTTTGCAACCAAGTTATGTTAAAACATTATTTCAATAGATGGTAAAAATTTGCAAGAGGTAAGACTGTGTTTTTTACTATTGAAAAAATTGCATGTGTGTGTTGGGATAGTTGCAAGGAAGCATGCTAGGATTTGAGTTTTTCAAGTGCAACCATCAAGTATGTTCAAAAAATTTCCTAGAAGTTTTTTGAGTTTCTTGGGGCCACATAGTCACTAAATTTTTAGGTGTATAGTTGGCCCCACATTTGTGTAGATCCAATAGAAACCAAAGTTGCATACCCTAGAAATTCCTTGCCAATTTTGAAGTTCATTGAATTTTTGTTGAATGTTAAAGACACTCAAATTTGGTGGCAGACTTTTGATTGTAAAATACTTCATCCTAAAATGCATCATGTATTCTAAAAATGACTAGTAGACACATTATGCAAGGCTCAAGGGGTACATTCACAGTATAAGGAACTAAAGATTGTGTTGATAGTCCTTAATTTTTGTAGATCCTAATTTTGAAAAATCACAATTAAATTTTGTAAACATCAAAATTAAATTGGGTTGTTACATCATGTCCTAAAATGAATGAATTTTCATCCCAAATAAATTTGTGTAATTTCCAAGGTCTTTTAGTGGTTGAAAAGTAGTGGAAAAGGAGGTGTTGATAGTTGCTTTTAATTTCACTCATCTTTAGTTGTATGTTAATGTTAACCGTTATCTTCCAAATTTATGGAAAAACATAAATTGATGAGCCTAAGAGCATGGCATGAAAAAAAACATGAAAACATGACTTTGATTGTCCTTATGTGGATGTGCTTTTATTATTTTTAAACATGTTTATCACCTTTAAAAACTCAAAATTAAAAAGACTTCCTTAAAGACAAAATGTCTTCTATTGTTTAAGGAAAGGCAAGGTTGCATTTTCATGTAAAATTATATGTAATTTAAGGTTAGTTGCAAATTTGGGGTATACACTACATGGGTGAAATTTGAATATAATGATTAACATTATACAAGCATTGAACCTAATGTAGAATGAAGATTGAAAACTTGAAGTAGAATTTTAGTTGTTTAGTCAAAAATCAAGTGAAATCCATTCAATACCCATTCTAGAATCTTAGGAATCAGACTTGGATTCAATATTGTTTTATAATATGGGATTGGATGTGGATGAAATCATAAGATCATCTATCTAGAAGTTAAGGTTGGTTTAGTGCATGTCCCAAGTCCTTGTTGCTCCCATTTGTAATTTTTTCCTTTCGCTTCAAGGTTGAAACAACAACATAGCATTAATGTTTTTTAGCTCATTGCTTTGCAAGCCTCATTACTAAAGGTTTGACAAGCTACCACCATTTTTCCAGTTCACAAAGCTTGCATTGAAGCTCCATTGTGCCCACCAAAGTTTTTTGGCGCCTACTGTTCAAATATGGATGCGCATGAACCCACCTCTGAGCTTCAACTGCCATCACCTTCTACCCACCAAGATTGTTGTCATAAACATTCAAATTAGGCTTGAGGAGTTGCTGCATCAAGCTCAAAACTTCGTGTCATTTTTCGTCTATAAGTCTATCTTGTAAAAATGACAAAAATTGCGTGAAAGGAACTTTGTCTGGGTGCAATCATAGATTATCAAATCATGTGCATTTAGGTCAAGTTAGAATTGTGAAGTGAATAGGTGCAAAGATGATGAAGGTATGACTAGATCTTGATCCAAGTAATTTTCGAACCTTTGTATTAACCTTTTTTTTGTGTGTGTTGCATTTGCATTTAGTTTTAAGGCACATTTATATGCATTGATTGAACTTAGATCTTGATCATTAGGTTTGCATTTTTGCAAGCAATCTAAATAGCTAGTGGTTGTTAGGGAAAACCTAGTAGGATTGTTACAGTAGGTATTCAAATTCACACTTGAAAATTTTGGTCTTGATAAAGGAAAATTTGTGTTGTTGGAGCTTAAGCAAGACTCACGACTTTGACTAGAGGCAAAAAAGAAGGAGAAATTACCTCCACAAATGGACATGATTTAGCTTACACCAAATGTGAAGAAACTTAGATAGGGCAGCTGAGTTATTTCAAACCATGGCAATTGTGACTCTAAATATGGGGAATTTGATTCTAGAGGTAAACACTCTAAAGAACAAATTGGTTACAGGGTAGAAGGAGAAGGCAATGTTATAAGAGGAATTAGATAAGGAGAAAGAGTTCCAAAAGGGTATACGCATAACATGGAAATCTGGAGGAAAATAGGGCAGAGGTTAACTAGAAAAATAAAGTACTTATTAAGCAACTATAAGATGAAAATGAGGAGCTCAAGGGTAAAACAACATGGCTGAAGTCATAGAATGAAGAATTGCAAAATTTAAAGCAAAAGGCTGAAATCTAGGAAACCAACATAAAGCTGATGAAATAATTTTGAGGTACAAGTTGGAAGCTTATCAAAAGAATTTTTTTGATTTCATTTGTGGCAATCCAACAAGTATAGAGGTATCGGGCCAAGATAAAGAAATAGAAGCAAGGCCTAGTGGGACAACTTAAGAGCAGGAAGTATAAACTAAAAAATCACAGGACCGCAGAAGTGGAGTAGCTTAGGAGGAAGAGGTATAGTCAGGGATACCACAGGACCTTAAAGGAGGGGGTCAAGAAAAAAAAAAAACCAAAGGGAATTTTGGAACAAAAAAAGGTGGAGGCTTTTCTAACCCCAGAAAAAAAAAAATCCAAGATACAACATCTGGACATCAAACCACAAACTAAATTAATGGGGGAGGAGATCGGAACTGTAGAGCAAAATGTAGATATGGAACCACTAGTTTATATGTAGATTAATATTATAACATTATAGTAGGGGGACACATATGTTTAAAACGATATAGAATACTATCATTTCATTTTTGTCATTTTACAAGGATTTGGAGGATGGAATCCAAAGTATAGGGGGGGTTAATGTTAAGGGGGTAAGCTGAGTATGTGATTCAAAATGAACAAGGCAATTAGGATAGGGATTAATCAGGGAACCTTATAGTTTGAATTTTGAATTCTTATTGTTTTGAATCATAATGATGTGACTTGAGATGGTACTAAAGGGGGGAGTTTTGGAAACAAGAGAAAGATGAGACAAGGCAAGTTGGAGTTTTTTTTGGAGTTTTTTTTTTTTTGGTGGAAGAGAATAATAGGAAAAGCTAGAGGTACTTGCGATAGAAACCACAGACTTTGTTTTGATATAACATAGATTTTAAGTGTTATTTTGGGATTTGTTTCAACAAAACATGGGATGACATTGTAATTTGAATTCTTTTTTTCAATAATACAAATAAGCATAAACTTCTATAATGAATTATATGTTCATCTTTTTTGTGGATTTCCTATAATGTTATATTATGATGAAATGAATTGTCATCTTGTTTTTGGAATTTTTTATAATGTATTCTAAAATGCAGATTTTGGTTATATGTAATAACCATGAATCTAATGTTGGAATGAATGGTAGTGTTAAGTTTGTTGAGACTTAAGACAAAAATAGTGAACATAAGGATGTGAAATGCAAATATGTTGTTATAATAATGTGAAATATTCTGCAAGAATTTAAATTTCACTTCTACCATTGTGTTGTAGTACTGACAGCCAAATCAAGTATGTTCACTTACATAAAAAAATAGTGAGCAAACTAGCAACATGTAAGAACCTTAACTTTTTGAATTCATTTTCAATTACAACAAATTTGTCCTTAGTTGGATGCACTGAAATGAAAATCGTCCCACTATTGATGCAAGTTAAACCTAACAAAAAATTATAACACTTTCTGCAATTTGAGATCAATTTAATATTTTTTGCAAATTGAAATCACTATAACACTCTCTATAAGTTGAAATCACTATAACACTTTCTGCAAGTTTCAAGAGTCACAAAAATCACACAAGACTCCAACTGTTGATTATCAAAATGTAACTATTACACGAAAGAACCTTCAAACCCACCTTCCCAGTACTGAAATGAAAGTGCATGGGTGTCTCAAACAAAATGTTACCCTACAATTCTGAATAAAAAACACTTGTTTTTTTAAAATTTCCAATATGAGCTTTCTACGTTTATTTTTGTCACTATTATCTTTTTTTCATTCAAAACCTTTGGTGCCTAAACCATCTTTCACAAAAAAAGAAAAGGAAAAGTTGGAAGGAAAAGTTCTTGCATGGATATGGGTTGTAGTTAAGTTGCATTTGGCAATCATCGATGGCCGATTGCTATCAATGCTCTGCTGCCAGCACCACCAAGTTTCACAAGCTCTACACAACTCTCTTCCCAACCTTCTTCTTATTCTCTTAGACATCAATTGAATGAAAAAGAACCCTTCCCCCTCCTAGTACATCCCTAACAATGAACCCCATGAAAATAGGGTTCACTATCCTAGTATATCCTACATTGCCTTCCCCCCTTTAAATATTCAAAATTTTACTTTTGTAGCATTTTTACTTTAGGAGTAGAGATGAGTAGTTGGTATATTTTAATGTGCTTGGACCTTGAAAGTTAACTAAGACTTAGCTAGGAGTTATGGATGAACATTATGGATGAATTCCATCTATTGGAAGATGGTGTCTAATGTTCGCATCCGTCACATCACCTCCCTATCTAACGACAAATTCCACAAAGAATGGATTTGGGCTTGTTTGGATATCATCGATGAAACTCATGCACCTTCTCCATTACATTTGATAGGTTTTTGATTGGTTCCCAAATGTGTTTGCGCACATCATACCCATGCCAATGAACAAGATATTAGAGTTAACGATTAAAGATCCTTGAATTTAAAATGTCCTCCATTTCATATTATGTTCACCATCGATTTCAATAGGTAGAGGGGGATCATGGATTCTTCCTAGAATGGTAGATGCATGGTAAGGTTCCAATAAGGAAACATGAAACATAAGATGGATTCTCATAGAACCTAGAAGCTTGAGTTGGAAAGCCATGACATTGACTTTTTTCACAATGAAGAATGGACCTGCCTTTGATGATCTAACTTCTCTAATGGCCTTGTTGTTTTGATATGTTGTCATTGAAACCAAACTTGGTCCTTGACCTTGAAGCTAGGGTGTTCCTTTTGATGTTCATCAACATTTTCCTTATGTCACCTTTGCACTTCTTCAAGGTTAAATACAAGTTGAGCTCGAATGTCTACTAACCACATGGTTTGATCCTTAACTACTAGATTCACAACTTTGTGCACACCTTGAATGTCAAACTCAAGGTGCAAACCATGATTTGCAAAGAAAGGTGTTTGATGGGTTAATGAATGCACTGTGTTGTTGTAGGCAAATTCTACCATGGCCAAAAGTTTTAACCAATTATCTTGATGATAATTGGTTTTACACCATAAATATTGCTCCAAGACTTGATTGACCCGTTTTGTTTGCCCATCGTTTGGGGGTGGAAAGCTAATGACAACTTCACCTTCACACCTAAAAGCTTAAATAGTTGCTTCCAAAACTTAGATGCAAATTGAAGCCCATGATCAAAAATGATATCTTTAGGAAGACCATGATACTGAAAAACATGATCAAGGGATAACTTGGCTATTCTTTTGCCAATTATTGTTTTGGTACATGGATGAAATGAACCATTTTTGTCAAATAGTCCACCACCACCAAAATAGAATCATAGGAATTAGAAGGTGGAAGGTTTGTGATGAAGTCCATGGAAATTGAAGACCATGGGGATGTAGGGAGTAATAATGGTTGAAGGAGACCATGAAGCGATGACAAGGATTCTTTGCTCGAACACAAACAATGTAAGATCCAAAAAACTCCTTCATATATTTCCAAAGTTGTGGCCACCAATAATCTCGAAACATTAATTCCATGGTTTTGTTGAATCCAAAATGGCTTGTAACTAAAGCATCGTGCTTAGCCTAGAGAACTTGAAGTTGCGCAAGGCCATCAAGAACATATAAAAGATTGTTAGCAAGTTTTTTTATTCCCATTAAGGTTGTTCAATTTTTGAATTTCCAACAACAAATTTTTTTAAACAATAATAGGTACATGCAAAAACTAACAAAACTAAAACTAACTACAAATCCTAAATTAACACCTACAAAAAAACTTGAAGAAAGTTGGCTAAAAGAGAGTGATTTGTGTTCCAAGAATGAAAGAATGAAACACACAATCATAAATAAAATCAAAAGTCCTCAAACAGGTCTTTCCTCTTAGTCTTATACTAGTTATTTCAAAATATAACATTCATAATTAACCATTATAAACTTTCATTAACTAGTACCTAAACTAATAGTCCAAAATTTCAAAAAATTACACTTTATTTAACTATTTATTCTGCCACCTATTTTGCAAACTACTGATTGACTAACTTGTCAACCTATCTTTTTAACTTAGTATAATATTACCTACTAGGTTCAATAACCAATTAGGTTAATGCTACAAGTTAGGTTAAGTAACAAGTTAAGTCACTTGTTAAATTTAACAACCCGCTTACATTTTCAACCTATTAAATCACATGTTGCTAAATTTGGGTAACATTATCCCCCCTTGAAAATCACATTTTGTCTTCAAAATGCTAGTTCAAAGTCTTAAATTAACTTGGTCTTCTGCAACTAGTTGGTTGATGGCTCCTTTGACAAGTTTAGCACCTACTTCCTCTACAAGTTCAACTTGGTTCAAAATTTGAAGACTTATTAGTGTTGTAGTCTTCTATCAATTAGGTGTTTCTTCAAAGGTAGGTGGTCTATTTTTGACCCCAAAAGGCATTACAACCCATACAAAAGCCCCCCAATCAATTATAAGGTGCAAACATGAAATAAGGAGCTAGGGGCACCAATTGAACACTAGTTTCTAAGGACTCAAGGTAGATCATAAGCAACATGGGTCGTTCATTTATTAAACTAGCCTAAAAATCAAACATGGATGACTATGTCCAAATTTGAAAAGAATTGTCTTTCAAGCGCATGTGGTCTAGTCTATCTTGTGCATGTAGGTATTATACGCCTAATCTCATAATGGTCACCTTGGAAGTTGGAGGGCATCATTGTCCTTCTCTTTTGTTTTCTTCATTTTACTAAAACAAGTTCAATTGTTGTCAAATGCATAAATGTAACTTTTTTCAGACATTCCATTTTTCACTTGCAATTGCCTCCCATGTTCCATAGTTGTGTCTCAAGGGTTTAAGGTTTAAGATACAGCTTGATTGAGGAATTTTCAAGGTCAAATCATGAAAGATAATCTACAACTTCTTTGTTGGTAACACGAGCCCCAAGCTTCTTGGTTTTGGATTTCAACCAAAGTTTCTATATTTCTCTTTGCCTTGCCTTTGTACTTTCATTATTTGGCTATTTTTGTTTTGTGATAGTTTTGTAGTTTGCTCTTTCTTCAAGGAAGATATTTAAATTCTTATGTGCAGGTGAACTAAATATTGATTACGGTGGTGACATTCTACCAAACCTTTACATTATGAAGGACCTTCAAGGTGAGGTTCAAGTTTTGTTCCTATTTTTGGTTGTTTTATTTGGTTGTTGTAGTAAGCTTTAAAATAGGTCAAAAGTTTGAGTTTAATACATGTCCAACTGATTATAAACATGTTTCGAGCTAGATTATGTTATAAAGGACTACAATATTGGCTTCACCTTTGTGTTTAAATCATTCTCTGCTAATTGTTGTATTGTTATAGTTTTGCAACTTCTTTTTTCTTCAATGGAAGACATCCATTATTATGTGCAAGTGAACTGAATTTTGTCTCCAAGTGTTTATTTAAGTGGCAACATTCTCCTAGTCTACATTGTGAAGGACACTCAAGGTAAGGCTCAAGTTCTCAAAATTCACTTTTTTGGTTGTTTTGATTGGTTACAGTAGTATGATCTATAAAAGCCTATCCTAAGCTTGTGTTCTAAAGGAGCTCATTGTTGGCCTTGTCTTTGTACTTTCAATTGTGTCTCCAAATATTGATTAGGAGCTAGCCACATTCTATTGTAGTAAGGTTTGCATTATGTTAAAACTACGATGTCAATCCATGTCTAGTTGCATAAAAACCTATCCCAAGCTCTTGTATTTTTGAAGGAACACATTGTTGGCCTTGCCTTTGTACTTACATCCTTTGCTCACTTTTTGTATTATAACGTATGTGCAAGTGAAATGAGTTCTGTCTCCAAATATTGATTAGGAGCTAGCAACATTCCGTTGTTGCAATAAGGTTTAAATTAGGTCAAAACATTGAGTTTAATTTCCATATCCACCTCAACTCTGGTGTTCTAAAGGAGCAAAATGTTTTTGTCCTCTTATTTTGCTTTTGCAACATTATTTAGTTGCCAAAGTACTTGCAAAATGTTGCACTACCAACCAAAATTTTGTTTATAAGTTTTTTGGACTAGAACTCTTATCTTGTAGCCATGACATGAGCTAATTAACTTGTCCAAATTTTTTGAATTGTGTTTTTGCAACATTCAATTAACTAGCTTCTAGTAGGACCATTACAATTGAAGCACAATTATACAATATCAAGTAGCATTTGCACTACATGAAATACCTAAATAAACAACATTCTTTTGATCCATTTCATTTTTCATCTATTTTTGTTTGGTTTCAAATGTTAGGATTCATGCCTATAATTTTGGCAATAGGGTTTAAGAAGGTAACATTGATGGTCATGCTGAAAGTGGATAGTGTGCATAGGTCAAGGTTAGAAAAACATATCAATAAGTAGTTTGGGAAACCCTTAGCTGGTCAAAATATGGTGATGAAAATTTGGCATGGGATGGAAAGGAAAGGAATGATGAAATTTTCTACACACTAACACAAAGCCTTGTGAAAGAAGAGTCTAGTAGTAGTGGGGAATCTAGTGATCAAACTCATTTAGAAGTCAATGGCTATGTGCATTTTGTGATTGTGAAACAACCATTAGAGTTAGAGAACATTAACCAGCCATCTAAATAATTTTGTACACTTAAGCAAGTGGCAACAAAACTAAAGTGGAGTTGTAAAAGTGTCATCAAACTAAGGGATAGGCAAAAACAACCTATACACCCCAGTTTTGATGATATCCAACAGAAAAACTAGATGATGTCTAATGTTGTTAAGAGTGAGAGAAAAACCATTGGCTCTAAGCCATCTAGGTCTAGACCTTTGTCACATTGAATTAGGGGACACTATTCCATACTTTTGTCAACTCTTGAAGTTGAAATTCCAACAACCTAAGATTTTGTATTGCTAATGATAATAGGTATGTTTATATTTTTGTATTCTTCTTGAATTGTCTTTGCATTGTTCCACTCATTTTTTTTGTTTTAAGATGATAATGTTAATAGCATGACCTGTTACCAAATTTTTTTGAACAACTATAATGTCCATATTTACTTCAATCATGTTTGATTGTTTGAATTAATAATTCTACAATTGAATTAATAGCTTGTTTTCTTGTCATCAAGACCATAAAATTGGATACAAGCTCAAAATTTGGTGGGTCTTGGTACAATTAGTACCCCTAATCATCACCAAAGTATTATGTTGGAGGACTAGCACCTTTGACTTAAACAAGCAAGTACTTTTTAATGTGTTAATTTGCTTTTGTAAACTAAATTATGTGAACAAGTCATTATATATCTTTCAATTTAATGGTTGATAATTTTCCAAGGAATTTATTATAGGACTAACACCTTGTTGTTCAAAAGCAAGTACTTTCAAAGTTGCTGCCTAACAACCTTTAACTTTCATAAAGTAAATTGTGCTTTGAAATCACAATGGTTATTTCACTTCAGTGGTTCTTTGTTTGCAAAACAATATAAGATTAGGACTATTTCCTTTTTGTTGATTCCTAGTACTTTGAAAGGTCTGAAGTTATTTTGGTCAAGCAACTTATACTTACAAATCACTTCAAACCTTTTAATTAGGTAGTTAATTCATTGCAAAGTACTACACATTAAAACTATTTCGTTTTTGTTGTTCCCAAGTACTTTGAAAGGTGTGAAGCTACTTTTGTCAAGCAACTTGTGCTTACAAATCACTTTGTACCTTTCAATTTAATGGTTGGTTTATTGCAAAGTACTACATTAAAGGACTAACAACTTTTATTTCAACATAGGTATTCTCAAAGGTGCGAATTAGCTAATTTTTTCAAACAAGCTAGTGTGCTCACAACCACTTTGAACATTGATGTTTTGCAAAGTAATATGTTGAATCACTAACACATTTTAATTTAACCTGTAGGTACTCTGTCAAGTAGGTTGTGCTTAGGAAATATTATGAACAATTACATTTTGTCCTTGATTGCTTGGACATGAATAATACTTTGTTACATGATTAACACCTCATAGTTGTTCCTAGGTACTTTGAAAAGTATACTTAAGGTGCATATGTATAACACATGGTGCTCACAAAGTGCATTAATCCTTGAACCCAATAGCCTGCCTAGTACATATTTTCAAAACTAAACTTACTTCTTAGTTTATTCACATTTTTGTTAGTATTTGTAGATCTAGAAAATTGAGATTTGAAGTCTTGTTTATTAGTCAAGGTTAATATGGCTAACATAACTTTTAGGTTGTAGGTAATGCCCATGGGTAAGGAAGAAAAGGAGAAAAAATCAAAGCAAAATATTGATAAGGAATATCCAAAGTGGGACTAAATTGATTACAAATTGCATGACGCTCAATTTTTTTAAGGAGGTGCTGGGCTCCTAGCAGAGGGATTGGACCCCAAGCATGAATTAACTGATGAACATGTTACTACAATGGATATTGCCAAAATATGTAGTAATGTCAATACATTCAAGACCACTAATCCATTGTTCCCACCAGATACCAAGAAGGAGATTGAAACATTGTATTGGAAGATCTATGGTAAAGGGCATATTACCAACAATGAATTGATGGTATGGTCTGTTAAAGGTTGGGTAGCACAATGGAATGGACATCCCATCAATTGGGTTATAGTTGTTGTTACAACAGCAAAGGAAAAGACTAGACGTGTGAGCATTGTGAACAAACCCAAGGTGGAGAAATTGGATGTTAGTGAAGGGTCAACACAACGTTCACTGGAAGTAATAGTCACAAATGATCTTCCAAGGATGACATTAGATAAGGATGCTAACATGTTTGCTACATTCATGTAGTCTAAAAAACATGTGTTTGATGAAGAGGTTTCCAAAGTGGAAATAATACTAGAATTGAAACATGAGATTTGGAAATTTAGCAAGCTACAATTGAAATAGTTGGAGGAGAAAAAGGAAGCATATTCAAAATGTTTGCTTGGCTTGAGATTCAACATGGATGATCAAAAGTCTATATCCTAATAGACTAAGGACAATATTCAAGCAACAGAGGCAATTTTCCAGAATTTGAAGAATCAACAAAAAACATGTGAATTATAGGTATTTGTGATAAATTGGGTTTCAAGTTTTTTCTACAATATAAAAAATTGTGAAGCTAGATGTTGTTTTTTTGCCACTTGGCAAGTTTCACTTATTGCCATGTAAGAACAAAATCATTCTAATACAAAGATGTTCACATGTGAACAAAAATCCTTAATAATGTATCTTTTATGATTTCTTTAAATTTTTTGCTTTTAACTATTGATTGTTATATTAGGGATTACAACAAGTTAGTGCTCCAAGTTTGGAGCAAATTGATATGTCCATTATAGAGCAAAATGACACATTAGTTGTTGGTGTGACCAACAATGCAAACACTTGTCATCTAAATAACCTCCAACAACAAATTTCAAAACTTGAAAAGGATTTAGTGACATGGAAGGTAATAGTTGAAGACAAAAGAACATTGGCCCTCCAAGGCGAAGTTTTGTTCAATGAGATGGAGGCAGGTTTTCAACTGATTGAAATAAAACTACAAAGGGCTTGACTTGAAGGACAAGAACTTTTCAAGGAAGAGGAGAGTATCCGCACTCAACTACATGCAATGAAGAATGGTACTGGTGGTATGCATTTTTTCCCAAGGCCCATCATACATCCACAAAAGCCTCCAAACGATGATACAAGAAACTTTGTCATCATTAAACCATGTGGGTATTGCAACCAATGGTATGATTCTTGGGATGTTGTAATATCTAGCTGTAAACATATTTTCCACACTTTTTGCCTTGATGCCATGTTATAGAACTCAATCAAATGTGTTGTATGTAAACAAAGGCTACATCCAAACTGGTGGTCTAGTTGGGGAATTTTTGAGCCAAATGAGAAAATGAAAAAGCTTGCCTAAAATATGAATCTTGATCAGCTGCGAATGGATATGGTGGCTAATTTGAAAGAAGTTGCCAAATATGGGCTTGATTTCAAGTGAGATGCGGAATGTAAGTTGAATACAAGCCATGTAGTCTACCAAAATTATATGTATTTAATTTGCTCCCTACTAAACATTGGTGACATTTTGCACTTATACCCATCTAGTTGATATGAGCTATGTTGCCTTGTCAAATCATGTGCTTACAGATTTGACAACACAACCTAGGTACATTGAATATGGATCAACAAGCTTCATTAAGAATCTTGTATGCAAAACTTGAAGTTTGGAAACATCACAAAGGAGTCCCCATGCAGTGCTATCAAGTACAAAGCCTTAAACATTAACTCCACTAAGCTCTCCCACAAAGTCACATACAAGTGTTATATCAACTTTGCATGATTTTAACACTGTTACAACCCAAGTATAAGAGGTTCAACAACAGGGCCCCTTGTAACCTCTTCCTATAGCTGCATCTTCCTAACAACAAAAATGCAAAGGGCTACTAGGTGAGGAGGCAACATCAAAGAAAAAGAGGCTTCTTGAAAGGCTAGATGAAGAAGCCAATGAAAACAAGGTGAATTCAGTGTCTACCATGGGGAAGATACTACTAATAAGTATCTTTTACTTCAATCTTTAGATTTGAATAAGGTACTTTTGTGACATGTCTAGCACACTTGAATCAATTGATGCGAAGTGTGTAATTCACTTTTTATGATTTTGACTATTCTTATGTGTAGGTGTAGTGGAAGAGCAAAGTCCATGTGTTCAAAATGTAATGAAGGTCAATACTGATAATGAGGTTATGCCATTAAATCCTAAACAAAAACAACCTGCAAAGAAATCTCAAGGTGGTATTAACCCTTTAGGTAAATCTTTAGATGGTAAACCTTTATTGGATTGTGTTGAAAAGACATTGATCAAGTTGGGGTTGGATGTGAAAACTATAGATGCATCAAGCTTATTAAGTATGATGTTTCCAAATGGTCTAGTTGGTAGCTCGGATCAAAAAATTATTACAATACACATAGATTTGCTTAATAGATTTCTACATGAGATGAATGAAACTTCAAGTATCCTAAAAACTAATGAAGTGGTTAACACCAAGAACCAAGGTAAAAAAAATTCAAAACCACCCAAAGCTTGTAATGTTCTCTCTATAGGGAGGAAAATTGTCACCACTTGTGCCCAAGAAAAAGCAAGTAGAAAGGAAGATGTAAAAAAAAAAGGTTTGGGTACAAGGTCTTCATGTAAAACCCTAGTTGTGAGCAAAGGGCTTTTAGTGGAGTTAAGTTTTGTGTGGACTTATGGGTAATACAATTTTGCAGACTATAATTTCCTATGGGAAATATAATTTTGAGTAGGAAGTCATTGAACCAAATGAAGGAGCAACCTCGGGAAAGTTTTGAGTTAGTATAAATTTTTAGTTACTTTGATGTTTTGTGCATAATTTATGAACTTGTAGTAAAGCTAAGGGCAATTGTGGTTCTTTCTTATTACATCTTTTTAGCTCCAATAATTGTGTTGCTTAATAGCCATGTACATTGCAAATTTGTTTATTTTTTTTGCTCCAAGGAAGTGGATCTATTGACATATCAAATGTTGTCTCATCTTATAAAACTATACAACTACTTAAGCTAACTTATGCAAAATTGAATCTGTTATTAGTGTATATTGTAGTACAAACAAATAAAAACTTCATTCTCATTTCAATTTAATACATGTAAAATAGGTTCTTCCATTTTTTGCTCCTTTTTCTTAAGCTTTTCGTTCCTTTTGCCAACGTGTTTTTTTTTTTTTTTTTCAAATTTTTCTTTCCCTCACTAGAATAAAGTGCATATATTTCCCAAATTGTAAGCAGAGTGCTTCATATCCCCAATGTTTGGAAATTGATTCTTGAATCAATAGTTATAGAATTGAAGTTCATTGGACAAATAACAATAACCACTCCAACATGGTAAAATAGTTGTTCCAAATAGTAAAGTAGAATTCAACATGGGTCATATGGAAGGCCTTCTATAATTAGACAATCCTCTACATACAAGATATAGAAATGTTAAATGTTTAGGTGATTTTTATATTTTGTAAGCAAGACATTGTAAAGTCAAAATTTGTAATTAGTTGCCACAATTGAAACCTCCACAATTTTAAAAAAATTCAAAATTCAATACTTTTATCCAAAATGATGGTTATAGAATGCAAGATTTGCAATTAAATCATGACTAATTTTGCAAGCTCATTCATGCCCAATTTTCTTTATGTTCTTGAGCTCCAATACTCTTACTTTTTAAATTGCATTCCGAGTTATTAAAGTGTTCACATCTCTCAAAGTTAAGGTTTGTCTTCTGTTGCTAGGAACCTTAAACTAAGATGGCTAAAGATGAAGCTAGACGAAAATCCTTAGTGGGATACTATTTCTTTGAAGAAATTGACCTTTCCACAAACTCATCTCCTTGATCTTGGTAATTAGAGTAACTCAAGATTGTTGTGACATCTTTGGGTGCTTTGACATACTCAGGTTGCATTAAAGGGGTTTGCATGATTTGTGGGTTGGGTGTTTGGGCACATTGAGAGGTTGAGAAATTTCTTTTGTAGAGAAGCTTGCCTTTCCCTAGACTCCTCTTCCTCCTCCATATCTTCAAAGTATTTGCAAATGGCTATAAGGTTAATGGATGCATTCGTGCTTTCAAGATGGGTCTTAAAGGTTGTTGTTGTAGCAAAAGTGGTTTCATCATCTCCATCATTCATGGGTTTGGTGTAATGAAAAGAACATATTGTATTTTCATATGAGGAGGATTCATTTGAGGAGTCAAAATCATTGTGTGATTGTCGATATTGATGATACCTTCCTCCTGACATCATCTCCATGTAAAGAAAAATTACATTGAATATATATCCAAAAAGCACCCAAACATGATTGCCAATGCCATTCAGACCACACAATAAATAAGTAGCATATTTAGCCTAAATTCTACAACATTAAAACTTTGAAAGGTAGAGGAAGCATGAAACCACCCACCACCATCGCTGTTAACAAATAGGAGATCTACTCAAGTGCAAACATAAATCTTTATTGAAAGGAAACTACAACATAATGCTCACAACACAAAACAAAACATCAAGAACTCTCCAAGGTTCTTATCACAAGAAATACACAAACTTGTGTAATGAAGAAAAAGAGAAGCAAACCATCAACACCAAGGTATTTAACAACAAGACCAAACCACAAATAACCAAACTAAAATAAGTAGCGAAAGTAATTCAACCTTGTGAAAGTAACCTAGTTACTTTCCTACTCGAGTAACTAATGAAACCTAACTAGTTGAGCTTGAATTCTCAACACTCCCCCTCAAGCTCAAATCCACTTCTAGTACATCAAGCATTTTTCGAAACTTCCTTAGCTTGTCTGTACTTAAAGCCTTTGTGAAAATGTCAGCAACTTGATCTTCAGTACTGACATGAATGAGGTCAATTTCTTTTGCTAGAATTTTTTCTCTAATAAAGTGGTAGTGCACCTCAATGTGCT
>Ga0209611_10007604_pt1 | contig 17292 bp, 24 predicted proteins | sample S1TSphgellanicum_3_FD_187693 | JGI IMG/M metagenome (GOLD analysis project Ga0209611, IMG submission 187693) | Host-associated microbial communities from peat moss isolated from Minnesota, USA - S1T2_Fc - Sphagnum magellanicum MG (SPAdes) (version 2) | ecosystem: Host-associated > Plants > Peat...
AAATCCTGACCAAGCTCGGGTGGGGGACATCACTGTGGAAGTGTCCCACAGTGGATTCTACACCAGTGCACGAGTCTGGGTGAGAGTTACAGATGGAGCAAGGGGGTGGGCATGGACCTCAGAACTTCAAGACAGCTTCCACTTCACCTCCTACCTTGCGTAGGGTCGCTCCTGAACTGGCAGAAAGGCAATGCAGTGTCCCAAGGCTGGGGGACATATGGATTCCTAGATCGGAAGTGTCGCCGAACCATTTTGTGAGGCTGTACATACCTGGGGTAGAAGACTTGTTTCAAGAAGGAGATCGCCTACTTCGGTGGAGCACAGTGGATCCAGATCCCGCCTGATTAGCTGGAGGGTGTGGTTAGGACGAGACGAACAATGGCGATTCCAACAGCAGTCGACGGATGAGCAACGTTTCTCTGCCCTCCCATCAAACTTTGAACCTCTGAGACCTGTGTATGAAGGAGCTCAGTCAGAGTTCAATGTGTAGCCCAACGTCTGTGTTTTTGTGATCAGAGTTGAACGGCAGCAAATAAAGCAGTTGTTAAGTTTGTACATTTTTGTCTGAGGACTTTGTGTGTGTGAACAACTTTGCAATTTTCTCTGTCTTCATTTCGCATCTGCAGAATGACTAGTCCATAGGGTATGGACGAACTGTTCTGGGGACGTGACCATGAAGACGTCAACGACTGGGCAAAAAGGCTCAGTATGGCTGCTGAGGTGCGGGACTTCAATGCAGATAAACTTTTTAAGATCCCAAAGCTCAACTTGAGAGGCAGGGCAAAAGATTAGTACCGGAGGTTACAACCAGCCCCAGCCGATTGGGATGAACTGAGGACCCTCATCTTGTAGAAGTTTGGAGGTGTGGACGTAGATGACATCAGAGTAAAACTTGATGCCATCAAGCAGGAGCCCAGGGAGAGGGTTCAAAGGTACTTCGAGCATATGGATAGGTTGTTCCAAAGGGGGAGAATCCCTAATGCCGAACAACGAAGGAGATTTTTGGCTAGGCTCAGGCCGGAAATTCGAAAGTTATGTGTTGTCAGAACTTTTGCTGACGTTGAGGAGCTGGTGGGTGCAGCCACCGAGCTCGAGCGAGTGCTGGGTGAACTTGGGGAGACTCCATTCGAGCCCCTTAGAGAGGAGCAGGAAGAGGGAGCAGCTGAGGCGTCCATGGAACATCAAGTTGCCACTTTGAATAATACTCTGATCAATTTTTTTAAGGGAGGTGTGCCGAACTTTATCCCATCACCTTCTTCTACCCTGTTTAGAGAATGTCAGGTCTGTAAGGGAAGGGACCATATAGCCACAATGTGTCCAAGGTTAAATGAGCCACGGCCAAAATGCGCCAAATGTGGCATACCTCATAGGACAGAAAATTGTGGTGTGAAATGTTCTTTCTGTTCAGGTCTTGGGCATTCAGAAGACAAGTGTTGGAAGAAATCCAAGGATGGGAGATCAAATTCTGGAGCAGCGAATTTCCTTGAAGTATTGTTGGATGACGAAGCAGCAACTATACAGCAGCTTGATAAGTTCTGTGAGAACGAAAATGTGTTCTCATACACTCGCATACCCAGGCGAAGGCAATCGGTTGAATTACCACCAACAACTGCTAGACCGTCGACCGAGGTTACCGCAGATGGCACTGGCACGAATCGGGAGCAACCCATCAGGTCAAAGATCCTCTCTCATTTCATCAAAGGGAAGATCTCCCTGACTCCAATGGAAACTGTGATTATGATACCAGGAGAATTAGAGCAACTGGAGAATTTAGTAAAGGTTGCTAGGAGGAAGAAGGATGCAGAGATCGAAGGTGCTCAGGTATCGATGGTATCCGCAGCACCAACTGTGAGGATAATCTATGTCAACAAGACACACAGGAGTAAGACTTTGCATCTGTCAGTTGAGATAAACAATTACCTTGTTGAGGGACTTGTTGACACTGGCGCGTCCATGTCTGTCATGGCGGCTGCAGTTGTCAGGGAATTGGGTTTGATGCATTTGGTGTCTGGGTCTGAAACATACAAGACGGCTTTAGGCATCGTGACCCAGGCACTTGGCCGGATCGGAGAAGTGCCAATTAAGGTTGGGGGAGTACAATGCAATATGACCTTCATGGTTGTGGACACAGACAGCTATGATGTTTTGCTTGGGCTTGATCTGCTGATCAAAATTGGCACGATCGTAGATGTTGAACAAGGGTTGATCCAGGTCAGACGCGGTCCAGGTACTAATGTAAAAGTGCTACCACTCACCGTGGTGAACTTGATGCAGAGGTCAGACTCGAAAACTGATGTCTGCAATAGAGATAGTGCTATGAAACATGCGATTGGTAAATTGAATGCTGAGAACGGATCGTCGCCCTAATATGCGCATGGTTCTGGTCAGCTAATGATTGCACATGAGTCTGAGTCAGAATATGACTCCAATGAGGACTTCGATGAGGGATCTTAGCCGGGGATACAGGTTGAAGGTGAGTCCGAATTTGGGGACACCGAGCTAGAGAACTTAGTGATGATGGAAGGACCGCAACAAATTCTGCAGCTGACACTACAGCATCAAGCTGATGATTTTATGAAAGAAGAAATTACAGATGCTGACGATTATGCTGACTGGATTCAATGGGCTGCTGATGGTGTCATGTTAAATTATTTTTTTTTAAAAATTAATGTCCTTTTGAATCCTTTAATCTAACTATACATCAAGTGTTTAAATAATACCTTTTTATAAAAGAAATATAAAGGAATGCATTAAGAAATGCAATTGATGTCAATTTTCACTACAACAACTTAGGTGTCCTTGTATGCCAAGTGATTTCACTAGAATTTGAGTGAATTCATTGGTTTAGTGAACAAGGACTAATGAATTGCACCCACATTTTGTAATATTTTTTTTTAATGAATAAATAATGCTTTCATCTATGTCTGGCCATGTTCATTACATGCATTTGATTATATTATAAACAATATGAAAATTCTGAAAATAACAAAATTCAACCTTTGGGGCTATAAGGAAAAGGATTTTTTTTTGGGCCATTTGGTTTATTTTGTATATTATTAGGTTTAAGATTTATAATTTGAAGTGTGAGTCACATGTGTAAGAAATAATAATTCACAAAAACATGTGAAAATGTTCATAAAAGTTTATTCAAACACTTTCTACATTTATGGGTTTGAATCAAACATGTTTACATGCACACTAATGTACAAATGAAAAAAATCATCATTGCCACATGGATTATCTTAATTTAGACTATTCATTTTTTTCATTTAAATTTGTCTTGTGTGATTGTTATTTATAAAAAGTAATGTAAAAAAAATCCTAATATTTTCTTTCCTTTTTTTGGAAGCCTAATTGTGAATGAACATGAAACTTAACTGCACCTACAACTAAGTAAAGCAAAATCCAAGTTGATGATAATGTTGCTTGGGGTTTAAGGTTTTTGCCCATAGATAATCTATGCAACAAGCATAACTTGGGTTTAGGGCTCCACTTTACCAACACATTGACCTTTTGGTCTTGCAAGGTCAAATTAAAAACAACTAAATTAAGATGCAAATAATGGTGTTGAAAAGAATTCACTATATCCATGGACCCATAATTCTATATTTGTCGACACATTTTGTGTGCTCAATCTCATAAAATGGGATTAAGCACAAATTTTGTAGGAACACCCCCCAACACCTCTCTAGATGCTCCTTTCACATCCAAAACTCTTTTGGACACATGTTCAAATTCATGTAAGTATTCATTCATAAATCCAAAAATTTCACATAACCTTTTAAAACCTTCATCATTCACTCTACTAGACACATGCACCTTTTATGAACTAGCCCACATACTTCTAGCTCATCCACTACATGTAATAATAAATGTGTCATCATATCAAAGAAGGATGGAGGAAATTCTTTCTTCAATAAGGTAAATGTAATCCCCACTTTTTCCCATAGACTTGCAATATATTTGAGGGATTCCAAACCTTCACACAAACTTGGTAGAAAACACAATTAAAGCTCATAATGGCCTTCTATGGTTCCACCACCATAAGCTTTTGCAAGCACAAGGTAGCACATGTTGCATCAACATATGATAATCATGTGACTTCATGGAATTTAGTTTTTTGTCTACTACATGTTTAACCGATGAAGTCCCATAATCTATTGGAAGCTTTAATGAACCCATCCTTGCTAAAAAAATATTTAACTTATCTAATGTAAATACATATAGGGCATGTAGTTTCAAGATTTTATGTTGGTTATTCAAGTGTTGAATTAACCATAAATGTTGCCGAATGCCTTTAGATTGCATGTAACCTTGATCTTGTCTTTTTTTTTTTCCAAAGATGGTGTGAATCACATGTATTCATTTTTTTTTGCATACACACATAGAAAAATTCCCCCAAAAAATGCCAAAAGATAATAATTATTATAATGCTACTTTCATTTTATTTTACAAAAACAACACTACTATCATTTTCTTAGAAAATGGAGAGGAAGTAGGTCCATACAATATCATATTAAAGGGTAAATATATAATTTAGTACATATTAATATGTGCACATTCACATAATAATAAATTGCATATGAGGTGCATGGTTTTAAAATGAGACAACTTTAAGATTGGAAGAAATGATGTAAACATATTTTTCAAGTATTAAACAAAGTTCAAATCAAACAATTAAACATGCTCTACTTCCATCTTGAAGGATTTTTTCAAATTTAGATTTTTTATTAAAAAAACTTGGTATGGAAGTAAATATATATATATATATATATATGTTCACTACTAAACAAATACTACATTGCCCAATCTCGATTTTCCATTTAAAATTAACAACTAAGGGCATATTTGATGTTGTCTAACAAGATTGCTTCTCTATCTACCCCATCCAACAATCCAACATGGCCAATGATTCCTCATTTTTTTCTTCTCATAGGCTGCCCAACAACCTATGCACCAACTTAATGGCTACTTTCTATGCTTTGTAGGTTGCTAACTAACAACTCGTGTTCAATACTTGAAAATTATAGATCTTGCACACCATCTCCATTGATTAGGCCTCAAGCCTTCTTAAAACAACACATGTCCCAATAAAGTCCATTTTCAAGTTTGTGAATTCACTTTTTGTGTAGTTAACATAGAACTTTTTTTTTTTAGCTTTAAAAATATTTTTTTTTAAAAACATATTCCAAGTGTTGGGCATGTTCTTCTATTGACTTATAAAAAGAAATTAGATATTAAGGTGTAGTCACAATCAAATGAGCCAAAAACGAAATCAAATGATGGTCAAAATTGCAAATTTTGTTACATGTCTATGTCATGCCACTTTAATGCCACGTTAGTCATGGAAAGTTGTCCTTAATGACTAATTTGGATATTGAGTAATCTAAATTTAATTGCCACATCCTCCAATTTCATGTTTTGTTTTGTGTTTAGGACATTTGAAATTGGGCAAGTGTAATTTTGGACAAAGGACTCATTATACATGAGTCTTTAATTTTCACAATACAAACTTTTTGACATCATTTTTTTTTTAATATCAAGAAAGTATTAGGTACTCCTAGGTTAAAAACACTCAAGGGTCCAGTCATGCTAAAATGAGCCAATATTACAGTAACCACTTTTGAATTTGAAAAAATAAAATTAGATCATTTTGTAACATAAGTGTACAAATGTTACAACTTTTGGCATAACAACATTTATCATATTTCTTATGTACTACTTATGAAAAGATGGTATTTTTCCAATGATTTTAGAATCTTGAAAAGCCATGAAAACCTATTAAATTTTGTCTTAATTGTCCTAAGTTGTCCTGAATTCAACAGAAAAAAGGGTATTTCAATTTCATTTTTTTAGAATTTGAAATGGAACTTGACCTCTCCAAACACATGTGAAATCTAAAGTTTTCTACTCAATCTAATGATGTTTAAGAGTTCATATTATACCCAAAAATGAAATTTCAATAAAAATTATATGAACAATTTACATTAAAAAGGTCAAAATATTTCACAAATTTTCAACTTGGATTACAAGTTTCATGGATTATTACGTGCATTTATGCCAAAAAAATCACTCTTTTTTGCATTTGGAATTATTTTAAACATTTTTTTATCATACATTAGCAATTTTGAAATTATCTTGATTATATATGTGGGAGACTTGTCCCATGGATGAAGTATTTAACGATTATGGATGAACTCTTGTAGCCATTTTCAAAGTAACAACGGAGATCAAATGATATTTCTCAAACATTCACATCAATAAGACTCATGTCATTCTAAAGTTTAAGGTTTTAGTTGAATTTGGTAAGTTCATTCTAACATTATGTTTGTCATTGATTTGTTGTGTGTTATACGTGAATTGTGGGCAGCATTATGCGCATGGGAGATGCAAATTCGACTTTTACATTTTTTTTATTTGGGTGCATCACTATTTTGAACAATTGAAAGCATTGTCGCACCCAAGATCAAACCAATTGAAATCGTTGCTAAACTACAACTGGAAAAGCTCAAGAGCATCACTAGGCCAACGGTCAAATTAAAAGAGTGAACAACACAGTTTGGAAAACCTTGAAGCTTCAATCCTTGAAGAAATCAAGGAAGAAGAGACATTCAATTCAGATCTAGAGTTTTTTCTAACCCCACCTCAAAGTCCAAAGGAGGTTATACATAGAAATGCAGAATATGATCGCAAATGTATTAAATAATGTAATAGGCAAAAATCTACACGACATGATAAGATTGTGTTGCAATTGTTAAATCCAGTGCGAGGTTGGCGAACATTTCATACTTGACCTCCTAAAACAGAGCTCAAAGAAGTTGAAGTGCATCGTCCTCTTGAATTCCAAATTGGTGCACCATCGACTGCCTGAAGAGTTAGGAGGGAAAATCAGGATTTAAAGTCACCTTCTATCTTTAAGGTATTCAATTAGTTAAGTCATTCTTCTTATACAATTTAGTTTGATTTTGCATTAGTTGTAGGTCAATTGAAGTTTGAATGTGACATTCATTGTGTTACAAGTGGAATGGGAAGTGGTGAAGGAAGAGGAATGACTCCAGATTTGGAGGAAGAGGTAAATGGTGATAAACATTACCAAACTTTCCACAAGCAGAAGAGGCTTGCAAATACAAGAGAAAGGGTGCATTAACGTAGAGCTCGCAAAATAGAGAAAGATGTAGAGAAGGATGTTTTGCTTGGACTGGGGTAGATTACACCCAATTCATTAGAAGGTTTGTGTTTTCAACAAGCTCGAAGAAAAAATGCACAAAATGTTGGATGCATTACATTATTTATGGTCCACCAACTTAAAGGTCAAAGTCCTTGGTATCAATTGTTAGTTGTGGAAAAGTTCTTATGTCATCCGCTTGTGTAAAATAATGGGCAATTTGAAGAAACGTTTCATTACTCACCTCATAGGTCAGTGCCAATCTAAGTTGGTTATGGCAAAGGATATTGTGTGCACACTTGTTTCATCATCACAACCTAGGAAAAGTGGTAGAAGTATTGCTTGGATTCCAAATGTTGATAGGTGCAACATGAAGAAGGGTATGCAAAGATGGTTATTGTTAGACACGCAAAAGGATGCATTTTGGCTAACATCACACCATTAGAAACAATAAAATTATGTGTCTCAAGCGGTGGCAAATCTTGTGAAGGATTGGTGGGAAAAGGAGACCACCATCTCCCCACAAATAAAAGATGTTGTTAGAAGGCATATTGTAACAAAATTGTATGAAGCACACCCCACACATTATTTGCAAATGTCAAAGGTCAGTGTAATTATTTTCAAACTTCTTGACCTACTAAACCTTACTTAAAACTATTTTGTGGATTCCTTTGGCATTACTGATGTCCATTTTGCAATTGGGTTCCTTCCTAAAACCACTTAACTCAAATGAGTTGTTATAATTAACAAAAAATGTTTATTGTAATTCCTATTCCATGTTGAGGATGCTTACAATATCGTACCGCCGCACTCATTTCACACCAATATTAATTATTTTAGGGGTACTGTGAAAAAAAATAAAAATTTGAGGGGGGAAGTGCGAAATGTGAAACAAAAAAAATTAATTAATTCTACGGTGTAAATGCGAAAAGGCAAAACACTCAAATATATATATATATTAATTCTAGGGTGCGAGCAGCCCCCTTGGGCATGAAAAAAAACGAAAAATGATGGTAAATTAAATAGGTAAGCGACAAATGAATAAAAAATAAACAAAATACAAAAAAAACTCTGATTGCTTTTGGAATCGAACCAGGGTTGGCCAAGTCTGACCAACTGCACCAACATCAAGCAATCTGTGTGATTTACTTTTTAATTTTGGTTGTTTTTCTTTATTGTTTCTCCTTTCTAGTATTTTTTTTTCAAGTTTCCTACTATTTTCTCTACCTTCTGCTGCCTACGACTCGGACTCATCCGTTGCACTGTCGATCCAAATCTGATCTAGTCTGCTCGCTGCATCATAATCTAAGGGCTTGCAAACAATTGAACACTGTGAGATAAGGTAGGAAACGAACTTGAATCATCCTAACTGTTTTCAAGAAAGTGGAGATGAATCAGCCATTCAAGCTTTGCCCAAAAGTTTTTAATCGATGACAAGCAATCAATGAATTACAAAATCTAGGAAACAAGCATGTTGACTTTCCAAATCGAACCCACTGACATACCTAGATTCGACAATTCAAAGCAATTTTGGGAACAGAAACGAGTCAAGAAAGTTGTCAAACAATCAGAACCACTCACGATCAACCACCACATTGATCGATAGTTGGAATGATTCAGAGCAAAGATGATGAAAAGCTCACAGAATGCAGAACAGAGACACTGTTTTTTTAATCTTGCCCACCTGAAATTCAACAAATTCTTCACACAAACTTGTCGGCCTCCCAGTCGGCCAAATCAGCCTCATCATCCAGCTCCATCTCCTCCAAGCTAGGGTCAGTTTCCATGTAGCCTTGCATCATTTCTTCAAACGGCAAACCTGCAAGTAGGTTGATTAACTTATAATGTTCAGAAGATAACCACATAACCACCAGATAACTTGATACGTAACCAATTTCTCCCCAGCATCTTGTCATCTCCATTGTCTGACAGCAAACTAGCAAGCCTAGGCTTGGATAGATAGATTGCCACTTTCAAAATTGAGCTGAAATTGTAACTAAGCTAGACAAACAAATTCATTGGTGCTAAAATCATATCACTCCAACTCCGCTTGACACAAGTTGACAAGCTACTGTTCAAACTGAGCTAGGATAGTAACTTTGCAATGCACACAATTGTTCAGAATAAATGCCCAAGGCTTGAAACTCTCTATAGCTGCAAGGAAATAATCTTACCAGACAGAGCCAAGTCGATTGGATCCCTATCGCCATCAAGCCCCGCCACCACATCCTCGTCCCAGGATACATGATCTGGGGCCTCCATGTCCTTGAGGAGCTTCCGCTTGAAGCATTCCATCATTGCCTCCCGCTAGAATGCAGCATCCTGGATGCGTCCCAGTTTGCACATGGCAAACCCCTTCCTGATCAGAGCATCTTGCGCCCGCACTTGCAGCCAGGCGCCCCTAAGGAAGCCCATGACCTCACCCCTGAACTGAACTGCCATTGTTTGAAGCTTGACTTTGCTTGGATCAACCCCTGCTTTGATATGCTTGGCTATCTCTGCTACTTGGAACTGATTGTAGAGCTGGTGGATTGCATGCTTAAATGGCCGCTGGAAAATTACGTCCATCACTTGCAGCTTAGAGGTACAATTGGCTGGCACAAAGAGGAGGAGAATGTGGTGGAAATTCTCCTTCATGAACCCTCTAAACTCGGTTGAGTTGTGCACTGACCAACAGTCGATCAGCCAGATCATTCGTTACGTCAAAGGATTCAACCCAAGATCAAATAACTTCCCCTCGAAATATGGGTGCAACACCTTCTGAACGAAGCTTCTCATGGTCTCATGGGTAGACCAATGATTGGCACTATGGGTGAGGTGCCACCCCTCTGAAGCGGCTATCACTACAGCTGCATTCTTTGGTAAGACCTACCCCGTCTTTCCCTGGAACACAACTTGAAAAGGAAGCAAGACCCCATTTGCTGCAGTGCGCCCAAGCACCGTGAACTGACGCTTATCCTCCTTCCCCAAACTGAGCACCTGCTTTGCCCCCTTGACTTCATACGTATGTTCTGAGAAAGGCTTCAGGTGCACTCCCATCTGGTCAGAGTTGACCACAAGGCAGTCTGGGACTGAATGCATCGAACAGAGTGCCGCAACCGAGAATGCCATCTCCTCCCCCTAAACAACCTAGTCCTCAGGAAGCTTCCTAGCTGCCCCCGTCGTCCGTCGCCAAGTCCAGCCAAGGTGCCTTTGAGCAAAAGCTTTGGCGAACGTTTTGGAGACGTTAAACTTAACAAGTTGACCGTCCTTGTCCTTGCCAACCACCCTATCAAACAACTCGGGACCCCCCAAAGCGATCACACCCTGGATCGTGGTTCTGATGATTGAGTTGTCAATCTGCTGGCCAGCCAAGCGCATGCCTTTGAGACAATCAACAATTTGGCTGGCTGTCTCGGGGTGATCCTTAAGAATGCCTCTAGGCTTCTCCGTGTTGCGGTGCACATGCGCGGCTTTCTTTGCTGCCATTAGGCCGATCTTCTCCCACAATCATCTTTAAGAAGCCAATGCCCCATCCCCTGATCCTTTGCATACCAACCCTTCATGGTGCTAATTGTTAACGCGTCAAATGGGCTTCCAATTCTGCCAAGCTTCCTGATGTGTTGCAAGTGGTTGAGAGCGTCCGTGAGGGATCGTGGATGCAACGCAGCAGCCTGGGCAATGAAAGGCCACAAATCGAGGTTGCCCCACCTCGAATAGCTACCTCCACATCTACTTTTCTTAGTTGGGGGTTGGGTAGCTACCGGCTCTTCTACTTCTACCTCCTTAACAGGAGAGATGAGCACCACGTCAGGTTGACGCTTCATCTTGGGTCTTCCTACAGGCCTCTTTGCCTTTTGAGCTACCACTCACCGCTCCTCATCCCTAGCAAGCTTCTCAACCTCCTCCTCCTTCCTTTTCGCCCAATACATCGCATCTTGCTTCTTTTGCTCCTCAATATCAGCATGTGTGGCTTTCTTGAAGAAGTTGGTGATCATGGCAGTGGCCATGACCTACCCAATGCGCCCCCTTCAGTTGCTCTTCTTTCAAGTTTCCTGAAATGTGATTCAAGTTGAAGCAAGCCTGAGCTTCTCTGATCTTTAGCCTGAGCAGAACGTGACTCCTAGTCGCTCAGGCTCACTAGAAAGTTGGTTTCAATGAAAAGGCGCAAATTGCAGACCAACATATGGCCGTCAATCCCGGGCTTGCTTTTGCTGAAACCATACACTTGTGGTTGCTCAGCTGTCGGAGTCGCGGTGGCTGAGCCTGGCGACCGACTCGACAGTTGGCGGGCCGCAGCCCGCCCCAATTCCAGTAGACCCATTGAAGTGTGAAATGACAGACCATTGTAATTAATTATTTGTGGGTCGATGCGAAAATGAAAATCGTCCAAAATTAAATATTTCGCACCGGGTGGTGTGAAACAAGCACGGCGATACGGTAAAATATTAACAATGGTTTTCATTTTTAATTGAACCTATGTTTATGTTACTGAAATTACTTATTGAATTAATGTGCATAAGTTGAATCAAAATGCTTATTGTTGATTTGGGTGCTCGTTGTTTATTCAAGTTGGTTATGACTACTAAGCTGCTTGTTGAAGGTGCTTATGATACTATCAATGTTCACTGAAGGTGCTCATATGATATTGTTAATGCTTATGCTATTAACAATGCTCATTTAGGTTGTTTTTGTGATTTGAAGGTGTTTATATTACTAGCAGTGCTTACTAAGGTGCTTATGCCAATGGCAATGCTTATTCAAATTGTTTAATATGTGTTGAGGGTGTTTATGAATGAGGTTTATGGTTACTGCAAATGCCTAGCTACTATTATTGACTTGATGTTTACTTCTAGGACTTGATTATGTGTTGAAGGTGCTTATGGAAGATGCTTATGCTACTAATTGTGTTCACTAATCGTGTTTATGCATTGTTGGTAATTACTACTTATATAATGCTAATGCTACTAACATTGTTTATTGAAGGTGTTTATGAATTAATGGAATTTATGAAAGGTGCCTGCATGCTATTGTTCTAGTGCTTACGTAGCCTACTTATGTTATTGATTTGGACCTTAATTACCAAGTATAGTGGTAATACATGGTATTTGTGAATATGTATTTAATGTTATTTATGCATGAGGTTTATGTCTATTGCAAATGCCTACTATTATTGACTTGATGTTTACTTAAGGTGATTATGTGTTGAAGGTGCTTACAAAAGAAGGTTATGAGTACTACTAACAATGCTCACTAAAGGTGTGTATGCATTGATGGTGATTATAGCTCAATGCATATGCTATTAACATTGGTTATTGAAAGTGCTATGCATTAATGGTGTTTACGAAGGGTGTTTATGCTACTAGTTCAATGCTTACAAGTGGCCTATTTATGTTGTCGATGAACCTTACCTTAGTGTGGTAATATGTTATTTGAGATTGTCTTTCTTACACATGGTGCTTATGTCTACTAATTCTAGTTATTAAAGGTTATCACTACTAGAAATTTTGTCTTTTGCAACTTGTCTTATGCAACTAAAAAATCTCACATGCAACTATTTTGGAGTTGCATGCAATATGTGCACCTGCATACGACATTTTTTAGTTACATAAGACAAGTTGCAAAAGACAAAATTTCTAGTAATGTATTGTTGTTGAAGGTGATTATGCTATGAACAGTGCTCACTCAAGTGCTTATGTGCTAAGGGTGTTTACAAAAGGTGTTTATGCTACTAACAAGCTTATTCATGGTGCTTATTTAGCCTACAGTTGTTATTGATGGTGATCTTTACCTTAGGAAGCTTTAGAGCTATGTGATTATGTCTTTGAATTGTTTATCCACAACCTTATGTCTATTGATCATGAAGGTGCCTACTAATGATGCCAATGTTGCCATGGGTGAAATTATGCATCAAGAACTTTTGTAATATGTTAAATGTGATATTAGATTCATGTTCAATATTGTGATCATTTTTGTTAGACATGGTGTTTATGGCTATTGAAACCAATGGCTATTGATGCTTATGGTATGATATTGAAAGTGGGGTCCTTGTGTTACTAGGTGCTTAATTTTGGTGCTATTGTTGCTACAAATCTTTACTCAGGGTGTTTATGTTTAAAAGAGTGTTTTATTAGGTTGCTTTCACTATGAAAATTGTTAGTTGTAGATGCTTACTACTTTTTGTTATTAAGCGTGGACATAATTCAATGAGTCTACAAATGCATTATAATCAATGTGATGATAAGTTAATGTTTTCTAGTGTTATGACAATGTCTTGTCATTATGTAATGCAATTGGATTTTTTCACAACTTTTAAAGCTACTCACCCAGATGCACTTGTCATGTTAGCACTTTCCACTCATTGAAGCTTTGGTGGGTGCAATGACTAAAGAATTGGAACACATGTTGCTATCAATACCATCAAAAACTAAAGGAGTTGTTACAAGGGTTCAATGACATGCAAGCAAATAAGAAAAGGATACATCAAAATTGCAAGTGTTCCTATGATGACATGTGCAGTGAATGTAGGTGGCATCAATGATGACATTTGCCATGCACATGTTTGTACATACAAGGGCTTCACAAATTTGTGGAATTCCGTTCTATGTGATAAAAAAATAGATGTGGAGTGGCATTAGAGAGCTTGTCTTACTGGTGAGTGCACTTGTGGTGTGAAAACACTTCCAATATGCCCAATTGAACTTCATACAAATGAATTGATTCAATAGCGCAACATAGGTTATGAAGTTGTGGGGCACACTGAGGAGGGGAAAGAAAATAAAGCAACAAAGATTGAGTTCCATGAGACAACGCCTAGAGAGTTGATCTCTTACTTGAAGCCGCAGTTGAAAGCATTTATACTCCATAACTTCCTAGCCACATGGCAAGATGTGTGATTCAAAAAGTTGTTGTAGATCGTGTCTAAAGGATCTGTGATTTCATGTGTTGATTTCTTTGAAAATTATACCATGAAGATCAAGAATGAGGTCCAAAACATGTACTAGCATAATTTTCAAGTATCCATTCTTGTTCACATTTCCTATAAGAAGAATCCTTTCTACAATTCTAAAGGAGATGAACCACAAGTGATTAAAGAGGTTCATTATTATGTGTCAAATGACACAATGCATGACACACTCTTTGTGCAACATGTTTTCATGCTACACTAACCTCATTTGAGGAAATAAGGTTGTTCCCCAAAATTTCATTTTGTTTGGAATGATGGATGCAGCATGCAGTTCAAGTTTGCAAGAGCTTGGTACTTTGTTATTCGGTACCCGTCTTTGATAATTTCTGATGATTTACCAAATGGTTGTGAAATGGTTTGGAATTCTTTTATAACGGGCCATGGTAAAGGGGAAGTAGGTGGGCTTGGTGCACTATTGAAAAGAGAAGTACATAAAGAACAAATCAAGCATTAGGGGCAAAAGTTGCAAAATGCAAAGGAAATTGTCAAGTTCCTAAAATTTGAAACCAATAAGTACCATGCTACCCGTGCAAATTTGTGAATGCATATCAACAAATTTTTTTTGAATGTTTAGGTTGATGAGGTGGACAAATCTAAGCCATTCAACTATGAAACTATTTGTGGCAGTCATAACATGCACCAGATACGTTTTATCTCCCACAAAAACCCTACCTTGTTCCAATGCCGTGAAATTTCATGTTTTTATGTTGCATGTATGGATAGGATTCCAAGTGAAAGATGTGAGAATTAGCTTCATGTCCATCCATGGTCATTGAAAAGACTCAAACCTTGCAATAGTCTAAAGGTTAAGAACATGATGTTTGATCTAAATGAGGAAATAAAAAGTGGTACTAGTGGTGAGTGGATAACTAATGCAGTTTGTGTTGGGGATAATGTGGCTGTTATTGCTAAAAGTGAAACAAATGAGCAATTCTAGTTACTATTAGTGGACAAGATGGTACACATTGTACATGAATCCTTTAAAGATGAGTGGGGTAATTCTTATGTTGAAGGGGATGTAATTTTGAGGGGATATGTGAGCCATGGATTATAGCTCAATAATTAGTTAAGCCTTAGTTCCGTAATTTTCTTTAGTACTAATGATTGGAATGCTTATAAGCCTCCAAGTAGTGATTATTAATAGTTGAATCAACCTTTGTGATATTTCCAGGCATATAATACTTTCTTTATTTCAGTTGATGTAACGCTTAATTAGTTAAGCACCTAGTAAACCTTTTAGAGTACAGTATCCCTTTTATGTTGAAGAGAAGGGAAAGGGGATGTAGAATTAGGTGTGATTTATTGATAGATAGGAAATGCAAGCCCATAATTAACAATAGCATTTCGCCATGACAAGGTTAAGCTAGTCTGTAGAAGAATCTTCAAGCACTAATGATGTACTTGTAAGATTGTTAGGATGTAGTCCTAGTACCTCTTTATTTAGTTTCACTTCTATCAGACTTTTAAATAGAATCAATTCAAACTTAAGTATTAAACATTTCCGCCTCAGTAGCCTCAGGTGAATTACAACTGAATAATTGACTTAAAGGATAGATCACAGTTGTAGAAAATCTAGGATGCGGCGAATGGTGCGAGCGAGGTACTCAGCTTGATACTCCAGGGGAAGAGGGTTGATCGGGCCTCGTAGCTAACGATAATGGCCATCACCAGGAACCCACGTTCGACAATGGAGACGGACATCATCATTTTCGCACTGGCACTCTTCAAATCTTTCTGGCGTGGTTCCACGAGCAGGAACAAACTCCGAATAAATTGCTAGAGCACGCGGGTTAGGAGACAATCAACGATCCCATACCGAACGAGCGACTTGAGTGCGCACCATTCTCATGGGCGGTTCTTCTTCGCGCGGCCGTTGAGAAACATTCAAGTCGAACGGTGCTTCTTCAAGCTCTTCTTGTTGTACGGGTGCGACTGGAGGATTTGAAGGCGGAGCGTCATCATCCGCCATTACTAGTTGCGCCTGTATCAACAAAAAACCAAGAAGGTGCAAACAAGGTGGTACTTGCGTTCAAAAAGGGTTAAGGCCTTTTATTTAACAAATTAGGGTAGGCGTAAAGTGTGGGAGTGACGGCGGAACCTTATCAAAACTCGAACACCCTAGATCTAAGGGATTCATCAAACCCTAAATTCAACGGTGGATCTAGAAGTGTGTGAGAGTTTTCTTTTGTGATGCAAATTGTAATTTCAATTTACTATGTACTACATAGTTAATTAGTGCATAGTAAAGTAAATAGGTAGGGAATATCAAGGAGTAAATGTTACACGGAAATGTTACTTCAACCATTGAATTAGTCAAGTAAGAACTCAAGGACTCTTCCTTGTTACTACCGATAATTTATCCTAGTAGTTAGTTACTTGAAGTAATTAGGATGAAGAAGTAGGATGTGAGGGTCAACGGACGGAAAAGATAAGGATCAAGCAAGAGACCTCATCAAGATATCCAAGATAAGGGGGAGATTGGATCCTCCAATCCCATTAGTCATGAGGATTGTTATCCTCTTTGATTGGAGGATGAAATATCTCTTGTGTTCCATTGGGCCCAAGGATTCTCATCCTAATTTCAATTGGATGGCCATTCAATCTCAAATTCTCATTGGCCCTTGAAGGATGAGGAGGCCATTGAGTGGTGCAAAAGGATTTCAAGCTTTCATTGGACAAGGGGAACAAGCTCAAGGAAGGTCATGGAGGCTTACCAAGCGAGAAGGGCATTGTGTGTATGCGAGGAAGGAAGAAGGAAGAGGAGAATGAAGTATGAGAAAGGTTGTTGGTTCTTATGTGTGCAAGGATCAAGCATGGAGGGAATGTGTGCAAGAATCAAGCATAGAAAGAGTGTGTGTAAGAATTAGGCATGAGAAGGACTTGTGTAGCAAGTACTTGTTGCAAAGCCTCTGGACTTTTGTTTTAATTAGTTGTTCCTCACAGATCCACTGTTGGATCTTTGTCAAAATTGAATCAGTTTTAGTTTGGAAGGTGTAGAAGGCCCTCCCCAAAATTCAGCTCGATCGGGCTTTCTGTCAGGGAGCTACGTGGGTTGGAAGTGAGGGGGGTGTATTTGCTTGTTTTTTCCCTCAATCTAGGCAAGTGGTTTCTAGTTTCAAGGCTTAACTCTTAATCAAAGAAATGAAATAAAATAAAAACTTATGAGATGTTGTAACATGTC
>Ga0209611_10007606_pt1 | contig 17290 bp, 13 predicted proteins | sample S1TSphgellanicum_3_FD_187693 | JGI IMG/M metagenome (GOLD analysis project Ga0209611, IMG submission 187693) | Host-associated microbial communities from peat moss isolated from Minnesota, USA - S1T2_Fc - Sphagnum magellanicum MG (SPAdes) (version 2) | ecosystem: Host-associated > Plants > Peat...
TGTGATAACCTTGTTCTAATTTTATTTTTTCTTTATAATAAAATCATGTTGGATTGTTCTTTGCATGTGTTATATTATTGTTATTGTTTTTTTGTTTCATGATTTGGGTTTGGAACTAAGCTTGCCCTTTTTCTTTTTTTTTGTTAGAAAATCTTGTAGTTTTGGTTGTTTTCATGCCCATGGCAATTTGAACAAACTCCCATTAGACTCATTTTTTGTTTTTCTATCTTGTTATCTTTTTGTTTTGAAATCATGTTTATAGCAATGGAAGAAGTTCTTGTTGTCCTTAGGAATCTTGAATAGGAAAATTAAACATTTTGTAAATTTATTACTCACTTGTAAACCAATCACATTTCAACCTCTTTGGGATGCATTTTTGCAACACAACCTTAACCAAAGGAGCCACAAATTGGCCTCCTTGAAAAGTTTGATGGCACACGTTCAAAGTTTCAGGGTTTTGTCAACCAAATGCGTAGTCATTCAACTTCATCCTCATCGATATTCAATTAACATAGCCTATCACGGATGCCAATGGCATGGAATTCATTCATTTGAATGTTCATCCATGTATTTAACTTTTAGTTTAGTTTTAATTCATTTAAAATTCATTTCCACTTAACTCATAATTCATTTCTAATTGATTTTTCGTTCATTTTAGTTAAGTTTTAGTTAAGTTGTAACTAAGTCCGAATTAATTCCTAATTAATTTTTAATTAACTCTTAATCAACTTTGAGTTAAGACCGAATTAAGTTGTAATTAACTTTTAGTTAAGTTTTAATTAACTTTAGTTAACTCCCAATTAACTCTTAGTTAAATCCCAATTAACTTTTAATTAGGTTTCAGTTAATTCATAGTTGATTCTTAGTTAAAAAGGTTCTCAAGAAGCTTTTATATTTGATGCACACATAAAAGCCTCCTTAGAAACTTCTTTGAGCTAAGTCCTTAAAAGGGTATAAATAAAAATGGAACCCCTCATTTCTTTTAATTTGTTCAACATTAATCTTAGGCACAATCTTGCACCATAACCTTGTAACATTCTTTTCATGTTCATGTTTGCATATGTTAACATAATAAAGATCCATTTTCATGTTTGTCTTACACATCTCGTGTTGTTACTCTTAATTTTTGTGTTCTTATTATGGAATCACATAATCTTGTTTCATTCTTTATTTGAAAGTTAGACTTAAACCTTTCATTTAGTCTTTGTTTTTGTGCATTTTCAAGTCTTTAACAAAGCCTAAATTGGACTCATTGGCACTTTGTTGTTGACACAACCCTTGTTTAGTTTACACCTTTGTTGGAACATCAATCACCCTTGCTCAACAACTTTGAAACGTTTCTTGAAAAATTCAATGCCACCTTTGGATATTTCAATAAATAATGCACGTTTAACATCAAGATATAGGATTTTTTTGTCAAAGATCATGTTTAACTATAATATATGAATCAAAGTTTAGATAGTTAGCTTGTGATATTTCATAAGGTGAAGTATCACTCATAATTCAATTCCAATTTGGATTACGAAGTGATGTGAAGACCTTGCTACCCACCCTACTAGACCTTGCAACATTAAGTGAGGCCATTACACAAGTTGTTTACTGCGACAATAGGTTTTTTGAACGTCGACAAGAAAGGCATCATGAACTAACATTAACAACAAAAAAACCTTTATGCTTACAATGCTAACCCAACCTTTGACAACCTCACCAAGGGACAACCCCATGCAAATTGATATGACAAGATTCAAGCCTCTCATGGAGCAAAAGAAACATTGACATAAATAATCTTTGTTTTTATTGTGGAGAATTAGGTCATGTTATCATGTACTAAATCAACTCACCATCAAAAATTGATACCATTCGCCATTGATTTTAAAGTTGTTGGACCAACTCGATCATGGCAAGGTGTACACCAAGATTGAATTATGTGGAACATATAACTTGGTGTGCATTTGAAAAGATGAAGAATGGAAGACAATGTTTAAAACTTGTTACAACCATTTTGAATATGTTGTGATGTTATTTGGCCTTACCAATGCATCTATTATTTTCTAACATCTAATAAACAATGTTTTTTGTGAGTATTCGAACAATTTCACGATCTATTACATCGATGACATCGTCATTTTCTTAAAGAACACGAAGGACCATGATCACTATGTATGTTTGGTTTTGGAGAAGTTTGGGGGGTTGGATTTTACACCAAATTGGAAATGTGTGAATTCCATTAATCTGAAGTGGAATTCTTGGGTTACATCATCTTTAGAGATGGCATTCACATGGATCCTTGTAAGGTTTAGACCATTGTTGATTGGGTTATTACAACTTTTATTTGAAATGTCCAATGTTTTCTTGGATTTCATTGCCCACTATTTTTCAAAGTGGCCCCTTTTATTCAGTTGACTACAAAGGATCAACCTTTTTTTTGGGGAGTTGAAGTTGATAATGCCTTTCAATTTTGAAGGTTTTTTTTTACGACTAACCTATTTTTTATTCATGCAAACCTTTCCAAAAATTTTGTTTTATAAATGAATGTTTTTGACTTTGCAGTAAGCATGTCACAGATGCCAATGCCATGGGTTCATTCATTTGAATGTTTATCCATGATTTATAATGAACTTGTATTTAATTATTAATTAGTTTTTAGTTAAATTTTAGTTCATTTTTAATTCATTTTCAATTGATTCTTAATTGACTCTTAATTAAGTTTTAGTTCACTTTTATTTTATTCTTAGTTCATTTCTAGTTAACTTTTAAATCATTTTGAATTAATTCATAGTTCATTTATAATTCACTTTTAGTTCACATTCAAATCATTTTAGTTCACTTTCGGTTGAGTTTAAGTTCATTTTCAATTGAGTTTTAATTTACTCATAGTTCACAAATGGGGGCACATGGGTGAATATGGGCCACATGTAAATTGGAAATTTCTTGAAAAACTTCTTTGAGCCAGGTGCTTAATCCATATAAACATACGTAGAATTCATCATTACTTTTATTAATATATTCAACATCAGTTTTGAGCATGTTTTATTATCACAACCCTATTATATTTTTATTTTTTTCTTATAATAAAATATTGTTGGATTTTTATTTAACATGTGTTGTGTTTTTGTTTTTTTATGTTTCACGATCTAAATTTAGGGTTAGGTTGGCCTTTGTTTTTGACTTGGTTTAGGAAATCTTGTAGTTTTGGTTATTTTTATGTCATAGTCTTAGTTGTTTTCATGCCCATGAAAAAACACCATACTTTCAGAACTTGGTGAAGATAATCTTCTTCACCTTGTCAACTTTTGTTTATTTAAATTTTTTTCTACGGAAATTAATTACAAGATTCATGATAAATAACTTTAGCCACCATGGATGCCTTTGAGGAATGACATCATTTGTTTAAAAGAGTTCAACATGAAATTGCTTTGTAATCAAACCATATGAACTTGCAATATTTCATGATAATTCGTGTTTTGAATCGACGCCAAGTTTGATGCCAAGCTTGATGGGCATTATCCTTGTTTCAATTCCAATTTGTCATCACATATCACCTTAAGCGCTAATAATGGAAACTTGATGTGTTGTCCTATCACTTGTACCTCATGCTTAAAGAAGAAAATGTAGCCAATGAACAACAATGTGATGTCATTTTCAAGCTTGAACATCTTTGGCTTCAAGTGTTGTTGGTAATTCCTGATGACACAACCTTTTTTTGTCAAATTCGTGAAGATTTGAAAAAAAAAACTCTATTACAATTGGCATCTAAGGCCAATTAATGGATCATGGTCAAATTTAAGATTTTTTTAGTGGTTATGCCAAGTTCAAGTTTCAAGATGGTTTGTTATATTGTGATGGTCTTTTGTATGTTCATGATGGCCCTGCACGACTTTAAGTTCTCTAGGTTGGGCACAATGTTTTGGCTGAAGGCCATTTTGGATTCAACAAAACCATGTAGTTAACGTTTCAAGATTATTGGTGGCCACAACTTTGGAAGTATGTGAAAAAACTTGTCGAATCTTGCAATGTTTGTGCTTGAACAAAAAATCTTCGTCATTGCCTTCACGGTTTCCTTCAACCATTGTCGATCCTTATATCCTCGTGCTTTTCAATTTCCATGGACTTCATCACAAACCTTCCACCTTTTATTTTTAATGACTCCATCTTGGTGGTGGTGGTCCGTTTAATGAAGAAGGTTCATTTCATTATGTGTACCAAAACAATAATTGGTGAAGGAACAACCAAGTTAGTCCTTGATCATGTTTTCTAGTATCATGGTCTTCTTGAAGATATCATTTTTGATCGTGAACCTAAGTTTGCATCCAAGTTTTGGAAGTAACTTTTTGAACTTTTAGGTGTGAAGGTGAAGTTGTCATTAGCTTTCCACCCCAAATGGATGGGCAAACAAAATGGGTCAATCAAGTTTTGTAGCAATATTTATGGTGCACAACCAATTATCATCAAGATAATTGAATAGAACTTTTAGCCATGACAAAAATTGCCTCCAACAACATAGTGCATTCGTCAACCCAACAAACACATTTATTTGCAAATAATGATTTGCACCTCAAGTTTGACATTCAAGGTGTGCACAAAGTTATGAATCCAATAGTTAAAGATCGAACCATGTGGTTAGCAAATGTTTGAACTCAACTTGTACTTAACCTTAAATACGCACAAATGTGATATAAAGAGAATGTTAATGAATATTGAAAAGAACAACCCAACTTCAAGGTCGAGGAGTAAGTTTGGTTCCAACAACAATGTATCAAAATAAAAAGATCATTAAAAGTTGGATCATTAGAGGCTAAATGTATTCCTCATTGTGAAACAAATCAATGTTGGGGTTTTCCAATTCAAGCTTCTAGGTTCAATGAGAATCCATCATGTGTTTCATGTTTTTTTATTGAAACCTTATCACGCGTCTACCATTATAGAAAGAATCCATGATTCCCTTCCACCTATTGAAGTTGATAATGAATGAAAATATGAAGTGGAAAACATTTTTGGGTTTAAGAATATTTAATCATTAATTTTAATATCTTGTTCATTGGCATGAATATGATATGAGCAAGCAGACTTGAGAACTAATCAAAAACCTATCCAATGCCATAGAAAAGGTTCATAAGTTTCATCAACAATATCTAAGCAAACCCAAGTTGGCTCCTCATGGAATTCGTCATTAAAAGGGGAGGTGATATCACATATGCCAATGCCATGGGGTTCATTCATCTAAATGTTCATCCGTGATTTATAATAAACTTGTATTTAAATTTTAATTTAATCTCAGTTCACTTTTAATTAACTTCTAGTTAAATTTTAATTTATTTCCACTTGATTCATAGTTCAATTTTAATTAACGTTCACTTTTAGTTAAATCCTAATTCACTTATAGTTATTCGTAATTCATTTCAGTTCACTTCTAGTTAATTGTTAGTTCATTTTTAATTAAGTTTAAGTTCACTCTTAGTAGAGTTTAAGTTCATGTTCAATTGAGTTTTAGTTTATTCATTGTTCACACATGGGTGCACATGGGCATGCATGGGTGAACATGGGTCACATGTAGATTGGAAGTTTTTTGAAATTTTTTTTTGAGTTAGGGTATAAATAAGAGTAGAATTCCTCATCACCTTTAGTTTGTTTGACATTGGTTTTAGGTACATTATCTTGTAATAATAATAGCCTTGTTTTGATTTTATTTTTTCAAGGCAATAAAATCTTGTTGGATTCTTGTTTGCACGTGCTGTGTTTTTGTTTTATTTTTTTAATTTCATGATCTGGGTTTGGAACTATGCCACCCTTGTTCTCGTTTTGGGTAGAAAATCCTATAGTCTTGGTTGTTTTCATGTTCGTGACATGTAGAACAAGTGGTTACTAAGGAGTTGTGCAAATTTACCATAGATGTGTAAAAATCCATGTTCAAAATGACCATAAAAAATAACACCAATATTGTCTATGAGAATTTTTATTCCATTAATCCTTTGACCAAAACATGAAGCATCATCATTAATTATGCTTCATGTTTCACAACATTTCAAAATATGTGAAACTATAAAAAATTTCCATGATTCAAGTGTCGGGTTTAGTGTAAGACAAACTTGGTATTTAATAAGTTGAATTTCATCAAGTCCAAGATCCATAATTGATTGATCGAGTATTTGGCTTTGTGTGAACTTGCATGTTTAGGATGTCTTTTTTAATATTGTAAAATTTTCCAAGAATTTTCCAAGTTATGATGAAGTTGTGGGGATTTCGTAATTGGGGAAACATCAAAATTTCCTGAATGCTTAAAGATGTTTCATTTGCCCAACACTGAGCAAGCTTTGTGTTTTGTTGTGTTTTCATTGTCCAAGTAGACTCCACCATGCCAATGTTGGAGCTTACAACTTGGTGGCTCGTAATTTTTTGTTGTTGTGTGTAAGCAACAAACACAATTTTCTCAGAGTTATTGGCCTTTTATTTTCATGATAGGTTTAGTGGTTTAGTGACCACTCCTTTCCCATATATGCTTTCCAATTTTATTTTTTAAAAATGATTAAATTACCAACTTGCATGGAGCATTATACTACATTGGGCAACTTGTCTTTGATTTAATTAAGGTTCAATTTTAAGCCATAATGTGAGCATGCACAAATCTTTTGCCAAATTATAATAGGCCATTTGGATTATATCCAAATTTTCATTGAAGGTAATCTATTTCTTGCCATTACAAGAAATCATGGTTTTTCAAAATGTCCAACTTGACTACCTTGTCCATTTTGCTCCAAATTTTGGTCAATTTGATTACCATGGATATTAAAATGAGACATTTTTTTGGACTAATTCAATTGAAAAATTGATACTTTTCATTACTAATACCGAGGAGGGACACTTAATGTGATTTTTGTGACCTATGTGTGTCAAACAACTATTGGGTGGCAGGGGGTATTAGGTTTTGGATTTGTATTTCCCCCCACCCTATTGTTATCTAATTTTCTAATATTTGAGCCACTATGTATTTGTTTATGCATATCCAATTTCAATACACTATTTTTTGAAAGACATTATAAATTGGTCAAATTATAATAAAATTAGACATTGATTGCATGGGGTAGTGGTGGAAAAGGACAAAATTTCTTGTTGTGTATGGTCCTAGTTAGTCAAGTTGGCAAATGCTATTTTGGGGTCTTTTTTGACCAAAAATTTCTAATTAAAGAAATTGTGATTTGTTGTATTGTCCACTTTTGAATGAAATAGTAAATTTAGGTCCCCAAAATTTTATATTGTCACCCCAACTATGTCAACAATGTTTTAAAAAAAGAACATTTATCTCACCAATTTTGCATAATCAATTTTTTTTTGCATTAGTGTCCTTCAAAGTTTAACATTTTTGCAAAATGTGTAATCCTTTCTATCATAAGGTTACAAATTATGCAACTTTTCAAGAAATCCTTACTTGTAGAATTTTAAATTGGTTCAGAACCAAACAAAATACCTATCTATCTAGTATCTTTTTTTGCACATATCACTTAAAAAAACCTTTATGGGGCCATATATTATTTTAATAAAAATTAATAATTAGCCTGACCCTTCCATGTTTCAATCAATAGGTTGTTGTATCATTAAATATTAAGACCTTTGAGTTGTCACTTTTCATTTGGTTGCAATAATTTTCAAAATTTAGCCTTGCTTTCACTCTCCTTTTAACTTGAATTTCATTCATATGAGTTGATGATTATGAAAAATGCAAGGGGGATGAAGGATTTTCTTGATAATTAATTTTACTTACCATAGGTTGATCATATTCTAGGTGATTATCAAGTTGTGTATCAAATGAAGCATTCCAAAACCAACCCTTATGCATAACATGTGGGCATTTATCACCAAAAACAAATTGAGGAAATTGGTAACATGGGGTATTGCTCAAACAAACAAATTAATAAAACATGATGGGTTTTGACAAATTTAAAAAATCCAATCATTTCATATCTTATATCGGACAAACATAACAATTTCATCAAGATTTTGTGCCCACTAATTATTTTAAAAAAGGAATAGTTCACCAACATTGGTTAAAGTCAATGTTGTGCATTTATTTGAATTTATAAAGAACCATTAGTTGTGTCTTTTCTAATATTGCAAAATCAAAGAACCATCAATTTTAGTAAATTTAAAAATAACAATTCAAATAGTTTCCTATCCTAGTTATTTCAAAAACCTTAAAGAGCATGTGGATTTCAGGAAAGAATCAATAAAAGAATTGAAAATTTTATAAGTTGATTTTTTTTGCAAATTTTTTGAAAATTGTGATTATCAATCAAAATTGAAATAACCATGATTATGAATTTTTGGAACCTCCTTGATAATTGTCAAGGGCATATTCCTATATTTGATAACCATCCAACATTACTTTTTAAATTGCCTTAATTATATTCTAGGTAAAAAATTATTAAATATGTTGGTCATTGTTACACATTGTAATTCACTCCAAGGATTTGCATGTTAGATCATTATTTGTTTTTGATCATAATGTACCACATGCTTAACAATGGCTTTTATAGGATCTTTCCAACACAAAGAACCATTCACAAATGTAGATGACAAAGTGGTCCACCCCTTTCCAAAGCACATTTGATTTAACAATGCATGGGGATGGTTGCAATGGTTGCAAGCTAGGACTTGGTTCATTTTTTTATGAATACAACATTCCCTAAAATTGCATATGGTAATGTTAAAATGGTAATCTATAATGATATCATTAGTTAAATAGGTGTAATCGTGTTAAAAGGGGCCACCCAACCAAGGCCATAATGCTTTTGTTTTACAAAAGCTTTAAGTCACTTTCACACATTAAACAATTTTTTTCAAAATTAAATGAAAACATATTTTTGGATGAAATTTTTTTTGGTCCTAAAATGTTGTTCACTGTTAATATCTTTTGCAACATTAATTTGGCATAGTGTGTTTCAATGTTTAGAGAAATTCATCTTGAAATAACATGCATTTATTAATAAATCATTTTTAAAAATAATATCAATTTTTTCATTTTAAATAAAATTTTAATAAAAACTTTCATATTAAAATATTCATGCAATTTTCAAAACAAGATATTAATAAATTGTAAAAAAGATAGTGACACATCAAATTTGCTAGAGAAATGTAACCTAGCCTTCCATAACAAAAGAATAAACATTTAGTCTTAAGGAAGGTGATCAAATTATGTACTTTTGGAAGTCAAAAACATGTTCAAAATATTTTGATACAAAGGGAAATATTTAAAACATAATTTCAAGTTTTATTCAATGGCATGCATTAAGTTTTACATAACATTAAAGAAATTTGAAATAAAAAATAGTTGACCACTACATGGTTCCCATTGTTTTGCGATATCTTTAAGCTAAATTAATCATTTTCAAATTACACTAAGTGCAAATTCACAAGTATATAAAAAAAAATATGTAAAAAATTTCACTACATTCCAATAATTAAAACCAATGTTTAGTCATTTTTCAAAGTCATGGACCTGCAAGATTTTATGGTAACTTCACAATCCTTGGCTCTTTCTATCATGTTTAAACCCAAATGGGGAATCAAATAGTGGTTAATGAACTAAAAATGTTCATATATGAAGAAAACTTAAACTATATAATTTTGAAATATAGACATTAAGAAAAAAAATTGAAATCCTTGAGCAAAAATGATTATAATACAAACTTTTGAAAATATGACTCATTTTAGACCATTCAAAAGTTCAAAACTTTTTTTAATTAAATTTTATTTTAACAAACCTTTTGCATTTATAAAAATAAAAATATAGAGTCATGATAAGATATTCCAAACTAAAAACATAAAAAAACACATGTATATAAAGGCACATACAAAAAACCAATTCATATTTTTCAATTTCAAAAGTCTCATTACTATATAATTGGTGTAAATATTTTGCAATTTAAAAAATATAAATGTTTTATTATTTTTATTGACAATCTGAATCTAATAAAAAATAATGTGGCCTGTGCCATTGGCCCGAGTGTTACCACGTCCTCAACTGATTTTTCCTTTCCAAACCTGGTTTTTTGGAATTTATTTGAATTTTCAGTGATAGAAATCACTTAAAAATAATATCTTCCACATTCTGAATCCAAATCTTACCAAATAAATTCCATTAAATCCTGCTCATCAAGATCTTTCCAACAACACCAAAGGCACATTCCAATTCCTCCGAAATTTCCAGCTATTATTTAATTTAATTTAATTTTCAGTGAAAAAAAATCATTCAATATTCAAGAACTTTTGCACCACATGGCCAAACGTCATGGAAACAAGCCTATGCAGCCCCCTCATCGAGAGCTTTCCAAAGACACCAAGAACATGATCTGAAGCATCCCAGTTCAATGGATCTCATATCAACAAAACAAAACAAACTACCTTCCTTCATAGATAGACTGAATTTACTAAAAACTTTGACATATTGTCAATTTTATGGCATTTGATGGTGTTACACATTCAATTGTTGTTTTCTTAGCATTTATATATCTTTGCCTTCCAAAACAAAATATGGAAAGGAAGGAGTAATATCATGCAATGAATGATAGAAGGAAAAACTTATAACAATCAAGAAACAAAGTGACAAGAAAAAAATAGTAATTTTCAACTAAAAGGGGAGGCAAACATTTACAATAAATTATGCGGCTTCATGTATAAGTGTATCTAAAATTTAATATATTCCTAAGTGAAATCAATGTTCTTGTCAGATATGTTGGTTTTTCTATAAGTGAAATTTACTTACATAAAAAAGGAAATGGAATGGGTTGTGCTCTTTATAAACATATACATTTTACATGCATGATCCTTACATGGTGATAACATTTACACATTCAAGAGTGGTTTGTAATAGTGTTTTTGCATGTTTTTCAATTTGGGTTGTTATACACTAGGGTTTAGGTTCAAGCTATTGTGACCTAGATTTTAAATCAACACATTCTAGAGGGAACGGGTTCAATGCTTTGATTGTGAAACTAGTCTTATTATAGAATTTTGAACTAGAATTGAAACCTTGAAAAAATCGAACAAAAGTTCAAATTTGTTTAGGTAAAAAGAAGTTGAATGTTAAAAAAAAAAAAAGGTTGGTAAGTAGATTAAATTATATAGGTATTTAATTTGTTGTAATACCCTTCCTTAGGTGACGGAAAATTATGGTTTAGAACATGGCCTTGGGACTATATCACTATGAAAATTTGTGCATAGAAGTGGGAAGTTTTTTTCACTTTGCCAGAATCGAACCCATGACCATTTCCACCTTAGGATAGTACTAAATTATATAAAAAGAGAGAAAAGAAAAGTCCAGAAAAAGCATTCCATCCAAGGGACCCTGATATGCCACGTCTTATTATGGGAGACTCCCTCTCCGTCGATCCCTGTTATCTGCCAGCTCGGCAGCAGCCCTCTTGCAGCTAGCTACCAGTGCTACGGTGCCACGTATTTACGGCGCTCATCTAATCAGACAGCGACGCGTGGCATTTCCCGCCGGAGGTTCGGGGAGGGTTAGGGTTAGAAGCTCTTCTCGTGTTCCGACCTCTTTGCGTTTTTCGTCCCTCGCGTGTGTTCGCGATTCTTTTGCATCCTCTTCTTCGCTGATAGGATTCTTTTTCTTTTCTTGCGATCGAATTGCAGGCGGGAAACTCTTCTGTCCTCACGTCTGTAAGGAATTTCTTACAACAAAGCTAAGGAGGGAAAACATCATGGGATTGGAGAAGGAGAGAGAGCGCTATGTCTACTTGGCCAAGCTCTCGGAACAAGCCGAGCGCTACGATGGTTAGTCTGTCTATTGCCTCGATAACTCTTTGTATTTCCGTGTGTTTCTGTGTGTTTATAGTCTTTCTTTTTATGCGACCCTGTGATTTTCTGTGGGGTCTCTTTCCTGGACTGCTTGATTCCGGTATACTTGGGGTTTCGCTGTGCGCGCGCGCGGTTTTTTAATTTTTTTATAAAGGCTATTTTTATCGTTCAGTGTGGTGATGCTTTGGTGTCTCCGAGAGACTTTAGAATGATGAGTGCACTCCTCGGTTTGATTGTTAATGCGGGGTGGTAGGAGTTTTCTTGTTGACGCGTGGAGGGAAGCCTCATCAGATGTTGCCTTCGTATGGTTTCTTTGATTGCCGGTAGGGTTTCGAGAACAGTACATTTCTTTCTTTTTGGTTACATGTAGAGCCGTATAGTAAGGATGTCATTTTTATGAAAATTCTGCATCCTAGCATTTGAATAGTTGTTATGATTAACCGCATCCCCCAGATCTCACACCTGCCTGTAACAGTTTCTTGGTATTTTTCAATCAACTCCTTGAGATTCTTACCAGAATGTAGGTCTGCAGCAGATCTGTTGGCTGGCTGATCTAAGAGATCATTCTGTCTTTTCTTTTGAGTGCAATATATGTGTTCAACACAGCAACTTCGGTTCTCTCATTTTTAATGAGTATTGTAATGGTTTGTGTCCCCCACTAGAAATGGTTGAGGCCATGAAGAAAGTTGCAAAGCTGGATGTGGAGCTCACTGTCGAAGAGCGGAACCTGCTCTCTGTGGGATACAAGAATGTCATTGGTGCTCGAAGAGCCTCATGGCGGATTATGTCATCCATTGAGCAGAAGGAAGAGAGCAAGGGCAATGAGGAAAATGTGAAACGTATCAAGGAGTATCGGCACAAAGTGGAGGAGGAGCTGGCCAAGATTTGCAATGATATTCTCACCATCATTGACCAGCATTTGGTTCCATCCTCCAGCACAGGGGAATCAACTGTTTTCTACTACAAGATGTATGTATTTTTGCAGTTGGGCAATTGGCCAGATTGAATCTTTCTTTTCCCAGTGTGTACTAATCTTTCACTCAACTGGGAATTTATCTTGCTGTTCATTGTCCCCCAAGGTCTGTGCCCTGTGTTCCTCTCTTTTATTTTTCTTTATGTTATTACCTGGAACAGTGAGTGTCAGAGATGTTTGATCCTGTTGTGTCTGTTGCCTAGGTTGGACATCACTAGGTATATGTGAGACCCATATGTACATGTAGATGTGCACTGCTTATTGTCACTAACAGATTGTGAATTCTTATAGATGCTAGTATATATGCAGTCTCTGCTTTTCTATAAATTTCCAGTTTTCCTTAATGTTGTGATTCCTCATGATGGTTGTGGGGATTTAGCATATACCAAACTGTGTTGAGGATAGGTGTCACTTGTTCCAAGTTTGTCACAGTCTTTTACATTGTTTTTGCCACCTTTCCATTCCATGCTGAAAGATAATCTTCACATCATCTTGAAATGCAGGAAGGGAGACTACTACCGATACTTGGCAGAGTTCAAGACAGGAAATGAAAGAAAAGAAGCTGCAGATCAGTCTCTTAAAGCATATGAGGTATTCAGTCAATATGATTTCCAGGTTGTGTCAGGTGGCCTGCCTCTTGGAATAGAAGCATGTAACATGTGGGGGGGGGGGTTTGGAGATCATTTGGCCAATGATTACTTTGATGCAATGAGGCCAGGGGGATTTTCCTGTGCAATTCTCTTTGTTCATACAGAAAACATTTTTATACATCCCATTCAAAGTGCTGCATATGAAGATTTCAGTACCTTAGTGTTTAGCTTTCTGGTCATGGCATGGAACTTCAGTCTAGTTTTCTGATGGATTATAGGAATGTCTGGATGTTTAATGTGCTCTCATTGCTGGACGTTGTGTAGGCTGCTTCGAACACTGCTGTAACTGATTTGGCACCAACACACCCTATTAGGCTTGGCCTTGCATTGAATTTCTCTGTGTTTTACTATGAGATTCTGAATTCACCTGAGCGGTGAGTTCCTTTGTGACCATATCTTTGGGAATCATTTCAATAGGCCAAAATTTATCTTGGTTTGGGAGAATTGTTTTCATGAGACACTGGTCAGGGGTCTGATCCAGCAGTTTGGGTTGTTGAGGAATTTGCAGAGCATGCCACCTGGCAAAACAAGCATTTGATGAAGCGATTGCAGAGCTTGACACCTTGAGTGAGGAGTCTTACAAAGACAGTACACTAATTATGCAGCTCCTGAGAGATAACCTTACACTTTGGACTTCAGACCTGCAAGAGGATGCAGGTGTGATTCAAATCTGAGTTCATGTTTTTTTATTTGGTAAAGTAGTCAGGTTATTCATCTGATATTGGTTGCTTTCCTAAATCATTCCTTTTCTCCACTTTCAGTAAGAGACAAAGGAAGCTTTCATTCCAATTTTTGACTGTGGAAGAACTAATGCACACTAGCAGTTCAATGTAAGTGATGTTTTGGTCATTGTCCTGATGTTCCTACATACAATATGTATTAGATTGAAGCCTCAACCAAACATTGTGGTTTGGAATACAGGAGAAGATCAGCAGAAGGGGGATGATGCAATAAGGCCTGAAGAGGCAGAGGTATGGCATAAATTGGCCTGTTGTGTGGAATCTCTTGCATAGTTCACATTGTGTTTTCGAATGATACATAGTTTTGATGACTGTTAAGAGTCTACTCTTGTTTGGTGATCAGCTCATATTCCTGGTGTCAGTGTTGCTTCTGTCAGCCTCTGTTGTGGGAAACAGGTCTGAAGAGCTGCTGTGCTAAGTTGTATGTTTTCAGTTAGTCAGCAAACTGATTTCAGTTATTATTTTCTTTGGTGCAGTGAATTGTTTTGAACAAATGAAGACCAACACCAGTGCCCAGGGTGGGGCATGCCCGGACCCAATCATGAAATATTAGTTGTTAAATGTTGCCCTTCTCTGGCAAATATTTGTGGCCAATCTGTGCAAAGTTTTTGATTTAATGAGCACAGCTTACCCTTATGAATGCTATCATGAGACAGTATTTCTGCATATAGTTGAAACTGACCACTTTGGGTATGTGATTATAAGCTTTATGTTGTTCCACTTAAGCAGAGCTTGCTCAATTTTTTCATCAGTACAAAAGGCTACAGATTCTATACGTCCATGCTTTTAGTTGCAAAGCTTGTTAGGGGAACAATGTAGCTCAAAGTTCTCCTTTCTCTTGGCTGATGTGATGTGGGCTTCTTCCTTCTGTTGGTTCCTATTTCTCAACCTTATACCTGGTGCTTCTCCACAGGTTTCATCTGAACCACACCCCACAAATGTTTTTCTTACCTAGGATTGAATGTCATGCTACAATACCTGTGGTTCTTGCTAGAGCCTATTGCACAGTTCCAGTAATGTTCTGGATCTTGCAATTTTCTCAACCTCCAGTCCTTGGATTTGTATTCGAGGACCACTCAGAGTCCAGTCCCAGCACTTTGAACCAGTGTTGGGATGTTGGGTGGGCATTAAAATTGCATTTAGAAGTGGGATTAATACGTTTGATTGGTTCTTGCCTGGAACACTGATGCATATCAACAGCTAAAACAATTGCTAGATGAAACAAGAGGTGGTTCCATTGCAAATTGAGTTGCATTATGCCCACTACCATGCAGCCATGTAACGTAACTAGTCAATATGACAAATGAGCCTTCTAGTGAAGATCATGTTGTGAGGTAAGGAAACTTCTCTGTAATATTTCCTTGCACATATGATCAGGCCAACAACACAAATCATGGTTGTACAGTTTTCAAGCCTTACATGAGAATTTGTAATCCATGAATCCCCGATTGAAAATATAGCATGATGATCTATTGCTAATTTTCCAAGTCCACAATTGTTTATATCCTATGTTTGTTTGTGAATAAGGTTTCACTGATAAATGATTATATTTTTCTTCATTACAGTGAGGTTTGGCAACAGAGCCAATGCTCTCTACAAAATATCAAAATCTTGTTTCGATTGAAGTTGCTTGCTGCTGACAACCCGCATGATCTTACAATCATACTGGTTCCCCATCTAGTTATGAACCTCAATTGGATTTTCATGAACTGTGCAGATAGTTGTCCCAGCATTATAGCTTGCAAAGTACTTTCAGCAGATCTTGGTTTTCGAGAAATCCATTTCTGGATGCTGCCCACCCATCATCACCCAGTTCCACACACAACCAGATAATCACAACTTACTTCTCACTGCTACCATAGTTAGTACTTGATTGATGAAGAAGTTTTGCAGACATCAAAACAGAATCCTCAAATTGTCATGAACCAAGCATCTTGGGGGGTCACTCAACAAAGAAAAAACTAAGGCGTTATAGTACTAACTGCCCTTAAATTTTTTAAAAACTTTAGCTTGATTTCACAATCTAAGATTTCAACTTTGCAGCAACAATATCAAAAATTCAAAAAATTCACACACACACACACATGATCAAAACACCCACCTGAGACATGAAATTTTTGAGAACATCGTGCTTTTCTTTCTCGTCACTAGTGGGTAATCCCATTGCTTTCTGCCTTTGATCATACTGCATCCCCCCCTCAAGACCATCATACCTGGAGTTTTAGAGTAAGACAATATGTGCATGTTGTCTTCTGTGTGCATGATGGTGTGTTTGTCAAAACTTAGCAAACCTGGAATTGTGAAGGCAAGGCTGTATGATCTTGCCTTTGAGAGATTGAATTTCTCTCTTGAATTTAGATGTGTTTTTTTTGGCTCGAATATGCGTGAAAAATGATTGAGATTTTTTTTTGTATTACCATCATTTTTTCAACAGTTGAGCGAGTATCAGAGTCCAAGTCGGAGAGTTTGCTGTTTTCTGGCTCTACTTTGGAAGTGTTAATTTCTGGATCTCCAACAATCACATTCTTCCACCATTCCATTTGGTTGCACTTGGTGAGTAACACTGAGACCGTTCTTCCATCCTCTGCAAGAGTGACAAAGTACCCACAAAACCCACGAATTGTATTTCCAGATCTTCAATCCATAACCCACGGATCCTTTGTTCAAAATCAGCGTTGCAATAAATAATATATGAGCTTTTTCCCCCAATAAACATTACATGTGAAAAATCATGTTATATGCATTCTGTGAGACAGATCCATCTGAAGAAGCCAAAGACTCCATCAATCAATTTCAGAAGACAAAAGAAATGACACCAAACTGTAGGAAAACTTGTTAATAATAATGCAAGAAGTAAAAGCAATGAATTGCAGGAGCAATTGCTCTTTACCTAGACTCCAGAAGCAGTCATTGGGTTTCACTGTAGCTGAAAGCTCACCCTATGCCACAACAAAACCAAGGAGCAAACACCACCAAAACATGCTGAAAATGTTCACGAAATTGTGCAAGTTTTGTTACTTCTTTTGGGTTCATTTGCACCTGTGTGCATCTTGTAAAAACTATTGTTGCAAATCTTACTCCTCTTCTTCATTAACATATTGGGCTTTGCTATGGGTATTTCA
>Ga0209611_10007607_pt1 | contig 17289 bp, 10 predicted proteins | sample S1TSphgellanicum_3_FD_187693 | JGI IMG/M metagenome (GOLD analysis project Ga0209611, IMG submission 187693) | Host-associated microbial communities from peat moss isolated from Minnesota, USA - S1T2_Fc - Sphagnum magellanicum MG (SPAdes) (version 2) | ecosystem: Host-associated > Plants > Peat...
TCCTCCTCAAGTAGCACTCATTCCTCTGTCCATGTGGCTCCTCCTCCTCTTCCCTCCATGGCATCTTCTTTTTGTTTCTTCACCAAAATTTCCACACCTGAAAAGCTCAACAACTGTTTGATCTTGATTGAGCTCACTCCTTCACTGGCAGAATCAAATCACACTCCTTCATTAGTCTCTTTTGCATAGATCACATCTTCTCAACGTTTCTTCACCAAAATTTCAACATCAACAAGTTAAACCCATCAATCTCTACCCCACCTCCCCACACACAAACCGAAAAAAAAAAAACAAAAACAAAAACCACCCACATAACAATGCGAAATCTCTGCCAACCAAAGCCCAACTCAGAGTCTCTAGCGTCGTTTACAGAGATGGAGACACGTTCTGACTGTAGCTTCATACATACCCAAAGCAAGACAGAGCCTTCGTTCTCCATCCTAACAAAAGGGGAGATGGATCTAAGAACCTAGATCCTACCAAAAACCCTCGAGCCCTCTCTTCTGAACACCAACATCAACCAACCGCCGTATTCATCACCCAATCCTCCAAAGGACAAAAGAAGCAAAACCCAAAAAATCCACACCTCACAAAAGAAAGGCAGCAAATAAGCGAAAGAAGCTCTTTCTTACCTCATGCTCCTCCTCCACATAGAAGAAAACAATACAAGAAGATGCCACTTGACAACAGAATCCTTCTTCATACTCCATAGCTCAAAACTGAGGATAGGAAGAATCTCAACATCAACTGACGATCTCCAGTAACACCTGCTGCTGCTGCTGCTGCTGCTGCTGCTTCCTACTGATAAAGAGCTTCCCTGCTGCTTGCCCCAAAGGCTAGGTGCAAAAGGCAGAGGCACCCGGAGCTCTCTCTTCTGCTGGTGTTCTGCTCTGGCCAGGCCGGGCCAGGGGATGTGACTAGGGCAAAGCTGGAATGGTTCTGTTGGTGGCTCTACCGATTCCAGGCCCAGGATGGCATTACACGCTTTATTCGCTGGTAACGTGCAGAAAAGTCGCCTGAAAGCGTGCATTGTCATATGAACAGGGGTTCGGTAGGGCCCATTCCAACCTGGAAAGCATCGGTAGAGCGGAACGCCGTATTTTCCGGGGCTCAAGGATTCGTTCTATCAGAGTCCGGTTCCAGAGCGTAACCGGTTCTATCAGAGTTCGGTTCCAGAGCGTAACCGGTTCTATCAGAGTTCGATTCCAGAGTGTAACCGGTGGGGGAACCGTACAGTCTTCCCACCATTGATGAATACCCTTTACCTACAACTCATATTTGGCAAGATTAGCCAAAAATAATTAATTTAATTAAATTCAATTCAATTAAAAAAAGGCATCTTGTAGCCCTCAATCTCAAATATTTCAGAATTTCAACAATAGCCTTTTTAAAAATATGCTAATTTCACTAGTAAGTTTCAAAGTGATCTTGTGTTTTGAATTGGGTTTTGATTTTGATTTTTTTTAAATTGGCAAATTGGAACCCAAAGTGGAACCCAAAGTGGACTCAACCGGCAAATGAGAGTACTTGGCTTTTCAATATCACAAAGTGGAACTGGCACAACCAAAAGTGGAACCAGCAAAAATGAGTACTTGTCCCACTGGTGGAAAAACCTCAAAAAGGTGAATTGAGCAAAACACCAGTTCAACTGGTTCCGTATGGACTAGGTAACTGGCTTGAGTAGCACAAGGCTAAGCACCATGAATAGTCGAGGGAGTGTGCTCACAAGAGCACACAAGCAGATGACCGTGAATAGTGAAGGCACACAAATAGTCAAAAGCTTCCACTATTCATGGTCCCCTAAAAATCACTTGTGAACTCAAGAGTGCTGCATCATGTGTCAACTATTCACAATAACTTGTGCACTCAAGCCAATTACCAGACATAATAACATTCTTCCTTAAAATCACTTGTGAACTTGAGAGTGCATGCCTCAACCATTCACAATAACTTGCTATCGTGATGTGTAGTGTCATGGTCATCATGTATGAGGCCATGTACGGGCATAACATTGTGCACTCAAACCAATTACCAAACATAATAACCATTCCTCCTAAAAATCACTTGTGAACTCGAGAGTGTTACATGCCTCAACTATTCACAATAACTTGTGCACTCAAGCCAAATTACCAGACATAATAACCCATCCCTCCTAAAATTCACTTGTGAACTGGAGAGTGCTACATGCCTCAACTATTCACAATAACTTGTGCACTCAAGCCAAATTACCAAACATAATAACCATCCCTCGCAAGAGAATGAATCAAGATGCCATTTTTTTCCATCCATGTAGAGCAATTATGGAATCTTCATCCAAGCGGTGGGACAGGGTTATGGAATGATTCATTGGGGTCAATGAGAAATCATCTTCTGAAAGCATTCTCATGATCATCCATCATCCATCATATACATTCATGATACACTCCCAACAGAAGGAATCTCTGTCCCTTTTTTTTTCTCTCTCCAGTTTTTGTCTAGGAGAAAGGGTGTCAAGATAAACCCTTTTTTTTTTAAATGACCCAAAACACTATAGTCTGTTGGTTTTGGGGCCCAGTTTGGGTCCCAGTTCTGTGGAACACAACCCAGACTGGTCACCACTGGTCACCCATGTTCACAGGGTTTTTTTTCTGTTTAGGGTTTACTCAAAAAAATCAGTATTGGTTGGTTGCTTGCTTGCTTCTGGGGTCTGTTTTGGTCCCACCAGTTCACCCAAACCCCTGAACTAGCCTTCCTTTCTCAAGTGGCAAAACTAGTGTGTTAGTTGTTGTTGTTGTTGTGGTTGTTGTTGTTAAGGCCAGTTCTGGTCCCAGTTGCTGTTCCAGGGAAACCTAAACTGTCAACTGGGTGCTGTTCCACCTGTGAACCCAACAAGTCTGAAAGGACAAGCAACATTCTGTCCAGTGGCAACAGGTCTGGCCTAACAGGGCTTGTTTTCAGACTGCAACTGGTGTCTCCACCATTGATTCCACATGAATGAATTATTTATTTATTTATTTACTTATTTATTTTCTCTTTTTGGCATTTTATTCTGTATTTTTCCTTTCTTGCCAAGTGGAACATTCCTGAATAGTGGAACTGGCAAAATCCCACTTACTGAATACTTACACAAGTACTGGAGAACAATACCCCATAATGGGCTACTGAAGTGAAACCTGTTGCAACCTACTACTTTTTTGGTCAGGTGGCCAGTTTGAGTTGGTTGTAGAACTATGAAACATGCACAACCCCCAATCTTAGGCAATGGTGTAATGTACCAGGAACACACCCAATAGGACCCATTCCACCCCAGAACACAACAAGCACATTCCGATAGGTGGAATCGGGCTCTTCCAAAAGGCATATTCCACGACATTAACCGATTTTCTCACCATTGCTTCACATTGCAATTGTGTTCTCAATTCATCATTTCATAATTAAAATGGACACTGACAACATGAACAAATCAAGCTAGCATAGGGCTGCCTATCCCACCCAAGAATAGGCCACCAACCACAACTTACATGATGTAATTGTCCTCAATATACATTAGACAATATTCGATTTAGGGTTGCATCATATTATTCGGTTTGAACACTTGTAAGTTGACAATGAAAATTGTGTTCATCGTGTTGTTGCACATATTTTTGAGGTCATTTGGAAAGCAATTTCATGTATATGTGTGCGTGTGTGTGTATATATATATATAATAGTGAATCTTTCAATTTAGTTGGAAGTATGCCAAAATGTTTTGGTAGTCAAGTAGTAGAATCAATTAGTCACATATAGATTCTACCATTTCTATCTCAAGCAAAAGAAAGTGTTTTATTTGGAAGAATCGACCAAATCATGATTTGCATATTCATGTATGACAACATTAGAACCTTGACCATGATATTCTAGGTTAAACTTAACATTGAACGTGTGTTGGGTTTATGATTAAACATTCATACATGTGAAGTAAATATGGTAATACATTTACATGTAGGTGTATAAAGTTTCAACCAAAACTATGTAAGTGTCCGTGATGTAAAGTAATTTGATCAATGTGAAATCACTTTAAGTGTAAATGTAAATCCATATCCTTTGTATGTAATGGTCATGTAAAAGAATTTAATGGGAAATATAATACATGCAAAATGCACACAGACATTTTCACCTCATTTCCACTTAGTTTTCACATCAAGCACTTCACCTTACTTAAAGCAATACATCTCAAAATTGGAGGACATGTGCAATCACAATATCACAACAAATTTTGCAAATTTATCACTTTCATCAAAAGACTTGCATGTTTGATTTGAATGTCATAAAGAGGGTGCCAAAAAGTAACCAACAATCATAGCATTTGTTAACCATGATCATTATTACAATAGGAGAAAGGATTATAATTGAACCTTGACCAATGGCCCATGCATGCATTGAAGGTATTGATTAGCCAATTGCATTGTTTGACATATGATAATCATTATTTGATAAAGAAGGCATTGCTTAAACATCACACTTGAGATACATATTGTATTTTCATTAATGTTGTCAACTTTCATTTGGACAACATTCAACTATCATGATCCATTCCTTCACCATTTCCAAACTATAAATAATTACACACAAGCATAAACATTTAATAAAAACACCATGTTCCAAATTTAGGATTGACCATTTTGAACATGTTCTTACAACAAAATGAGCAAAAACAAATTCTTGTCATTGTGTTTGATTTCTTAGGCCATGTCACATTACAAGGAAGTCTTGGTAGACTTCATGATAATTAGTGCCAAACCTCCATTTGTCTCGTCATAATTAGCAACATATCGGGTCACCTTGCTCATGGCATGCCCACAACATGGACCATCAAAGACCATGAGAAAGTTCATAATTGATCAAAGTTGTTATCATAACATTTAGATTCATTCCTTCATCTTTCACATGATATAATCTTTTGGAAGTACCAAAATTGAATATTTGAAATTGCACCTTCAATTGTTTGAACAAGCCTATTTCAAACATATCCATGATTGCATGATGGCATTCCAATTGTGAACTATTTTTTTTAATCGCAAGAATAATATTGTTGCCATGGGAACCTTTATATAAACATAGTTTGAACTAATGTCGAAAGGTTCAAAGTTTTCGCTAGGTTTAGGTCAAAGTTCTAGGTTAAGTTATGGGGTATTTAGACCAAAGATTAAAATTTTTGTTGAACTTGGATTTGGATTCTAAACCCTAAATCACCTCTTATTAAAACAAAAATTTAAACCTAAGGTTGTTGTCCCTATCTAAAACATGTATCAGTTCTTTAACCATAATTAAGAATATAAAGTATTTTATGTGCAATAACCAAGCCCTATTATATAATTTGTGACAATTCAACTTTGAGCAAATGTTATGAGATAAATTATGTCGGTTTTTAGGTGTATGTTACATCGCCAAACAAAAGGATGAATAAAAGTTTTGGTTTATTCCCAGATAAAAGTGGGCTTGCTTTGTAATTTTAACTAAATGAACTAGGTCATTAGTTGAATGCACTTCAACTTAAACTTATGTAGTTGTCAACTCATAGTTCCACCTTTAATGAATTAACTTTGATTGGTTCCCTCTCCCAAAACATTGCCCATTTTTGCAAAAAGGAAAAAAATGCGTCTTTCAATTACTTGCCACCTTGTTTCATTGATTGAACTAAGATCTCTTTTTCATGGCACTAATGTAGCCCATGTAATTTGGTTACACAACTACTTTTCCTACCCAAAACCAATTTAAAGAATTTAATTGAATTTTCAATGACAAAAATTCCTCAAAATTCAATATCTCCTACCCTTTGGGTTTTTATATGTTCAAATCACCTTCAAGTGAAAGCACACTAGAGGGGGCCAAGACTATTGTCACATTATATATGTTTTTTCAAGTACCATGTTTGAACTTCAACCATGTCATTATTATGAATCATTCCCACAATATTTTTGCATATTATGGTAGGTCAAAACCCAAAGAAATCAAATATGCCAAAAAAAAAAAATTATTTTATTTATTTTTTATCGATTTTTGCACCCAAAAAAAGTCATAGTGTCACCAAATAATTGTTTAGCCAACAATGGATGTCATGCAATAAAATGAGGTTGGAAAAATGTAAATATATTCAATAAATGATTGAAATAATTTTGAATCTTCACAAAGTTTATAGTATTTACTAAACATTGTGATTCCATATGATTGGAATAGGTTTGTGAACCATGTGAAAAGTTTGATATTTATCATATCACCCATGGGTTTTTCAAAGCAATGACCATAAATGTGAGGTAAATTAAAATTTTAATAAATAATGGAAGATGACAAGATTCAAGAGATGTGAAGTGGGCCATTTTTTAAATTGTCATTTCAAATGTTTTTTGGTTGACTAGTTCACAAAAAAAACTAATGTAATCTAAAACAAGAAATGGGCTTTAGTATATTGCATATACCATAAATATAACTATTATTCCTTGATTTTAATCTTTTCAATTTAATTTTTTTCTTCAAATAATATTAAATAAATTTAACTTTTGAAAATCATAATATAAAACCTAAATATTAAAGTTAGACCCAAAATTAAATGCAACACATTTTAAAAGTGTATATTTTAAGCATATGTTGCGAAAGTGTGCAAGTTAGCTGCCCCATAATGTGTTTTCACCCCTTTGTTGAATCCTACTCACTAAAAGCTTTCCAACAATACCAAAAGCATGCCCAAATTTTCACATAATTTTCATTTTTAGGATTTAAATTTTAAAATGTCCAATATTCAATAACTTCTCCATTGTAAAGTTGAAATAATATGAAACCAACCTAGTGCAACCTTATTCATCAAGGGCTTTCCAATGGTATTAAGAGTGCAGGAAAAGGCGCCACAATTTGGGAGATTTCAACATGACAAACAAAACAAAAGAAAGAAAGAAACAACCTTCTTTCATAATAGATGTTCATCTTTGATTTTTTCCTACACTAATACTTCAATCCATGAAAGTGGGCACTTATATAGGCAAGTTATTAGTTTTAGTTGGGTGAAATATTGTAGATGGAACCAAACCATGTCTTAAATTGGATTGGGTTTTTATGTTTTGAGAGGTTTCCAAATCTAGAAGTTTTTAAAATCCTATAATTGTTTTCAAAACCTCATTGGAGGTTCAACTACCATATTTAGAAAATAATAAAAACCATAACCAAAGGTTGTTTTCAAATCAACAACCAAATAACATTGTTTTAACATAGTTATAGCCATTAGAAAAAAACACCACATAATTATCTAAACATTGGTCAACAACCAATGGGATCTCTTCAACAAGGAAAAAATACTTTAGGTCCTAGAATCTAATACAATAATTTGCATATTTTCTTATATTCACGCATAATCAAGATTAAGATGATGTATTAATGCATGAGAACATCAAATTAAATAATCTATCAAGTTTTATTTCTTAACGTCGAGAGAAGTTAATGCTTGAAAATTATTTAAATGGATATTATTGTTTGTCAAGTTTTGTAAAAACACTATATGTATTTCAGAATATTATTTGATAAAATGTTGTAAGATTTTGATGGATGTAGGAGTGAAAACATTCAAGGTGAACAAAAAATATTATCAAAAATATCATTTTCCTACATGGGATGCTTTCAAACTTCAATCATGTCAATATTAAAAATGGATTTTCACAATGTTTTGCATAAAGATATATAATGCTGAAGAAACCATAGTTTTTTAATATATTGTATGATATTAAAGATGGTATAGGATGAGTTGAAAAAGTATGGTTGTTTGAGAATAGTTCCATGCAATAACCTACCGCCATTTACATTGATAATTACATGCCATAATTTATCAACATTGGTAGTCTACCTAATTACCTTAACTTCAAGTTTTTCTTTTTCCAAGTTAGTTTTAATCTTGTCTTTTATGCACATTTATTTATTTATGTGATTGTTAAGAAAAAAATGATGCAGATAATATTTTTGGTTATTTGAAGCAATAATGCAAGGTTGAAGAACTCAACATTTGTAGTTGTAAAAAAAGTAAGTAAACCATATAGAAAAAGCTCACAAATAATTGAAACACAAAGAAAAAAATGATGCAGATAATATTTTTGGTTATTTGAAGCAATAATGCAAGGTTGAAGAACTCAACATTTGTAGTTGTAAAAAAAGTAAGTAAACCATATAGAAAAAGCTCACAAATAATCGAAACACAAAGAAAAAAATATTTAACCATATTTTTATATTTTAAATAACGTTAGTGACATTGTATAGCAAATCATACAAAAAGATCATATTTGAGGGATCAAGATTTTTGTTTCGATAATATGGCTTTGCTAAAAAAATACCTAGATACAAAACTAATTTTTATTGATTCCAATAGTAGACCAACAATTCTACATTATTAGTAATAAGTACGAATGCCTAGAAACCCACTACCTCCACTATTTAGTTCTAGTGTTTTAGAAGGATGAGTTGTTAGCTAGAGTTTAGCCACTAAAATAGTATTTAAGGTTGATTTATGACAAATTTGGTGTTTTTTTAGTGTGTTTATCACTTTTGTAGGAGTTAAGGACTAGTTATCTCAAACTAAGTTTAAAAGGTCGGGTAATTTGAATGTGGTGTGTATGTGTGGATGGTGAGTAGTAGAGACATGAGAACAGACCGAATTAAGCAATACTTAGGTGTTATGAAGTCCAAAGACTTGGACAATGTCACTTTTAAATACTACAATGGTGTTTTGTGTAAAAATGTTGTAGCCCATTATTGGAATGTGTACGTATGATTGTATTTATGTTGAAGTGACTTCCTTTTGGGTCATATTATAGTCTTTATGATCCTAAAGTATGCATTATTGGAGTTGCACAATTGAGCAATCCATTATTGAGTTGTTTATTTAATTATAACACAATATATATATATATATATAATGTTGTGAATTGCACTAAGTTCTTACTACAATTATCTAACTATTTCAAATCATGTATTTTGATTTCTATTGATCAAATTAGGTTGTCAAAATTGACATGATGCACCAAATATTTGTTAGTTGTCATGTTTGCATCATTTTTGATGAATTAGTTTGATGGTTAACTTTAATGTGTGGACCAGTGCTCCTAAAGTTATTTGTAATTTTTTTTTCACTATGCGACAACTAAGTTTTATTATTATTTTATTTTCATTAAATAGATAAATAAATAAATTACAAAGATGGTGACCAAAATTTTGTGATGACTAAATTGTGATCACATTTACATAACTAATATTACCTCTACAAAAAATTATTAGTTTCGCCTAGGTTGACCTTAAATCAATACGTGATGCCTGGTTGAATTGACATCAAAATTAACATGACATGACATAGTTGATGTTCATAACCTTGGATCTAATAATGTTTTATTGCCTGGTCTTAATATCAATGATATTGTAATGTTAATGTCACTTATTAAGGAATAATTCAGCCATAGTAGTTTGGATTTGAGTGTTGTTTGTTGCAGTATTATTTACGTTAATTAAGTAATAAATTTATCACTTCTTGATATTGTTGACCCATTATTTGTTCATTCCTTATATTTAGTACTAGTAGTCTTTCATGTTATTAGAATCACTTAACTTGGTCATAATAAAGTTGAATGCAATGATGTTTGCATGTTGTAGTAGGTATGTGCTTAAGTTACATAACTATTGTGAATTGTTTTTCCTTGAGTTTGTCAACCATTTTTTTGTTTTCAAATATGGTAGTGTTTTCATTACTAGACCAATTTGATGTGATAGAAATTGATGGAAACAATTCAAAATTTAATGTTTTTTGTTGTGTTGCAAACTTTAGTAAGCCACCTACCTACTACCCATCATATAATTGGTTCAAGTTTGTTAACTTGATAGTCTTTATCACTAGAATTCAACATATGTAAATTCTACGTATTAAGTCTTCAAAAAATACCTCTTTTCTAGAGTCTTTATATATCGCACACAAATTTTGTAACAATTTGATAAACCATTTGTTTCTAATATGCACATTTTAGAATTGCAGAATAAAAGTAATGGAAAATGTATTTCATTTTGTAGTGGGGTGCAGCCATAGCAAGTGTAACACATGCTTTTTAGCACTAAAAAGATTTATAAATAGACTTCAATTTTTTTTTTAATTACATATATTTTGAAATATTTTACATAAACCTTGACATAATAATATTTTTAAAAATTAAAGATTTTTGAAAAAAATTTTGAAGAATTTTTAAATATATATATTCTAAAAAATATTCCTTCAAAAGTAATCGTAAAAGTGGGCAGGTGCAACTCATGTTATCCCATTTACACCCAATGGAGGATTAATATTAGTTTCAACTCATATAATATTGAATTATGGCTAATAGTTAGATCTTTTGTCCATGTATTCTTAAAATAACAATTCATTTGACAAAACAAAAGCTTGGGTGAAAGCATAGTGAAATGGATAGTTTGACTATTAGAATTGCAATTTTTCTAAATGGCAAATGAACTTAAAATGTAAAGTCATATTTGACATTAAGATTGTTAAATTTTAACTATCCATTTAACAATAAACTTTAGTGCGAACCATGTTAAAAATTATGAATGAGTTTTCAAAAATATACATTCATAATGGGTTTTTGAAATGATGACACTATTTCTATCATGTAAAGAAAGTGAAAAATGAAAATTCAAAAAACAAATGTCATAGTAGTGTCAAAATAAGAATAAAACAATTGGTCACAATAAAAAAAAGAATTTGAGAGTAAGATCTATTGAAACTTTTCCAATACAAAAAAAATCTCATTTCAAAAAATTAAAATGGCATGATTTTTATCATTTGTTTCCATTCCACATTGAAATCTTCAAGTTTTCACATGGATTATTTTTATCAATCACATGTTTAGGATATCTATAAGTTGGCCTATCAATATTTGTGACCAAAAACATAGGGGATAATTATAAGATTTTATAGTTTGATAATGATTATATTTACAAGAATTTTAGGAGTGTAAGGTGTGAAAAATTCAAATGTCAAAATTAAAGTGAGTTAACAGTACATGGAATTTACAAATAAATGATTGGATTTATGATTAATTTTTAATCATAAATATAACATGTGATTTGCTACAAGGCCTCATCATTTTGGACAAGTCATATAAAATTCTAATCACAAAAGACAATATATGGCATCAAGTTGTATTAACAGTCGCATAAAGATGTGATTTACATGAATTTTACATCCATCCAAACTAATTTATGTGGCATTGTCATTTTGTGATGGATTTTACAACAAAATAATGTAATCACATTATTTATATTTATTATTTAAATAAAAAAATATTATCGTTATATATATATTATTAATTTCATTAAGTTCAACATGTACCATGTTGATAAATGTCATTACATCTAGGTTAGATTAAAAAAAGAAAAGTTGTTAGGAAGGTTGTTTATTGTGCTTACTTATTTGATCAACAATCCACCATTGACCACAACCCACACTACATTAAAATGCGTCCTAATTCATTTTGGGTTTCACTAAATTTTGAATCAATTTGGACATTTTTATCATGGTGAAATTAATCAACCCCCAATGAACGAGGATCAGTTGTTACAAACAGTGAATTGATCCATTAATACCTAATAAAATACAAATTTACAAAGTCATTTCACTTGTTAGTTAATTAACTAAGTAGCATGGAAATCAATTAAATTTAAATTACTTAATATTTAATATAATATTTAATATTATTGATAATTTCATGATTTTTAACTTATGAATTATTGACACATGTCACCTACGCTAGGTTAAAACTTAGCCTAGGCACATAAACCATGTAATCAATCTAAATAAGCACCTATTTTAAGGAATTACATAGGAATATATTCGGTCAACTTACCATTGTTGACCACAAACACACCATTTGTGATGTTTGATCCCTTGACCTCTAAGATGCATGGAAGTAAAAGCCCTGCCATCGAGCCACCACACTTGTTGTGATAATGTGTTATATTACATTTTATTTATCAAATATTTCATTTTAAGCATTACAAAAACATAAACTTTGAAAATTCATATCTTATTGAGATTTTTTCCAAATGAAATGATAAAAGTTTAATTTAATTTTTTTTTCAATAATGTACATAATTATATTTATTTCCTTTTGAAAGTGTAAAATCATTTGAATAATTTTTTTTTTGAATATCACTATTCAATAACATTTTAATGACCATTCTTTTTTTTTAAATGTTTAAAAAATGGATAAGATTTTTGTTAATATAATAATACTACTTATTACTGGCTATTGGTTCCTTTTCTATTAGTGGCTATTAATGGTTATTGTGGTTATTCGATTAATGGATATTAATAATTATTCTTTTAATGACTATTGGTGATTATTTTAAATTAAATTACCATAATTTATTAATGGTTATTGGTGGTTATTAATGGTTATTATTGGTTATTCTATTGATGAATATTCTAGACTATATTATCATAAGCTATTGGTACCTATTTTATTGTAGGTTATTATAATTTTTTTTTCATAGGCTATTATTGATTATTTTATGTTATTTTACCTTACGTCATTATATTTTATTTTAGATTTTTTTAATTTGTTATAATTAGGATAAAATAACTTAATAATAAATTAAATTATAATGACCTTGAAGTACTTAAAGTATAATTTGAAGTAACATATATTGATTTAATATAAAATAACCTAAAGTTAGTTGAAAATTTTAATTTAAAATAATTTAAAGTAAAGCCTATAATAAGTTAACTAAAAAACCTTAAGGTAAAATAAAAATATATAATTTAAGGTATAATAATTTATAATAGCCTACAATAATTTATAATAACTTATGGCATAAGTTAGAATAATTAAGGTAGCTTAAAATAATATAGGGTATATCATAAAGTAGCATAAGGTATTTAAAACGATAACATAAGAATAAAATTATTTACCATAATAAATTATAATAATGAATTATGTCAGTTAATAATGAAACATGATGTTATAGTGAAATAATTTTAACTAGGGTGAAATAATTAAGTGTAGTGAACTTATTTCACTTTTAAGGTCCCATAGTGATTTAGGTTAATGAAATACACTTCACTTTTGTAGCAATGCCATGTCATGGGTGGGAATTGATGTTTGCCCCCCATGAATTCATTTACCACCAAGTCACCCCACTTGTTGTGAAAAAAAAAGTAATATACATTTTGTTTATGATTTTTCATTTCAAACATTACACAAACATCATTTTTGATCTTTCATATATTATCAAGATTTTTTCCAAACGACAAGATTAAAGTTTTTTTAATAATGTGCACAAATACATGTTTTTCCTCTTTAAAATGTAAATTGAATAAAAAAGAAAAATATTTGAATTTAGTTATTGAATACAATTTCAATGACCATTCCATGGAAAAAATAAATTCAATCGCATGATTTATAAATGGATAATACAATAACAAATCTAAATTCATATCTTTCATATTTTAAACCTTCATTTGATTCTAAAAAATATTATACAATTTTTGTTTACAAATGAATCATAAATTATTTATATTACCTAGCCTATTCAATAAATAAATTACATTGCCTACCTAATTAAACAATTAATTTTTTAAAATCACATATCAACATGATAAAATACCTATTACTTAACTCACATAAATATGACCTACTAACTACTTATTAGCTATTACCTATCCTACTCATTGCTTATTTAATATATTAATTGCATGACCTATTTAATTAATTAATTACACCCATTACTTAAACCATAACCTATTTAATACATAAATCAAATAGCCTAATTAATACAAAAAAAATATCACATATCAACCTGACAAAATACCCACTATTTAACCCACATAAATAGTGCCTACTACTTACTACTTTACAACTTACTAATTGATTAATTATCTAGCTTAATTAAATAATCAAACATAAAATTATTTCATTGAACACAATAAATACCTACTACTAATTAACCTATTTACCTATTACTTTTTACCTATTACCTATTACCTAACCTACTTGATTAAGTATCTAATTAAAAAATTATGAGTTATCAACATAATAAAATACATACTACATAGCCACATACATGTTACTTGTTATCAATTAGCCTTATTTCTACCATTAATTGCCATGGAACCTTTAAAATTTTCATAAACTGACCAAACCTTATTACACATTTAATGGTTAGTTCATTGAAAATAGTTAAGGGAAAACAATTAGACCATTAAATCCAGCAATTTCCTTAGCTAATTCCTTTTTTTTCACATTTGATTACATGTGCATTTGTAAGTACATAAGATTTATAGTTGCAAATCAAATTGAAAAAATGCCATGTGGTATCCAATGGCCTATGATCCACTTTCCAAGTCATAGAATCAACTAGATTTTCATTTATTTTGTGATGCCATTAAAAAGGATGATATAAATGTATTTTTCATATTTATTTTCCTCCAAATTAACATTAGTCACAAGTATAAGTTGCATATGCAATTATAAACCACTTTGTAGCTGTTTATGCAACTACAAATCATTTTTATTAAGTGCCATAGACGATAGTCGCATCTATAGTCTTAAAAATGGTTGATTTGGACACAAGTCGCAAATGCATGGGTTGGATTGGATAGGATTCCTTGTAGGGCACCTAACCCTCTTTTTTTTTACTTGTGAACACTATTATCATTTGAGGTTATTTTCATCGATGTCAAGCTAATAAATGTAAATCACCCCTTTGACATGAATTTGAATTGATAGAATATGAATGCATCATGTTCAAAATTATAATATTTCCCATAATCTACATAAAGTTCCTCATTAGTTTTCTATGCATAATGTAATGTTGCCACCTACAACCCAATAATTTCACTTCTTAGCCTTTTGAATCTAAAGTGAACAAATTAATCAACTAACATCAAACCAATATTTGCATTCATAAAACTAATTGAAAAAAAAGTTGTAGGTAAAAAGCCTTGGGAAAATTACATCCACATAGATAATTTTTACATTATTAAGAAAATTATACAACAAAATGAAGAATTCAACATATAACTTTTGATTTTTAAAATTAATAAGATTTTAGATTTAAATTTTGATTTCTTGAATACACATTTCCTCTTTATTCAAAATATCAACTTAATTGGTAATCCATGAAAGACATGAATCTTCATGGTTCCTTACTTGATTTATAAAATGCCATCAGTCATTATGTGATAAATCACATTCAAAACCATTGGAATAAAAATGTTACATTATTATACCCACTACACCTAGAAAAAGGTTCTATATGTAATCACATCAAATACATTATAAAACAAACAATGTTCACCAATAAAACTCAATATTTAACACATTTCTTCAAAATCTATCAAATGATGAAAGTCATTGTAATTGAAAATTTATATCCTAAATTAAAAATCAATGTTAACATTAGATATATTCAAAATATATCCTTTGTAGATGCCCCATGGATACAAAAAAATGTTATGATGTATCCCCTTATGAATGTTTTACTTTATTTAATGTATTTGATTTGGAAACACATCACATTACAAAACATAACACTCTATAACCTTTAAAACAAATTCATACCAATAGTAACCATATCAATGGAACTTTCAATATCATCACCACATACCAAAATCAACACTCTCCAAAACATACACCATCAATACATATCAACTACTAGTTGCTGGAACTCTTTGTTTCATAGATTCCAAAACACAAAACACACATTTGACCAATTGATTATAGACCCTTGCCAACCACTTGACAATGTGTCAATTAATTGCTCAACATATGTTTAACATTATCATGTTTACATTTCTTAAATGGATTCATAATTTTTTGAGTTATTACTATATATCCATGACTTATGCAATGTCAATTAAAAGTTGAGAATGAGAACACCCATTATGACATTAATCATTAAGCAAATTGAAACACCCACCTACCAAAAACATTCCATCAAGAAAAATTCTTTAATTTATTTTGAGTTGTGTAAAATAAAATTGATGAAACATGGTTATTAATGTTAGTCCTATCATGTCATGTCATTCATGTTAGTTTTAATTTTGACATAGTTCAGTGTCATGTTGATTTAGGGTCAACCTAGAATGAACATAATGTAATTTATGTCAAAGCAATAATTGTTTTTGCCAATCTAAAACTAATTACCCAAAATGCAACTAAAATTCAATTATCATGGAAGTTTAGGGGATTGGGTGGATTTGGTGGGCTTGGATCTTGGTCCATATGATGACCAAAATTTAGTACCAAAAAAAGTTCAAATTGTCAAAATGTGGTGATTAAATTTTGGTTAATGTGTTGCCATCTTGATAATTTGAAGACTTAAAAAAATTGAGTTTGGACAAAGATATGGACATGGGTGGATCTACATTATATTATTTATAGTGACCAAAATTCAACCCAAAAAAATTATTAAAAAATCTAAACCATTCATGTGTGCATTTAAATTGACATTATTTTCATCACAACATTCATTGGATCTTAGTTTTACTAATTGCCATTGTTGAACAATTGTTGTACACGTATGCAAACGTCATGCAATAAATAGTTCATCATTTGATCTTTTGCAATAGCACATGTCATGTGTTGATAGATAAAATATACACTTTAAAAAAAAAACATTTAGATAAGAACCTCATTATTTCCTATGAATGTATGTTCAAACTAAATACAATGTATAAATTCAAATTCAAAAGTTAACATGATAAACTTTCATGCATGTATTACAAATGAATAAGAATGACAATAGATTCAAAATAACCTCCTTATATAGGCTAAGTGGTTTTTGTTAGTAATTAAACTAGTAACTTAACAATAAGTAAGAACTATTTCAAATTTAAATTACTAATTAATAACTAAACTAGTTACTTAACATTAAGAACTAATTCAAATATGAACCATTAACTAGAATTAACAATGTAACTAATAATTAATTGATTAACATTTACAAAGATTTTGATTTAACATTTACAAAGGTTAAATTCAAATTTTGTACCATTAATTATAACTGACAAAATAATTAATAACTAATTAGTTAACATTTGTAGATATTTTAACTTAACATTTACAAAGGTCAAATCTATATTTAATGCATGGTTAATATTACCCCCTTTTTTAATTTGCATTATGTCCTCATAAATCCTTGGAAAAAAATAAAAAATACAAGGAACTAGAAAAACACACATTTTGATGCATTCATCCAATATTGGTTCTTGGCGTTGCAAATCCATCCAAATGAATGTAAAATAAAAAAATACTATGG
>Ga0209611_10007608_pt1 | contig 17289 bp, 7 predicted proteins | sample S1TSphgellanicum_3_FD_187693 | JGI IMG/M metagenome (GOLD analysis project Ga0209611, IMG submission 187693) | Host-associated microbial communities from peat moss isolated from Minnesota, USA - S1T2_Fc - Sphagnum magellanicum MG (SPAdes) (version 2) | ecosystem: Host-associated > Plants > Peat...
CATAATACAAGGCTTTGATTGTGAAAATGTCATAGGACAACCCTTCAATTGCCCAAGCAAGGTAGAATCTTAACCTTCTTTGTAATATTCACATAATGTTAGCCTTGTTTTATTTGTTACCATTGTTAGAAAATTTGTTCAAGGAAATCATGTCTTCATTTGTAATTTTGTGGTAGCTATCAAAATGTGTCAAGTTGATCTTTTCATGATGTATTCTAATCCTATGAATGGTTTCCAATGTCAATATAAATGTCTTTTGTGATGTTATGGATAACAATTCTACCACCATTACCCAAATTGGGTTAATGACCTCAACCCGAAGGTAAAAAACCTTACATTTCACATGGTTGGTCATTCATATTAGGCTTGCATTTTCAATGTAATTGTTGGGGCTAATTAGTTAATGTGCAATGATGTTTTCTTGGCATCCATTACACAAATGAAGGCCTAATGTTCTACTATTACTTCAACATGATTATCAAATAATTGGATAGGTAGTTTGTAGATTTTGAATTGATGAATTTCCTTGACACAATTTTGGATGCAACCTAATGTTGATTTCTCTTTCTCCTTACATATTAATGTCATCAAAAGACATTATTGTGAATTGAAGAGGGTGAAACCCTCATTGGACTAGGTTGTGAACCTTTGAATGTTAATCAAAGGTGAATTACATAAAAGTGAATACAGAAAATACTGTTGAAAAAACAATATCATTTGAAAGGTAACAAGAATTGTGTTGGAGGCTTTGTCTCAAAAATCCATTTTATGTGTTTATCAAAATGCTAGATGAAATGAAAGAAAATATACCCCTAAAATAATACAAAATGTACCCAAAAAAGTGTACATTTTCTTGCCCAAAAATGTACTATTGTAGTGTGGTTTCACCTTCATAATAATACTACAAGAATCATGTATCCATTGAACAATTTGAAGGGAGTGGAACTTAGGACAAGGATTAAAATGACATGAAAGGAATTTGAATAGATTAAAATTCAAGGAGTTCCTGGAATTTATTTATTTTTTGTTTCAAGAACAAACACCACTATCAAGAAGCTCAAGGTTAGTTCTTAGCTCAAGATACTGGTTCCTTTCAACTTCCATTTCACAACAATATTACATGACGCGTTTCCTTTAAACACAAGAAGTGGTGACATTGACTTCCTAGAACCTAGGACAAGGAATAAACACATGGAATAAGGAAGACACTAATTTCTTTGAATTTAGGACAATGAATACATCATAGGAAAGAAATCTTATGTTGAATCCCATAAGTAAGGAAATATGTTGCCCTTTCTGGACATGTATTCCTCCATCATGAAGCTCAATTTAATGGTTATTTGATCTTCTTTTTATATTGGATATTTCAATACAATAGTATAGGACTACAATTCCTTTGAAGGGTACTCACTAGATTGCAACAATTCAAGGTATTGAAACTATCAAATGACATCATAACTTGGAAAATAAATTAAAAATCTAGATTAAAGGAACCACTAGACCTATGGAAAGGGAAGTTCCAACATCAAATTGCCTTCAAGATTATCACATGAATAAATTAACAAGTGTTCAAATCTTTACACTACAAATTTAACTATCCAAAGTAGCAAATTCATCAAAAATGTAAGGATGCCAATTCAAAGGAACCCAAAGGCAATGAATCTCTACCATACACTTTTGTAGATAAAGCTCTTTCAAATCGCAAAGGTGAATTTGTATTCTCTTGAGCTTTGTTGAAGAATCCAAATGACTTTCGCCAATCAATTGCAAATTCCTCCTTGCATCCTTGTGCCTTACACTTTGGTGAGGAGGTGCATTGTGCAATTAAGCACCAAGGATGGTAGTAATGACCCCACGAAACCACGCAAATGTCATTGCCATGAAAGTTGTATGTAATGACCATAAATTACAACCCTTTTTACAAAATCTAAAGGCCTAATTATAGGAGTTGGACATGTTAACACATAAAAAAAAACAAAATTTCAATTTAAACCAATAGCCTACAAGCAATGTCTGTAGGTTCTCAAGCACAATGTGATTTTGGATATGTTTATTGTATGCATTCTCACAAAAAGTTAAGAACTTATCCTCATATGCTTGATAATATGATTCTACTGAATTAATTTTAATTTTGTTTACATGAAATTACCCTCCTCAATTCGAAGTTGTTGATGCAAACCAAAAACTTTTGAAGTTTACTTATGCTTCTCTTCTATCTCAATAAGCTTTATTGTAGACACATCACTTGAAGAAGCAATAACAAAATTGTTAAAATCTTCCATAAATTGTTGCACCACATCAAGCACCTCCTTTGCCTTTTCAAACTTTGCCTTAGCATGGGCATACATTGTTTGCCAATCCTTGCATGAGTTTTGTGCTCTGATGTTCAACCTCTTTCTGAGACTCATTGTTACCAATCTTTTGCAAGCTCTACTTCATTTTTAAAAAAATAGTTTGTTTTGTGACCAACAAGCCATGTACATTGTTAATGACATAATGACTAATAAAGGGTTGTGGTGTGGCATGTAGAGCTGCACTTTTGGTGGGTGTAGCAATTCTTTTTTATGTTGAGCCATCCACCTTTAACTTTGATGATGGTTGCATTGTGGGTAAACAACTAGGTGCATAACTCAATGGCAATCGTGGAACTTTCAACAAATTGGAAACCTTGGAAGTAACATGACCACCACCACTACTACAACTTGGAGTGCCAAAGGGTGCAAATGGGATAAAACAAGCTGCACCTACTTGTTTTGGGGCTACTTTTGGTGGAATATTTTTAAAATATTCTTTAAAATGTCTTCAATTTTTTTTCAAAAATCCTTATAATTTTCTTTATATTATTATGTCAAGGTTTATGTAAAAGATTTCAAAATATATGTAATTGTCAAAAGTTTTGAAATTTATTTATAAGTCCTTTTAATGTTTAAAAACATGCGTTATAGTGTTTAATGAATGTTTTTGGGAATTTATTATTCATCGAATATTATTCAAATTAATTCACATGTTCCAATGATATATTATGAACCTTATTATATAAAAAAATCTCATACTTTCAACACCAAAATAAATTAGCATTTCTAAATGTGAAAAACTAAGCACTAGTTACATTTGTTGTCGCTCGTGTTAGTGTGACTGCACCCTAGAATGAAAGGCAACACCATTGTTTAAACTCATAGTAAATGTAGATTGGCTTGGAAAACCTAAATTTGGGCTCATAGGAAGCCCAACAAGAACACTTGTTTGTTGTGAATGCAAGGAATGTTTTTGAAATTAGACCAAATCGTCTTGTTTAGACTTTAGCCTTCCTTGAATCTCTTTCAAGTGACCCTTGTCTTTTGTATGTTGAATATGCATAAGCAACTTGGTTCACCTAAATATCCTTTCTTTCTTCCATTACTGCACATGGGCAAAATCCAACGATAATGTGTCATTCAAAACTTGTGGTCTTTTAAAAACACGTTTGTAAATGCTTTTGATGTTTTCTTGTGTCTCCAAATGTTTATTTGTGCCTTGTATTTCCAGCCATTCTTATCAAACCGAAGTCCAAATATAAAAGTAATTTTGTCAATAAACACATATTTGTTTAACAAATATTTCAAATCTTGCCTTGTCCCTTGCAACCGTTGAACATTGATGAAGTACTTTAGATCTAGGTCTTCAACCTTAACCTACAAGAATGAAAAACCAACCTAGAAATTTTGAGAAATCCCAAATTTGAATAAGGAAGTTGGTAAATCCATAGCGTAAAAACCATGTACTTCCATACTTCTATCATACTTGTAAGCTATTGTAAATATTGAGCTCTCAAATGTGATTTTAGTTATGGTAGATACGAGCATAGAAATGTTGGACCAAAATTGTAAGAAGGAATAAATTAGTAAAAAACAAATAAAGTAGATTGGAACATGGATAGAAGATGCTTTATGTGTGAAATTTCATTGTTCAACGCGTGAGAAATGTTTAAGCATTCGTTTCCAAAACCTACAGCAATTCCAGGGCAACTTTGAACTTGAGAAAAGAAATAATACAATGAAGCAAAAACAACCTAGATGGCGTGCAATGAAACTTGAGACCCAAGGAATAAAAAAGGTGATGGGTCTTGGAGCCAATAGAAAAACAAGGATTTAAAAAAAAATTGTCCTTTTTTTAATTTAAAAAGGATCAATTGTCTTGAGATTTTTGGGTGGGTGGTTTTTAGTGGCACCACCCAAGGATGCTTTTGGCATGTGCAATCTGGTTGAAGCAAGTTAGAAACTCTTACAATTTTGACAAGTGCAACTACAACCTGTTTGCACTATTCTTCAATATTAGTATAAAGTTCTTCCTTTCATCTTAATTTGCCTATATCATGGCAACCTTTTCAAGTTGGTTACCAAGGATCCGTTACACATGATTGCCATTACAAATTGATGGAGTTTTGACATTGGCAATTAATCCGATAACATTAGTAAGTACTTCTAGTGTTACAGTTAATGATATCATGTTTTGACCTTTCTAATTCATTAACATCCTTCTTATGGGGACCACAGTAGCTCCAAGTTTTTCCTTATGCACTTTACCTCCCCATCCTTGGGATTGGGTTGCAAAATGAACTTAATTCACTTTAACACCATTGTGTTCTGCCAAGATTCCAAGGCATTCACCATAACACCTATAATGCATACACCCATGATTATTATTAGCAACAAGTCCATTTACTAGCCCTTGTCAAAAGATGTTAACATTTTTAGGGTAGTAAATGATGTCATTCTTTTCAAGCTAGCCAAAGGAAAAACAAATTACATCACAAACAAACTATAATTTAAGGCACAAAATAGAAACATGTGACTTGGAACTTCCATATTTAGGAAATGGTTCAAACCTTTTAGTTCCGAAAAATGAACTCATACTTGACACAAACACTTGGTGTGAAATTCTTCCAACCTTAGTAACTTAATCTAAATAAAGGGCATAACCACCGAACATTGAACACAAGCCTAAAAACCATTGCAAATTTTAATATTTTTTTCATTCTTTAACCAAATCAATAATGATCTTTATGTCATTAGAAATGCAAATTGAAGGATTATAATTTTTTTTCTAAACACCAAAAGCAAAGGAGTGGGGAAGAAAACATGAAGAGGAGTAAGAGGACATTTGTGATATTTTGTCTCAATTTTTTTGAAGAAAAAACTTTAACCTTTTTATATTTTTGAACTCCATATCTTTTTCATTTTTAGTCCATTTTAAGTGATATAAAAACCTATGACTAGGGATATATAAAACCTTTTCGTCCTCCAAATGTAACAAAGTAACAACAACAAAATTATTTCAACATTCAAAATTATGATATTTTGTTTCAAATGTTTTGAAAAAAGATTGCAGATAGACCTATGGTGCACTATAGTTACACCCTAGTTTAGCAAAGCTTAAGCACCATGTAATAAAAAAATTAGTTGCAATGTAATTGATATTTTGTCTCAAATGTTTTGAAGAAAAAATTAAAAATTTTCTCTAATTTCAAGCCTCATATCTTTCTCATTTTTAGTCTTTTTTAAGTGATTAAAAAACCTATGGGTGTATCAATTACATATTTACAAGACCTCTTTCAAGTCCAAATGCAACAAAACAATGACAAAAAAACTTAATATCAAAATCTAAAATTGCAACTTAATTTCAATTAAGGTAAATAAGCCTACCACCACACACTTAAGATTTCAAAGGAAATCTCGTACACATCGTTCCTTTTTTTGTTGTTAAAATAAATTTTGTAACCTTCCATTTAACATTTCCAATGCTATAAAAAACACTCAATTTGATCAAAGAATGAAGAGGATATGGGCTTTTTGTGTAAAGGGGTTCATGTTTGGTGATAAATTTATTAAATTACTTTTGGATTTTGAGATTAAATGATTTTGTGATTATTTAGTTACATTTGAATTTCAAAGAATTTTTGTAAATTATTAGTTGGCACACCCATAGTTTTTTAAATCACCCAAAACGAATTTACAATGAAAAATATATGGGGTTTCAAACTAAAGAGGTTTAAAGTGTTTTTCAAAACATTTGAAACAAAATATCACAATTTTGGATTTTGAGATTAAATTTTTTTCCCATTGTTTTTTTGCATTTGAAGTTCAAAGAGGTATTGTAAATCACTAGCTGGTGCACCCATAGCTTTTTAAATCACTCAAAATGAACTTATAATAAAAAAAAATGGGGTTTCAAACTAGATATGTTTTAAGTTTTTTTTCAAAACATTTCAAACGAAATATCACAATATTGGAATTTGAGATTAAATTATTTTTTCATTGTTTTGTTGCATTTGAATAGATATTGTTGATTATTAGTTAGTGCACCCATAGTTTTTTAGATCATTCAAAATGGACCTAAAATGAAAAAAATATGGGGTTTCAAATTAAAAAGGTTTAAAGTTTTTTTTCAAAACATTTGAAACAAAATATCACAGTTTCAAGTTTTGAGATTATTATTTTTTCTTATTATTTAGGACAAATTAATAAGAAAGGTTTGACCTTAAAGGTCACGCGGTGAAAAAAGGATTATTTGAAGCCTACTTATCTACTTTAAGCCTAAATAACACTATGGTCTACTTATATACCTAAGCCTACTTACCTACCTACCTACCTAGGTTTAGGTTAGGGAGGTCTATATAAATAGGTAGGCTTAATAAGTAGATACCTGCTTATTTATTTCTAGGTGGACTTACATACTTAGACCTAAACCTACACATAATTTTAGGTAAGGACATGTGTCAACAAACTATTGCTTAGATTATTTGCTTAGACATAACTCTAAGTAGGACAATTCATGAAGTTGGAAAATAGTTGAAAGTTCAACTTTGAGATCTGGATGAAGGTGGATGAGCTTCATCTAGAAGTTAAAAATGTTCCATTGATTAAAATGCTTTGTCACTTTCAATTAAAATCTTGTCACCTCAATGTTGGTTGAAAAATTGACACGTGTAGGTAGGTTTTGACTATGTTGTGAGTTTGACTCAACATTGTCAACTATTTCGGTAGGTAGTTGAAAACATCACTTTGAGTTGAAAAAAACATAGTTCAAAATGTACTTGAAACATAATCGAAACCATAGTTAAGAACCTTGATTTTTCTCCTAATGAATGATTGTTGAAGCAATTGGCTATGGAAATGAACAAATTGGGGTATCAAAATCTATCATAACAAGTTTAACATCAACTATTGAAGTAGTTTGGGTCAATGGTTGACACTGATTAGAGGTAGATGGAAAATGTTCTACAACAATTGAAGGTTGAGGTGCACATTGTAACACATTATTAAGTACAATTTCAAGTGGGATTGGGGAATGGCATACGAAAGAAGATGGATTAGATGGTTCAACTTCAAGAAAAACAATAATTTCCATGGAAACCAAAGGAGGGGGATGAGAAATAAATGTTGGATCAACACAATTAGTTTTTAGGGACTAATTTGGTGATCATCTTGTGTGTCCATTTGCACATTTGGAAAGCCACTATGTCTTTTCCCTCATTTTCAACTGAGGTGGCAATTTCTTTTCTATAAATGACTTCCAACACATAAATAGATATTGAACTTTTCAACTTTTTGGGCTTCAAAAGGGAGGTTAAGGTGAAAACACACTAAGGGTGAACCATTTTTGTTAAAAAAAGGTGATGTATATAACAAATATTATATTATGCAATAAGCTAAAATCTTGATGACATCCCTTGGTTAACTTAAACACAAACCAAAAACTTTAGAATTTGCACAACAACATATTGGAACTCAAAGTTCACTTTAAGTCAAAATTAATCTTGATTCAACAATTAGATGAGGAGGATTGAATAAAATCAATGTACACAGAGTATATAATTTATAGTTTTTCAATGGCCATAAGGCCTCATGTTTGTGATTCATAAAACATCACCAAACAAAAGGAAATTGAAAAAATTATGCAATGCCCATCTATAAAATCTCCTCTTTTTTGATATGGTAGTGGTTTTTTCCTAAAAGGAAGATATAATTATGCATTCATTATTTAAAAATTACAAAAAAACACTTTATTTGAATGGCATTTCATCCAAAAGTTTTAAATTTTTATTTTTTTCTAGATTTAATTAATGTATATCAATATCATGCACCAAAAAGAAATTCACCCAAGAATTCCATTGATAACTTTATTTTTTAAATACATATTCAGGTGAAATTTTTTTAAGGTGCATAGGATGAAAAGGGCCTAATCCTTATTGCAATCCCTTTTTACCCTATATTTTGATCCCCATAAAAAATAATGAATCAAAAGTTGTAAATTTTTTTGGAAGGACTATATTTTAGACTATTACAATTCTAGATTTTATCATAATCATCCATAAATATATTTTTTCATGGTAAAAAAGGACTAGGTAAAAAGACAAAAAAAAAGGTGACATGACAAGATTTTGGTAGACCTTAAAGAATTTGCACCCATTCAAATTTTCAAACTTTATGACAGGTATTATTTGGTCACAAAAATATTCCATACATTCAAATTCTTCAATGTGTGTTGGAATTGTTAAAATAATTGATTAGATTAAGTCTAAAGCTAATCAAATATACTTAAAACAAGTAAAAATAATCCAAGATGTGATGTCCATATGTCACCAAAATTTTTAATTACAAAAAAATTATATTTATGACTACAATTTTTGGGGGACTTAGTGTGCTTTCATCCGTCATAACAAGATTTTTAGATCATTTTTTGTTTAGATTTACAAGAGCATCTACATTGTCACTTGCATGTGATGGTAGAATGTGGGATCCCATTTCATCTTACAAATGTGTAAGAATGAGACCTTTGGACATATCTAATGATGTAGTTGATGAGCCAACTTTTATTTTCCAGAATGCAATTTTTTTTCCTTGTTTAATCATCATGCAATAATCAAACATAGATGTACATATTGTTAGTTAGAAATATATATTTTTTGTTGCTAATGTAGGACCGAAATTGAAAGTAAGGACTCATAGTTTGCAATTAATAGCAACATCCAAACTTTCAAAAGACTACATATTTTAGATAAGGACCCACCTTAATAAGGAATGATATATTTATCATACAAAGGATTGCACACAATTACAAGGGCCATCTTTAAAAATGAGGAATGTTATACTTATCATAAAAGGATTAAATACAACTTCAAAGACCTACCCTAAGAAAATAAGGAGTGATATGCTTATCATGAAAGACTACAACAACAAGGACCCATTAACTATAATCAAAAGTGATATCTTTGCCATAAAGGAGTGGATACAATTATAAGGACACACCTTGAACAATCAAGAAGGATATCCTTACCACAAGAGGACTACATACAACTATAAGGACACACCTTGAACAATCAAGAGTGATATCCTTACCACAAAAGGATTACATATAGTTATGGCCGGGCTTAAATATTACAAAGTTAGGATTGACATATAGGACAACAAAAGATTCATGTTGATTGCAAGGATTGATACCACTAAGTAGGAACGATACTTATGGTAGTAAAGGACAAAACATGCCATAAGGATTCATCTTCAAGATTTGGGGGTGTAAGTATGTAGACAAGAGCCAACAATATTACTTTACAAAAGGATTGTGAGTCCTTTTTAGTCCTTTTTCACTTTTTCATATGAAAGAATTTTTGAATGAAATATTTTGCAACTTGTTATTTAAAATACATATAATTGCCCCAATATATCACATGTTTTGTGTTAATAATTGTTGAATAAATATGAATTTTTCAAAGTGTGTAAATTTTGCCAGATTCTGCATTTCATCTTGAAAATTTATCATAATTTTCAATCATATCAAAATATGCTAAGTATTTTAGACCTTATATATATATATTACAACCTTTTTTTGTATGTCATGCACATTACACCCCATTTTCATGTGGCAAAAGACTTTTGAAAATTTTAAATTTTGAAAAATTTTAAATTCCATATCTTTAAATTGTGAGTGCTTTTTGAACTTGGGTAGTAGGTTGTTATCATTTAAATTTTTTTACCCTCAAAATTATGTTATTACAATAGTTTTTTACATAGTCCTTTGTAAAATTAACCACATCTAATGCAACACCTATTCAAGTTCAAACGTTTTTTTAGAAAACCAAAACCCAAAATTTAATTTAATGAAATTTTAATTTGAATTCCTGAAATTTCATATTAATCATTAGCACAACTTGGAATGATTTTCATAACTTTAAAATGTCAACAAAAAAACATATGTAAAAAGATTCATAGTTTTCACCACTATTCAACATGGTTTTCGGCTCCTATCTTTAACTCACACCCTTGGGTTGATCTCCATAGTTCAACAAAGGACCATGTAATTAGTATAAACATTAATTCAAGGAATTAAAACCTTTTACAAGGGTCCATATTTCATGTTGGCCTATTATAACAAGAATATTGCAACACAAATTAAGATTGAATTATTTAGTTAATGGATCAAAATGCAAAATCTTTCAACTAAAACATTTTTTGGACAACGTATCCAATCATATATTAAAACCAAACCCCTCATGAATCAAAATTGTGATTACATGGTTAAAAATGAACATAACATTTTGAATGTTGAAGACAATGATGTTAAAATGTTTACCTTATTGTGTAAAGAAATCAAAATTTTGTTTAAGCCATTTTTGTCATTAATCCCTCATGTTCAATTGAATTGCAACAACTTTTTGCTCATAAGAAATATTTGATACCATGTTCACCCATTAATCAAGGTGAAGAACTAGTTCATAATATAATTCAATTGCATGTGATGTTGCAATCAACAGATGAAAAGACAAACAAATGAGTGATAAGTACATGCCCACAAGATGCAACAATAACATGTCATTTGCAAAAAACTAGTCTTGACCAAAAAAAAAACCTTAATTAATATAAACTTTTTTTGGCTTTTAAATTGTTCATTAAAATGGATGATGGGTAGTAGTGGGAATGTGCAAATCATAAATCTTCCTTGCATATGCTCTACTTGGGTTTGCATGGACTACATTAACCTAAATAACTCCAATTGTGTATTCTACCTTAATAATGTCTAAATCTATACTTGCATATTCTTTACAAATGGCATGATATATAGGAAGCAATTGGGCACAATCATGGTTGGTGTACACCAAAGGAATGTCTTAACTCAAAATCACTCTCAAGACAATATTTTGAATGACCATTATCTTTATCGATTCATTTATTTTGGTGAATTTATTTTTTCATTAGATACTCACAGACTTTGTAATTGAAATGGTTGTGATTGTTTGTGATCATGGCTTAAGCTTTCTAGTTTGACAACATTTATTTGAATAGAAACATTCAAATTAATAGATTAGTTGTGACTCCAAACACAACAAAATAACGTCATAAGGGTGAAAGCATGGTATTTTGTACATACTTTTTACCTTGTCAAGGTTGGATGAAAGTAGACATAAATAACAATAAAACCCTTAAAAAAATTGGTTTACATTGAATTTTATTACCATATATATATATATATAAACATAGTTATTCATTATTGTGCATTAATTTTCAACTTTCAAATTGTTTCAATTAGTTTTTTGTCTACTTGTTTGAAATGCAATTAGGTTCAAACTCTATTTATGCACTAAAGGACTCTTATAAAGTATGTGGTAAGTAGGTTTTAATAGATAGATTTTTAATTTTTTATTATGGCCATACCTCAAAACTATAATAATATTTATATCCCCAAAAATAATAGAGCAACTAAATTTTAAAAGTAAACTAAAAGTATCCCATTTACAAATTTACCACCTGTTAAATGGGGATACCTTTGGTTACTTTTTAAGTTATTTTGGTCCTAATTTTTTTGGAAGTGAATACCTACAATAATGATAGAGGTGTGGGATGGTTTACAATTATATTTCCACCCATTTTTATACTACTTGTTTGGTTTTATACACATGATACATGGTAAATTTAGAGACACTTATTTTTTTTGTTTATTTTACCATGCTTTTACCCATAGACACAAGTAGGAACTTAAATTTTGGAAGCTAGAACCTTGAAGTGTTGAACTTTGAAGGTTCATAAAGGTCAAAACACACTCAAAGGAGCCACAAGTGTTACTTTACATTAGTCATGCATGTTTTTTTTCCCCAAAATAACTTTGAATTTTTAAATGATTTTTTTTGCATCTTGTTATGAAAAATGATTACAATTGCCCCAACAAGTCCAAAAAAAATAAAATCATTTTTAATAAATATGAGTTTGTAAAAATGTACAAATTCCTTATAGATTCTATGTTTCATCTTGAAAAATGATGATAATTTGAAATCATACCAAAAAATGTTAATTTTCAAGTTGAATTTAATGTAATATAAACTACAACTTTATTTAATACATCATGTACATTATACCTCATTTATATGTGGTAAAACACTTTTGAAGTTTTGAAATTCTAAGTTTTCAAGTGTACATACTTTGAATTTTCAAAGTTTTAGAATTTCACATTTTTGAAATTGTGAATGTTTTTTTTTAGTGTCTATTAGGTTATTATCATCTTTTATTTTTTACCAACAACTATTATATGAGTCCTTTGAAAGTCCTTTGTAAAATTTATTTTTTTTAATGGTAGAATTTTCAATTTCAAAGGTCCTTAATTAAACCAAAACTTAAAATTGGATCAAATGGATTTTTAATTTTAGTTTATTGACATTCATGTGTGTTAAAAAATAATAATGTGTCATGATTACCATGGTTTCAAATGGCACCAAAAAAAAAAAAAACTTTAGTTTTTTATGATAGAATTTGACATTTGACACCTTTTTTTGGCTCCGTTGACTGTGTTTTGACCCAAAAGCTAGCTTCAAACAAAAGTTGTGAAAAAATCGATTGTAATTTGTAGTTGCTAACACAACTTAAATGCAAAGACAACATGCAACATTTGGTTTTTGGAGATTATTTTGACATTTATTGTTTGGAGTTGATGGATGCACGACAACTTACAACATTTGCACCATTTAAGTTTCAACATCATCATTGTAAAGTGAAGATTTTAGACCTTCCAAATTCAAGGCTTTAAATCCATTGTTTCATGATCGACATTGCAATGGCAATGCTACACAACTCTACTACTCTAACTTAATTTGTTGAATGAGTTGCACAATCTAGATTCTTAATGAACATTGAGTAGCATAATGCTTTAAATGTACCATGATGATATTGGCAAACCCTACAAAAATCAAAGTAGCAAAGGTGGTGACAATGGCTTGCAATTTGTGAGCACACGAAATGAATTTTCTCAAGAGCAATGAAACATTGGTGCGAATGGAGAAGACAAGAAAGTGCCAAACTATAAAACCTTAAATTTTTGAATGTAAGATTTGGCGTATTCATCCTAAACCATCTACAATTCATCAAGTACTAGGAAACCTATGATGGAACATTGGTGACAATCACCCATCAATAGCTCAAATGCATATGGCAAACAAACTCACTTTTCCAAAAAAAGTTCCATGTTCATAGTTCACAAGCCCTTTTTTTTATGAGCCTTTTGGTGAAATTTCATTCCAAAAAAAAGCTGGTGTTAAGCCAAGTAGAGTAGATGTCATTCCTTTGACATGTCTGAATGGGTTCTACCAAGTCATGTTCACCATAGAGGAACAATTGTTCCCCCATAGTTGATTCACATGACAAGTGGAACTGGCACAAGAAAAAGTGGATGGAGCAAAGGGCCACCTATCCAACCTGGGACACACCCTGAAGTCATATTTAAACAAGACACCCAAACCAGCGTCAAAGTACCTCGTCCACCAGGTTAAACACATAATTTGACGAAACCATGGTTTGATTATTGTTAGATTATATTGGGTTTGATTTTGGAACTTCACCCTCACTTATCTTTTGTGTGGGTCCCCCTTGTACTTCCTTCTCTTTGCTTGGCAATCAAAACAACGTTGATTTGTTTATATAAACTAAGAAAAGGAGTATGAAAAAATTGTGGGATCATAAACTCTATGGTTAGACTGCATAGAGTTTTACTACTGTCTTTCCTAGACTTTCAAATGATTTGAGCAAGTAAGATTCATGTGGATGAGGTGTCATGAACATGATGAACTCAATGCATGTCATTATTGAAGGCTGCAAATGCTATATGTTGGGCATTGTGCATAGTTTGAATGATTTGTGAAGGAGCTTCATTTTGAGTGCAAATCCATGTTTACCATGATATTCAATAATATCCACATAACGTAGTAGTCCGAGGAATTTCTTAGTGTATATTGAAAGCACCCTATATCCATGAGTATCCCTGCTGGTATAAAGAAGGGATCTTACACCTATTATTTAGGAGTCAGCGGGATCTTATGCCTACTTATAGATATAACTAGGTATAATGTCCATCCCACTCCTAAATAGTAAACATAAGGTTCGTCCCATTCTATTGCCTCATGTTTAACATAGGTTTAGGTTTATGATAAATCTCATCTTGTGCTTCACATTGGGTGAAGCCCATAAGTGCCAGGACATTCCCAATATATGGGGCCAGACTCAGCTACCACCTTGTCCCTTACTTTGAGAAGGCCCCCACTTTTGGTGCTTTAGCATATACGGAAAGACCAGGTCGATTTTTCTTAGTGTATTTTAAGGACGATTACGTACCTGAATTTCGCACTGATGTACCTTCCGAAATCCATAAGGTACAGTCAAACAGCTGACTGTACCTTCTGGATTTCGGAAGGAAGAGGTCTTTCTTTCCATCTTTCTTTTCATCTTTTCGTATCCTTTTCTTTCCTCTTTAAACAAAAAGAAGTCCTTGTTGTGTCTTCTCATTATTCAAATGTACCTCCTCTAAAGATCTGCTTTCGGTGCCTAACGTTTAGGTTGATGACATAAAATAAAATATTTTTGGCGAAACTAAAATAAAAAAGTGTGAAAAATTACTATCGCCATTATTTTTATTTTATAATTTACATATTTTGATTAATAGCCAGATTTGGCTATGTATGAAAGGAGCAATTGCAAGTTTTTTTACTTATTCTTACAAGAAATCATTATTTTGGGCTACTAAAATGTGATTTGTCTCATCTTGTCTTTGTAATCATTAGTTTATAATCATAATTTCATTTTATAAATTTATAAGTTTTTATTATTGGCCAGATTTGGCTATATATTAAAGGACCAATGCAAAAAAATTCTACATATTCCTACAAGAAATCTCCATTTTGGCTACTAAACTGGGAAATTTCTCATTGTGCATTAGTCATCGTTCAAACCTACTCCTCGTTAGATCCGCTTTTCGTTTAGCAAAAAGACCTGAGGCAAAGAAAAGCGTAAAAAAACCGGAAAGATGGGAAAATGTTGAAAGAAAAATCTACCAGGATCTTTACGTAGGTGAAGGTTAAGCTGGTAGTACCTTCCAGATTTTCGAGCCTATCGAGCTCCCCTTGACCTATCGGCCGTGGATGGGCCCTCAAATCCGGAAGGTACTACCAACGAAACCTCCTCCGAAGACCATCATAGTTGTGGCCATAAGAGTCTTCCGTCCATCTTCACCTCCTTTCGATGTCTTGTGTGTAGGGTAAGGACCAAGAACAAGGCTGTTTTGGGAATGAGGACCTTGCACAGGGCCAGGAGCCAAATGATGGACTCAAATTCCCAAAACAGCTTCAATCAAGTTCCTCACCTAGAATATAGAGAACCAGTATTATATTGCTTTCAGAAATGGACAATTGCGATTCATTTGAGAGAAGATGAGGTTACCTTGCACATGTAAGGTTCTGAAAATGAGGAACTTACGCATCCTCTATTGAAGCAGAAATTTTATCGAAGATAAGGAGCTCTCCACATGTGCTAGTAAAATTCTACTGGTTCTACATGTGTAGGGTACACCCCAAGGCCACTCATGGCTTTACCGGAATAAGGGCCTGCACTCAGCTCCACTTCGCGCAGGCCCAATGCTAGTAAAGCCAGTGGCCTCAGGCTTTACCAAGTGCAAAGACCTGTGAAGCCATGCGTGAACTTGAATGTTGGGAAGCTCCTACCTTGGGGCCTTTCCTGGAGTAAAAATTTATCCAAAGTTCCTCTAACATTGGGCAAAGACATCATCAGAGTTGGCAGCACCTTCTGCTTAGATGCATGGCACCATGCATCTTCATGGTGATGCAGTAAAATTCTTCCTGGTGTGTACAATGCCATCTGATTATAACAGGAAATTTTTACCAGATCTAGAAGATAAATTGCAAGATGTTGTGGGTAGTTTTAGAGTACACCTGACAATCATGTTGATCCCCCTTAAGTTTCGTCCCAACAACCACATCAAGCTTTGGGATGGACAGCAAGACTGCTTGAAAAGATCCTTGAAGACAATCATACATTCAGATCTGGTCACCCAATGAACCGCCTAGATCAAATCCGGTTGCCCTTATAAGGTGGAGATCGAATCCAGTTACCCACGAGCTATGCAATTGCAGATATACATAATGTGTGTGTATTCTAACTAATTTCTGAGACAATTCCTTTCCTTTTTGTTGTTGCAACATTGAAACTAATAAGTGTCTCTGACATAGAAGCCGATCCATAGAAACTTGGCTCTCTCTCTCTCTCTCTCTCTCTCTCTCTCTCTCTCTCTCCTATTTTATTTTTCCATTTGTGCCCATCACAGCCAATCTCCCTTGAAATGCTGACTGATTGATTGCATGTGGTGCATGCATGTAACAAGCTGCCCAGTTCATAGTGGGTGGGTTATCCATGATCATTGCTCAATCAGCTACCTACATGTCTCATATTTCTTGGGATTGTTTAAGAAAACAAACTACGAGTCTGTGAGAAAATATTTGGTTTGTAGCATTTGGCTTTTAGCATGTCAATTTTTGGGGTAGTGCAAACATGAGGCCATAGCCTAGTGCAAACCGAATGCTTAATGCCCTCCTCCGAGATCTTCACCAGTCACAAAGAAAGGGGCAAATGGACCACATCAAAGAAGACACATGTAAAATTAGTGGCTGAGAAAAACATGTATGGCTTTGGGAGCAGATCTCGGAAATAGTGAAAACTTTACAAAGCTTAAGCATCCTCCTTGAAATGAAATACATACCTTCCTATTGTCAAGGTAAATTACACCAGATCCATGTGCCTCTGATTTACGCTAAATTACTTTTTGAAGCACTTTGCTTGCTTGCCTTTTTAATCCTCCCACCAAGAATTTTTGTTTTCTGTTTTCCTTGTCAGATCAAAGAGCTAGATGGTTTCAAAATTATTCCCTGATGTCATTTTTATTGTGTTGACATGATTAGAAACGAAGGGAAACATCGCCAATACACCA
>Ga0209611_10007609_pt1 | contig 17287 bp, 9 predicted proteins | sample S1TSphgellanicum_3_FD_187693 | JGI IMG/M metagenome (GOLD analysis project Ga0209611, IMG submission 187693) | Host-associated microbial communities from peat moss isolated from Minnesota, USA - S1T2_Fc - Sphagnum magellanicum MG (SPAdes) (version 2) | ecosystem: Host-associated > Plants > Peat...
CCCCCCCCCACCCCCAAATTTTTGGATTCCTAACCCCATTTAATTGGTCACTACAAATCTACAAGGCTCATGCACAATGTCAATGCAACACCCATGGGAATTAAACCATAGCCTTTTCCTTTTGCAATGGGTGTGTGCTTACATCCACAACCCATGCAACCCACCCAAACACATTAACATGTACCAAAAAACATAACAAAAGAAATTGTAACCAACCACCCGTTCACCCCAATAGACATGTTTCAAATTTGTTCCTTTGTAAAAATATAAATGTTGAACCTCTAAGGTTGAAGAATTTGAACAAAATCCAAATTGTAATAGCAAACTTAAGCACACAAAAACCATCAAGCATCTTGTAAAAGTTAAACACAAACCTTTATATGTTATAACCATATCATTTCTTGGCCTTTTTCCAAACAAAAATGGCATCATTGTAAAGGAAGTGTTATGATATGAATTTTTTTTAACAAACACGTGCATTACTAAATCTAAGTGGTTAGTAAGCTTATTACATAACTTATTTTTCATGAAGGATAATGGAAAAAACAACTTTCATCTTCCACACTTTTAATCATTTGAACAACAAAATGTTTTGCTGCTTTGATATACTCTAGAATTCGGGATTGTCACAAACTTCATAAGCCACAATTTGGTACTAGTAGAGATGTGAAATTGTTTTATATTGGTCCGTATTGTTTAGTTTTGTGCATCTAAAACATATATGAAACACATATAAGTAAAATGTCATATCCTTATGCCTAGCCCAGATGTGTTACCTTGAGCAATCAAAAAGTAAGTGATTAGTGTTTGTGGTTGGATCCATAATCAACTCCATCATGATGCCATTGTGATTAACCTCTATTTAAGAATTGAATTTGTGAAACATAGGACTTGAAAACCATGGTTGGGTTAGAATACATAATATAAACATTGCTTTGGCATTTTTTTATCGTAGCAATGAAATCACACACAAAGATGTCTTGCATCTATCAAATTTGATAAGGTTATCCACTACTTCCAACAATGAAAACACGCATGACAAACCTAGCAAAACTTCCACATCCACTAAATGTTTCAAGTTAAAAACAATCTTAACCTTTATTGGTGTATCAAACCTTGTCTTCAACATCAATGTGTGATACTCCTCCATCATTTGTTTTGTTGGAACTAGCATATTGATCCACCTAGTGCACACATTCTTCAAAATTTTGTTCTCTTTTGTCCCAATCAATTCTACAAGTTTTTGAAATTTGAATTAACTTTAGGGCTATGGGCAAAATATGCATTTAGTTGTCAAAGGAAACATTCTTGCCTTGAATAAAGGACAATTGTGGCTCAAAGTTTGCACTACCAAATTTATGCAATTTGCCATACAATGCACCTTCATCATGTGGGGTGCAACATACCTTTCTTAAATATTTACATTATCACATTAATGCAAATGCCTTAAACACAACCACCCCATTAGCTTCAAATGAAACAATATTTTTGGCCACATTTCCTTGGTCAATGCATCCCATGTGATTAGGGCCTCATGTTGTTTGCACTTGCACCATTAACCAAACGTTCCAAAGACAAGAAGATAAGTACCTTCCTTTAGTTTTAAACAACATAAAAATGCATACTAGCTCAAGATTGGTTGTTCAAGTTTGTGATTTCATCACAACTCAAAATAACATTGCTTGAACAAAAACTTCAAACCTTCAAAGTTAGTCATTGGTTTTAGTTATCAAAATAGTGGTGAATTGGACAAGCTTTTGGCTATCATCATAGTCGTCCTTTTTCATTAGACGATGCAAAACATTTTCCTTCGCCATACTTGCATAGGTAGCCTTGTTTTGAACATGTTGGGAGTTTTTAGAAAAAAACTTACATGCTTAACTTCTTTCATTTCGGCCTTTAGGTCAAAGCACTTTAATAAGAAACAGGTGTTGGGAGTTTTTCAAATTTTCAAAGCATGATAGATATGTTTTTGTTTTAACACTTTAAAGTTTTGTTAATCATTCCAAGTTGTGCTAAATGACTATGAGTGTGGAGGAATTCAAATTCAAATTTTATTAAATTAAAATTTGGGTTTTGGCTTTAGTAAAAGAGTTTTTAACTTGAACAATTGTTGCATTAAAAGTAATCAATTTTTGAAAGGACTAGGGTAAAGAAGTCTTTTAATATAAAAAATTGATGATACCAAATTTAAACAATAATAACTTATTATCCACACTCAAAGAACATTCACAATTTAAAAGTTATGGAATGTGAATTTTAAAAAAAAATCAAAGTATGTTTCAAAATCTCAAAAGTCCTTTACCACATGTAAGTGGGGTGGAATATATAGGAAATATTAAACAAAGTTTTAACTTCTGATACAAGAAAGTAAAACCTAAAGTAGTTATCATATTTTGGTAGGATTTGAAATTATGATGATTTTTCAAAACAAAATGGAAAATTTGGTCAAATCTACACACTTGAAATTTTCATATTTTTTAACGATGACTAACACAAAACCTATGATATATTGAGGCAACTATATGTATTTATAATAAAAAATTGTGAAAGATTTCATTTTAAAAAAATCATATGAAAAAATGAAAAAGACTAAAAAAAACTCCTAATCATTTTATAGAATGATCCCATGGCTCTTATTAACATGTTTTGACCTCTTTGCCTTCTTTTTTCCAACATGTTTAGACAAGGTGTCAAGTTCAAAAACAAACAAATTTTCCTTACGTTCGACCTTGGAAAACATTTCACACCTCATAACATGAATCAAGCCACCATCTTCAACAATAAATATTTCCCATGTATATTTGGTTACCTATAAGTTCTAAAATTTTCAATGGAAATCATATGTAGTTTTTTTTTTTGTTTTGAAGGTTAGATATTCCAATTGGATCTATAGTTTTAGGAACACTATTATTACACAATGCAATACAATCTAACAAAAAATTGAAAGCTCATTAAAGAAACATCAAGGACATAAGGGTTTAAAGCAATGTACCTTGGGTTTGATTGCCAACATTGGCAGGGTCTTGTGGTGGTAGTCTATCACTAAAGAAATAGTTGTAGCAAAAGTTAGGAGGTACTTTCAATAGAGGTATTGTTTGGTTGTTAGTTGGAAACTTTTAAAACTCGAGATTTGCAAACAATTGCACAAAAGTGTCAACATAAATAACCATTGATGTAAATGATGCACAAGTGATAAAAAACAAGCAATAGAACTCAATGACAAAAACACTTTATTAAGGCACATGCCATTGAGAATCCACAATGTAAGTCCTAGGAACTTGATGGTGTTAACAAATTCCAATCACACTTGACACACAATTACAATTAGTATAAGCTTAATGAACACACAATTGTGAAATCTACAACCTAAAAGCTTATGCAATGTGCACATTAATGAGTTAGTGATATAATAGAATTGAGATTAACCATTAAAACTTAAGACTAAAAACTTCAACATTGTTGCTACAATCAAATCCCATTATTGATTGGCCCAACACTTGGAGACCCAACTCCCATTCACCTTAAGGAAAAATTGCAAATAGTCAAGCTTGTAGAGGGCAAAAAATAAAACTAGAGTCTTAAACTAGCATGCACACCCTAGGATTTGGAGTCCTAAGACAAAATGTCTTTAAAACCCTAGGTTCATAAGGTTTGAGGGGCTAGGACAAGAGGATTTTAAGGCCTAGTCTTTGAAGTTTTTCCAATCTTAAGACATTAAGGCATAGGACTTGAAAGATATAGTGGGCTTAACATTTGTACGCTAAAGGACATTAACATTAAACATTGTAGTTTCAAAGACATAAAAGGGCATGTAAACATGTTTTAACATATGATCATTGCTAAATTTTTAATGTTAAAAGTAGGGTAGGCATGTTGTTATTCAAACATTTAAGGTACAATTTGTTTGCCATTTTTGTAGGAGGGCCCCATTGTTTATGGTGTTTTAAAAATAGATGGAATCCTTCTCTTGGCACATCTGTTGCACTAGAAATCAACAAAAACGGATTAGAATTGAAAAAATTATGGCTCCCTAAAGTAGGGGGGGTCATTTTTACAAAGCATTTTCAATCAAATAGCTCATAGCCTATTTCCAAACCACTTAAAAAATCCTTAAATATTATTTTTTTACCTTTAGAGTTGCAAGATGATTTGTAGAGCTTAAGATGGATATTTCAAAATAATTTAAATTGTTCAATTTGAACAAAACATGAAAAAGTTATGCATTTATGAAGTAGGAAAGGTCAAAATGAACAAAAATGAAAAAAAAAGTGTTTAGCAATTGAAAAAAACGTATTTTTTTCAATTTTTTTTACTGCTCCTTTGGCTTTGCATTTCAAAGATGAATTGTAGAGATTGAAAAGGCATTTATATAACATTTTAAAACATTCAAAATGGAGAAAATTTGAAAAAGATCTACCAAAATGTTTGGTGATAGGCGTATCTACCTTATGAAACATTCTCTTTTATGAAGGAAATCTTAGCATGCTTTTTAGAATTGGGTTTTTTCTTATGGAGATTCATGGTAGTGACAAGTTGTATTGGAATATGAGGTAATCCCATTTTCATTTAATGTTCATGGCGCACATATTAGCCAACCTAATTTGGAACTGTGTTATTTTAGCAATTTTAGCAAGTTTTTCTTAAGAAAATAATTTTAATAGTAGAAAAATGTTCTCCACAACCATAGGTTAAAGGTTCAAATCCCTTTTCTTTTGATTGAATGAACATTGATTTTTCAATGCGACATTGGAGATGCAGTTGTAATGTTGCAATTTATGGGTGAAGCCACATTTGATAGTAGTCAATTAGTTTTGGTTAAGCCAAACATTCTAGGCCCTAAGCCACAAGTCCCAAGCCTAAAGCCAAATGTCCTATGTCCTAGTTCACATGCCTTGAGTCACAAGTCAAAGGCCCTACGTCAAATGTCCTACGCCTTAAACCACAAGTTTCAATCCCTAAACCAAACATTGTACACTGAAAGCCACAAGTTTTAGGCCTTACGCCAAATGTCCAAAACCCTAAGGTACAAGTCCCAAACCTTAAGCCAAATGTCTTAGGCCTTAAGCCACAAGTATTAAGCCCTAAGCCAAATGTCCTTGGCCATTCACAAAAAGTGCACAATAACACCTGAAGCCAATTGTCCTAAGCCATTCCTTGGCTGCAAGAACCTAAACCCAAATTTCTATTGTAAAGACTTTAAGCCAAAAATCCCATGAGTGCCTTAAGCCAAATGTCTTGTAAAAATGTTTAAGCCAAAAGTCCAATGAACAATGTAAAACCAAAAATGTTATGAACACCCTAAGCAAGGAACCTTAGGCCATAGGCCCAAAGTCCTATGAACATCCTAAGACAAATGTCTTGCAAACATAGTAAGCCCAATGTCCTTGGAACCAATACGAAATAACCCTAGGCCATAGAATTTTTAAAATGAGGTAAATTCAATGTATTTTGGCGTAGTGTTTGATTTTAAACTGTGAAAGTTTAACCCAAAGCCAAAGCACACTTTGGCTTGGGCATGTTGGTCTAGTGTTAAAATATTTTAAAGCATATTGACTTAGGGTTTGAATAATTTTTGGCATCTTGACTTAGAATTAAAATCATTTATGGCATCTTGGCTTAGGGTTAGAATAAATTTTTGGCATCTTGGCCTAAGGTAGATGACTTTGGTGTAGTCCTAGAGTGGTCTCCATTATGGCTCTTTTTGTATTCCATACCGAAGGAAGTATTCTTATTTGTAACTGTATTGGTCACCATATTTGGCCTAGGCTAATGCAGGGGCATGAATTGTGTGATGTTGGGTACATTGGCAGCCAGCAAGGGGAGGTGCCCTAAACTATAAATTCCCTACCAAGATTATATTCTCTTCATGGGTAGCATAGTAATGCCAGACATCCGTCATCTTTGTTCTTGAAGGATGTGATGAAAGATAAGTCATATTTATTGAACATAAGTAACTTAAGTTACATGCTAAGTACTGTAATGACCTCCTCTGATTTCTCTAGTGTATTCAGAGAGTGCCTTGCAAAGGGTAAAATATTGCCAAGCTTTTCAAAAATGGAATGTTCTGCCCCTGCAAGCATTCTGTTTTTGTAAAGCCCAATAATAATAATAATAATTATTATTATCATTTTCCCCATAACTCCTATTGGGTACCTGCCGGGTGTCATGGAAAAAAAAACAATATGGGGTTGCTCTTAACACTTGGTGAAGCACTCGGGCCAAGGCATTACCGAATTTGAGCAGCACAGCACTCGGCTGCTGCTTTGTATTGGTAATGCCCTTGCCCTTGTGCTTTACCTTACACTTAATGTGCTTGCTTGTTGAGTCTCTTTGCAGAGTGAGGATAAATATAAGTCGGAGAATTGGAACATGCACCACCAGATAAACTTGGTGTCATGCATATTCCTGTAATTCATGGCATAATTGGAACAAATCAAATTGACCGTCACCCTAATCAGGGTTTTCTTGGGGTGAATTTTTGACACTTGTTGACAAAAGAAATCCACTGCCACTCATGCACAAGGATTGTCATGAAAATAATGCGCCAAACTTGGCAGATCTCATGGAAAAAATTTCCTGAAATTGCCATATTTAGACAATAGGTTCCTGGTCGCCAAAATATAGTTAGATTCTTTAAATTTTTCTACTTTCCTCTTTGACCTGTACCCAAATTTGGCTAGTTCCTCTTGTGGATGGATGGATGATTGCCAGTGTGGCTACATCACAAAATTGGAATAAACAAAGAAGAAAAGAAAAAACCTATTGCTAATAACACTATTAACAGTTTATGAGTGTGAAAGCCCCTTTTGCAAGTACTTTTACAAATGTGCAGAAATTCTGTACTTTAACTTTTAGTTTGAAAATGTAGAAAATGAGTTTGCAGAATTTAAAAAAAATAATTTAGCTTTAGTTTCATCTGGTAGAAAAATGACTGACTTTGCAGAAAATTAGTATTTAACTTTTTGCAAGTTTGAACTTGTAGAAAAATGAGTTTTGTGGGAATGTTGTGTTCTAACCCCGCCTTCTTTTTTGGAGAGGTTTAACTGAGACCACCGAACATCTGGCATCAACAAAATTATTGATGGCAGGGGGGTGGGGTTGTGCTCAAAGTGAAGGAAGCCATACACAAGGTGTTGAGAATAAATGTTTTGCAGGTGGTCTAAGTAGGTGATCATATATCCCATTGTTACTAGGTTTGAGAATATGGTACATGCATTGGTGGACCCAATTTTATTATAATTTTGTTTTGTCATATAATTGGATTGTGTGGAAAATGGAGTAGTTGTAGGTTTCTGACAGGAAAAATAATTGCTATTGACCTTATTTGAATGATAATAGAGGTTATTTGTTTATTCTCACCTGCAAGAGGAAAAACAAAAGAAAACAAAACAGTAGTGTAGACCTATTGTCAAACTTGGTCTGCAAATATATATTATTGAGTTTATTATTCATTGGATTTCAATTATTCATTTTTTCTGTACAAACGAGCAGGATTTTTTTGACAAATTCTATGATAACTTTACTTTTCTTTAATTTTTTTTTGTAAAAAATGGATTCAATTGCTGGGACACTTATGTAGCATGATTTAAGCTTCCCCTTAAATCATGGGATTCTCAAGAGCTAGTTTTGGCCCCCTTCTTCTGCAGAGCCGCAAACCTTCCACCACCAACTCTTTTGTGCAATGGCTTTCTAAAGGCCAGGAGCCAAGAATATGAGTACAAAATTTCAGTAGAGAGGAGGGCATTGAAGCCAATGATAAATTACATTTCTTTCCACAGCACTTTGATGAATTGATTAGCATCATCCGCAATCATCCCAAACAAATATTCTGAATCCATAAAAAAATTTGTTTTGAAACTGTTGAAAATGTAAAAAGTTGGCAAAAAAAAAGTCCCACAACTAATACGTGCTGGGTCGAAACATGGAAGAAGTTTCCCCAAAAATTCTTCCTTCAAAAATTTGAAAAATGCTCTGACAAAAACAGAGAATTTGTGATACAATATTTCTTAATACTTTTTGAGATTGAGAATTTGCAAAATTTCACACAGCGAGAAAAATAAAATAAAATCTCTGCTGTCTACTACCCAATTGAGTTGATGTTAAAACTACAACACTTTGGCTTATGCCAATATACCTCTATATTCATGGAAAAAGACACTGAGGGTTTCTTTCATAATGTGAGTATTATACACAATGGTAATTATTGAGCTCAACTTGGTGTCTTTTTGCAATCTTAACAGGAACATTCAGCTCAAACAAACTTACAGAGGCAATAATAATGAAGTTCTACTCCTATTTCACTTACTTTGAGTGGGATAAGTAGAAATTAACAAAAGGGCAAACATACAACATACACATCATTCTCTCTCTCTCTCTCTTTTGAGGCCACAAATGAAAATAATTCATTGCAACATCTCATCCCAATTTAAGAATTACTGAATCCGTGCACAATAACATGGGATTTAGACAATATATATATAAACTGGATCCAAGGAATTAGAGGGAATTGTGGTGGTAAAAGGTAGGGAACTAGCCATGGGAACCATCATAAGTAAGAGTCAGAGAATGACACGGAATGAAGGGTCAAGTTTGCATAATGAAAAGAGAGAGGGGGAGGATTGATTTACTAAATTTCCAGCAGTGGCCTACAACTATTGCTGCCCCACAACTCTCACATTCAGATTTTCAGTCTTTTTGCATGTCTTTACAAACTACAAACCACCTGCATCAATATGTTTTCCCTTGTTTTTGAGTTCTACAAGGGAAAGAAAAAAGAAGGGAGAAATGGGATTTGTATATTTTTTGTTTGGAAAAAAAATGGAAAATCCATTGTGAGGAGCCATTGGCAATATTCACCTTTGGAGAAAGGAAAAAACCAGAGGGAACTCCCAACCCTAGTGTAATTTTTGATCCCTTTTCCTTTTTAGTTCCACTTGATGGTCATCTGCAGACCGCATTATGCTACAAATTTTTGAATTCCACCGTTTGTCTCCAATAGCAATAAAGTCCCATTTTTTGGGGGTTTCAATTTTTGTGATGTGGCCAAAGCTAGATCGTTCATAAAAAGTTTAGCCAAATTTGGTTAGAAGCAAGAAATGAAAGAAAAATAAATTAAAGCATTTTTCACTACCTCCGGGCAACCCAGTATAGAAAATTCGAATTCTGGCAACTAAAGACCCCCAAAACTACTTTTTCACATTTTTATTTAAATTTTTCCCAAAACATAGTGCTGAAATTTCTTACTCACAACTTATGACAAAGTGCTATACAAAAACACATGTATTTTGCTAGAAAAGTAGTTTTATATATCCTTATATTATGAACACTTCTATTGTGCACACATACATGCGTGTATATATGCATGTATGTGTGTGTGTTTTTTTGGGAATATTATGTGTTTTGATTTGCATGGCAATGCTGACATGGGGGTGTTCTTTTTTGTGGTTGGTGCCATGGAAAACAAATAACTATTAGTTGACCTAAAATGGACTGTTGTGTTAGAATATTTGTTGTGCCTAAAAAATCTGCCTTTGTCTTTTTGCCCACGAGATTATATTCGCCAAATTATACAAGCTCATAAGGTGCATCAGTTGCTTGAATAATATGGACAATCTGAATGCGTACCTAGTAGTGCTGTAGGTTACAGAAAAGCTGCCAAATGAGGAGCCGTATTATTGAATGTGGGTAGTGGGGGATTCTCTCAAAATCTTCTTGCCACCCGCCTTAGATATACTTATCAATTCTTTTTTTTTGGGGTTTTTCACATCACCCAAAAACTTTATTTATTTGTGCCAAAACAAAGACACACAATTATTATTATTATTATTAGTATTATTATCACTCAACAATGACTACCTATCCACAATTAAGTTAGCACCAATAATTCCCCATCATCCCCCACTTTGCCGTGCATGTTTCTCTCCCAAACAAATATGAGTGAGCAGTTCTAGGTTATCACGGAACACGCTCTCTTCACGAGGTGAGCATAGATATCACATGGTAAGTAGGTGAGAAACCACAGAACAACAGCATATGATTGCCCAATTCTTCCACGACGGGTCTCTTTGGAGGCCTCTCCAGGTTTCCACAAACTTTCTATTTTACTGTTTATAAAAGGACTGGCCATTACTTGACTACTACTGTATTGGGTTTTCCTATTCCACACGACTATTTCAACACTATTTTCCACCAATTGATTGAACAATTTCAACACTATATTCTGACAATATGCACAATTCATTGAACATGGTTTGTTTGCCAATGTTCACCATTGGACCCATCATCCCCATTTTCCCAGGTGGATTTCACAATAATATGCAAAGTCAAATTCCATTCCAGAAGGTGCTAAAAATTACCCTAAGGTAGTAATAACAGATGGGACTTTTGTGTTCTTTTAGTGCCAACTTTCACATTAAGGGAGGAAGGGTCACCCCATGTGTCTATTTAATTAGTTCTAATTGTTGTTTTGGAGTTAAGGAATTTTCATTTAATTGACTTACAATTTTTTTTATTAAAAATATTACCTAGTGGAGAAGTGACCAATAGAGAGTTAGGTACTACTTAGCCTTTATGTGGAAAACATATTACAAATTCTAGGGGGGGTAGTGGGCGGGGGCCGGCTTTTTGCAGCCACCTTTGAAAAAAACCAATTATTGAAAGCAGGCAAGATATTCAAAAATATGGTAGTTGGTAGATAGTTAGCTTTGCATAGTCTTTCTATTTCATGGGTCTCAGTGTGAATTGGGTTTTACTGGGTTTTGTTTTGTGGCGAAATTTCACCACTTGGTGACAAAAAAACGGCGGGGAGGAGTAATTGCAACTTGTACAAAGGGTTTTTTTTTTGGAAAATCCAAAAAATTCCCCCAAAGTGGTCATGTTTTCAAGGAAAAAAAAAGGTTGAAATAGCCAGATTTAGACCTTAGGTTCTTGCATGTCAACTCAGGGTTTCAAAAGATGTCTACTTTTCTCTCTGACCTGTAGCCAAATTTGGCTAAGTGCTCTTCTGGAATGATAGCCAGTCCACCTACCTCACAAAATTGAAAAAGAAAACCCTAGTCCCATAGAAAAATACAAAAGACGGAGTGGAGAGAACGGTTCTCTCATACTATTTGTACATATATTGACAAAACTTTAATAATTTAAAACTATTATTTGTTTTCGTTGGGAACGGGTAGGGCCTCTAAGTTCACCATGGAATATTTGAGGAATCCAAGATGTAAACTCCCCAAAACTCAAACATTAAATCTCGGAATGCCTTTTGTATCTGTAATAAAATTTCGAAAACTGGTATTAAAAAAAAGGGGAAAACAAGAAATAAAAAGGCAAAAAAAAAGAAGAAAAGAAGAAGAAATTCAGTCCAAACGGCAACAACGCGTGGCAATAGGGGATCTAGGCCCCCTATTGGACATGCGGACCGTTGCGAACTAAAGTAGGCACTTAGTCCAAAGGCCACACAGGCCATAGGCCCCACCGTTACTGTTTTACGGTACCTAGCCGTTGTGGTTACTGTAGCCACAATACCAGTTGGGCCCTACTACCTACGGCCTTTTTCTGCCTACCCCAAGTAGGAACTCCTTCTTATTTACCTGAGTGAGTTTTTTACATGACACAATTAGGGCTTCTTCTTTTTTTTGTTTTTTTTTCCCAGTCCAATTATGTGATATAGTCACACTGGTGATCATCTCTAAGAGGAATTAGCCAAATTTGGCTACAGATCGGCGAGGAAAATAGACAAATTTAAGATCCCTGATATATTTTGGTGACCTGCTGGAACCCGATGGCTAAATATGGAGATTTCGGAATTTTTTTTCCCTCAAAATTAGTCAACTTTGGCGAATTTTTTTCACAATCCTCTGTACAAACATCAATTTTGTATAGGTTTATTTTTGTCACCAAGTAGTGAAAATTCACCAAAAAAAGAACACACTCACAATATTATAGATAATTGTAAATGCTAGAGCTCCTACCTCAAGGAATGATGCTCTTTCCTAAGTATATCTTTCCTAAATATACCCTTTTTCAGCAATTTCTGCGCTAGGGTTTAAGAAGGGGAGAAAAATCTAGGTGTTTTTCAAATTTTTTTACTTGATTGATAAATTGAAGAGAAAAAGGTAGGTACCTTTAGTGGTCTTTGTTTTCCAAAACAACTATCTTCCTCCATGTACATTTAGATCATGAAGCTTTTGTTTTTGGGGGCTTAAATGGAAGGAAAACTAATTTTGTTGCTTAATTGCAATAATTGGTTGTTATACTTTGAAACTTTTTAAAGTAATTTGACAAGGTTTCACTGCTGAGTTATAAAATAAATTGATTTTTTTGGTAAAAGAGTGTGGTTGTAATGGGACAGGGGAGGGAGGGGGCGGGGATATGTTTTATAAGATTTTTATTTTTTTCCCCACACAATTGATAAAAACCAATAAAAGAGAGAACAAGAAGTTGGGGATATATAAATGAACCAAACTGTATAGCAAATAAAACATTATTTAGCAAGGAAGTAGGGATTGAGGAAAATGAAGAGACATAAGGACCTAATGAAAAAACCTTACCTTATGGGGTTGATGCACTACTTCTATTTCTATTAAGAAATGTCAACTATTGAGACAACGATTCAATTACCATTAGTGCTTGACAAATCAAAAGTGAGAATGGCAGGTCGGTTGAGAAGGGGAAATTGAAAAGTACCAAGGGCCACTAATTTACGTAGCTTGACTTAGATTACCCTTCCATTAAGGACCCGCACCTTCAAACTTTGGAAGGTGCAGTTGCCTTCCATTAGCATGACCTTACCAAGCTGAAGGTGTAGCTAGGTGTGAGCTTGCATTCCCTTCCATTGGCATTACTAAATGCCCATGCTGAAGGTGCTGCTATGCGATTAGCTTGCAAGTTTTGCAAAACTAAATTGCAAATCTTGAACATCTAAAATCAAAGTGGGAAAATCAAATTTCTAAAGTTGAAGGTGCAGATCGTCAATGTTACAACACCTTTAGAATGGAAAATGATTGTCCTCTTTGAAGCACCATGGAAACCTGTCACCTAAAGAAAATGACCATGACTGAAGAAGGGAAATTGTTCATACTCTTGGCATTTTAGGGTTTTTCGGTACTGGCATGCAACAAGTCAACAACTTGTCTTTGCAAAAAACTAAGGATTTCTTACAATGAAAAGAAACAAATTGAATTGTGATCAATCTCTTACTTAAAATTTGCCACCTTCAAAGTTGAAATGCTTTAAGTTGAGATTCACAAAGGAAGAATGCATCTTTAAAAGGGATTTGCAATGACAATATTTAGAAAGGGGCAATCTCTCTTTCCGTGGAGGTGACAATGCCAACAGTTCGACGCGAGGATTGAACAATGGATGAAATGAACACATCATTCACTCATTCCCAAATTATGTGAGCCAATGTCACAAGCAATAGATGGAAAAGGCATCACATGTTGCACAAGACTTTTCATTATTTTCCACTAGGTGTGCATCAATGTTTGCATACATTTTGTGTGATAGGGTATTTCCTTGGTCAATTATATGAAAGCTAGTTTTGGAACTTCTTTCAAAGGTAGGTAGATATGTAGGTTGGTTTTTCCACCTTGGAATAACTTAGGGGAGTAGATTACATGGCAAATAATATGAAAAGTTTTCTATGCTTTCAATAGCATACATGAACACCATTAAGGTGACTTTGATTTGGATTACTTGGGGAACATGATGGGGGCACATATGGAAGCATTACCTCTTTAGTTACACCCCACCAATTCTTATATTCCAAAACTTTTTCACTTGCTTGGGAACCCACAATAGTTCTTGAAAATTTTCCCCTTTTGCCAAATGAAAAAAGCAAAATACAAACTAGTCTTCTTCATCAAGTCCTTGGCACCAACATGCTTGTTGAATGCTTCTTGCAACTGGTAAATATTCCCAGGTGTCTTTGCTTAACCCTTCGCCTCCCTTTTCAGATTTGATCGCTTTATTCATTCAGGTTGGAAAGGATTTGTCACAATCAGGCATTCCAACAAAACGTGCATTGTCCATTCCATATCCATGAAGACTAGTAGATGCTCACCTTCTCTCATACAACTACAAAACATGCAACCATGTTATAATACACAAAAGAGATAATCCTCGTGGATGGGTGGATGGATGAATGGATCGTGATAGAGGGGTGCAACAAGCGCAACTAACAATAATTAATATCATGACCTCTCATAAATCCAACCCACACAATCTACATTACCTTCTCCTACTATTATTATTTTTCTTTTTGAAAAAAATGGTATGAAAATTCTTCAAATTGTCTGCCCTTAAAATACAGTGAGTTCCTTCTGCTGGCTTTAAAAATAAACATGGAATAAATGCACATTCCAGGAGCAAGGCAAATGGGGGGGTACCATGCCATTTACTAACATGTCCTTGTTTGAGTGTCTTATGTCAATTCATTAGCAGCAGTGGTGGCTAATTACTCATTAAGTTTATTTTTATATTGCAGTTGGAATTTGATGTTGGCAGTTTGCAGGTTTCCAAAGATCAAGAGAAAGAAACCTAAGTCAATTTGCACAGCTAATTATCACTTCACAACTTTGCACACAAACTGACCCAACAACTCACATCTCTCTGGCAACCAACCCCACCCCCCCCGGTCCTCTCCCTTAGTAATTTGGACATTGTTTTAGGGTTAGGTAAGGAGTGCAGCTCACAAAGGTAATGATGGTGCTCACATCAACCTTCTCTATGTTTTTCAAATCAGGAAGTTACATATAATTGATACAACTATAATAATAACTGCAATCACTTCTCTTCATTCTCCAGCACTTATTTTAACCCATTTAGGTCTGGAAGGACACTAGCCTAGTCAAAGAAATTTTTTTCTTCTTACATCATAAACACAAACTTAAGTTTTGGTGAATTGTGTTGGGTAGTTAGTAGTTACAGGCTCCTGTTTCCAAGAATTTAGTGGACTAAGTTCATTCATTAGGGGTTGAGATTAACTAATATACTTATATATGGGGGCAGTTACCCTACAGTCAATGGACGTCTTTAAGAATAATTGTGGCTCTGCATCCTAAGTATTAAGTAGGTATCTAAAGAAGTGAGCTCAACACATATTTTTGTATGGAGAATGAGTTGCTCCAAGTATTACTCCCAAATTCCAACTGCTTTTATACACCTAAAAATACCTATGGGTTCCCCTTTATTTCTTGGGTTCAAAACTCACATGAATTTCACGTTCATAATGACCCCTTGGCATTGTACTAATTTCTATTAGCTTATTGTTGGTGCTTGGAAGTAATTCATGGAATTTCGTTGAATTCATGGACAAAGGTTCATACATTCTTGCCATTTGGGTTGTCAGTTATATCCTCTAGATTGTGACAAGGTGGCTTCTAAATGGGTGGATAGTATAGACATGGAGGAGAGTTGCGATTGGGTGGAACCGCAATCTCAATGGTGCCACAATCATATTGAACTCAAGTCCAAGATGTAGTGTCCACTTGAAGAGCTAGTGTTGTCGGTGTAGGGAAGAGCTTTTTAGTCATGCTAGCATCAATGTTTGAGGTGCCCAAACTATCCTACAAAGTTTGCCTAGAGCATTTCCTAGGATGATTTGGCTACCTACACAACTTTTTGAGTTGTGGTAAAATGGGGTACCCTTGCATGGTTGGTGTCATTGATATAGTTCATTGAAAACTGGAAACAAAAACTCTTTTCGAAATTTCAGTTGGTTGTGAGGAAAACCTTGGAAAAATATGTTTTAAGAGAAATATATATATCACTTTTGTGAAATCAATTTTTTATTCATCAACTTGTTGAATGTTTGGAATGTAATTGACACCGTACCATTTATTTTGTGGAACTTAAAAAGCTTTATGGAATACATTTTCCTTTCTCATGGATACATACTTTGAGACGTTTTTGAAGCAATTTAATGAATCCTTCCTTCATCTAGAGAAATAGCAGATCCAGGTAATTCATTTCTTCACAAGTCCAAACTTCAGTTAAACAATCCAAAGCAAATATGTGAATGATACTTATAATCATATTTATGATATCTGTGTGTGTTCTAGTTCATTTGCTGAGCAGCCAATGAATTGATTTACCACTTAGTGCAATGAAGGTTAAGTACCTAAAGGTCAAATCAACATTCAAAGCATGCTTCTCTGATGACACATCATGATTCAATTCTTTTGAGGGAATTGAAAACAAGTTAGGTGCATGTTAACATGTTGAAAAATGATCACTTAATTAGGTACACAAAAAAGGATGGTTTATAAGTCCACCACCAAATGCTTCAATCCTAACTTAATGGGAATTTGAAGACCTCACAGCAAAACTCTGCACAATTGAATGATGAATTATTATGAAATTATAAGTTGCTTGAAAGCATGTTAGACAAAGAGTGTGAGGTTCACAACTTCATGGGTCTTTCAAACGCTATTTCCTACTGAGTTCCTTTTTTTTATAAATGGAAGCAATCAAATTCCAAGTGTTTTGTAAGGAATGTGTTTTGGTAGGTGCTCCTTTTTTGAGATTAACTTAGGTAAGGGTTAGGGTGGGGGAGGAGAGGAGGCAAGTGAGGAAGAGTTAAATTATTTATTTATTTTTAAAAACCCATCTTGAATTGCCACCTAAACAATAATAGTAATTAATGAAATATAATAATAAACAATAATAAATGATAATAATAACAAAACGGACCCTCTATTTATTTACTCTATGGTAGTTTGTCAAACTAGGCTACTTTCCCTTCCCTACAAATAGACTATTATTATAGTTCCTATAATTAATTATTGCATGATAGGGTAACGGTACTTCACTAATGGACCGAACTAGTGACTTACTAGTTACCCACCTAACTTTACTTGCCCATTAAAAACGCTTACCTAAAGTAGAAATAAACCAGGAAGCCAAGAGGGTTAAATGAAGTAACAAAAGTTAAGCAAGTGTGGGAAAGTGGGGGGGGGGGGGGGGAAAACAACAACAAAGGAATGGGAAAAAAAAATTACTTTAGGGGTCGGTGGCGTTGATACAAACTGCAAAGGTTTTTTCTTTTCTTTTTTTTCTCTTTTTTTACCTCTTTTTGTTGTTATTGTTGGCGTCCATTTTGTCTTTTTGTTTACACTAAGTCCTTAGTACTACAACAACAACAACAAAACAACTAGGTACCTCTAGTACCATTTTTCTCAGCTGCAAAAAATTTCTTGGAGCTTTGAAGAAAGGTACCTACCTATTGTGTGGATTATAAGTAAATTGTGGTGCAAGCTTTTGTTTTTGTTTATGGTTTTTTTTGGGG
>Ga0209611_10007610_pt1 | contig 17286 bp, 10 predicted proteins | sample S1TSphgellanicum_3_FD_187693 | JGI IMG/M metagenome (GOLD analysis project Ga0209611, IMG submission 187693) | Host-associated microbial communities from peat moss isolated from Minnesota, USA - S1T2_Fc - Sphagnum magellanicum MG (SPAdes) (version 2) | ecosystem: Host-associated > Plants > Peat...
AGCAACAGAGGCATAACATTGGCCTCTTGTGGCAACAACACTTGCCATTTCAACCTTTGAAACAAAAGGAACTGCATTTATTTGTTCAATGGAAGCACTTGCAAATATCAATCCCATTTCCAACCACCACACACAAAGAAAACTCTAGACCTCAAATCATTTTCTCTTCTTAATTGGAAAAAACCCTACTAACACAAACACAAAGCTGTGGGTGAGGAAGAACCATAGAACTTTTCCTTTTAATCTGATGCCAACAATAGCCCTAATTCCCTTCTCCAATAACTTTGTGTTCCAAGCACATCAAAGATTTGAAGCAACCTCGATACATAACACCAACCTTGTAAGGAAACCTTTCCCATGAAAGAAAAACATAGTTTACAAATTGCCTTAGTTTGTGAGTGCCAAAAACAATCATCATGATGGCAAAGCTTCCATTTGAAATGAACGACAAACCCCCCTTGTCAACATGCATTCCCTCATTTGTCAAGATGCATTCCCTCGCTTTTGGCATGCATTGCCGAACTTGGAACCCATAATTATCTAAGCCCTAACCAATTAACAACAATCCTCTTTACATGTAATTATTTTATTTGTAGTGCATGAATGTCATGCTAAAAATAAATAACATATTTTCATTCAAACGATAAGTGCAACATCTCACCTTACATTTGTAAAGGATTGAATGATGAGATTATAAAAAAGGATAGGCTATTTTGTAGAGGGCAAAATACTTTGAAGCTACTATATTCTATAATGGTTTCCAAACACAATATCCATGCCTATCATGGGAGGGCCAATAAAGCGAGTAGTAGCCCTTGGGCTTTACCCTACACTTAAAAGTCTTGGTATATTTGAAACTCTCAACCTTTTTACACACATATTAAGACCAATTAATTCATGCCCATTTATTAATTGTAAAACAGGACTCTTCTTTGTTCTTGAAAATTCCAGACATTTTGATGCCTCGGAGCTGGTCCACTGAAGTAATACAAAAGCCGGGTCTATACACTCTACTTTGGCTGAAGTAGAGCCTTCAATATAGCGTACAAACAAACAAGTTTGGACTAGTGTTGTGCAAGTATTAAGTCTTGAACATACCAGACTGATTCAGGTATCCTGGATTTTCTTGACCCATACATGACAGGTAGTGACTGGTATTGAGTACTTTTTAAAAAACTTTCATAGCAGTCCAGTACTGGTATTATGTCCAAGGCTGATTTTTTGCCTGGTACATCATGACAGGTAATTTACCTGGTATTTACTTTGGGCTGGTGCTTGAATGAGAGCATGCATCCCCACCAAGGCTCAAAGTATGTAACCCTGCAAAAATATTTCTCACATCGAAAGGTTTAGCTACTTGTTCTTTTCCACCCCCACACATAAAACTGAGCAAGTAGGCTGGAGACTACTACCAGCACCAACCCACTTGGACCAATCAAACCATCTAGCCAATTAGAAACAGGGAGCAGAGTCAACAAATATGATTCTGACTCTGTTTATTCGACTGTTCGAGGTCTCCTCCAAAGCTCTGAAAGCTAGTGGGATTTTTCAGAGTTTTCCGAGTGGATTCACTGGATCCCACTGATGTTCACCACATCCAAAATTTCTTCCAGTGCACGGTCTTGACTTTTCCAAAGAAGCCTCAGTTTTTTTGCTTCTAGAAAACTTGGGGCTCTGGGTTGCTGCTATGCACAAGCTACCAGTATTGCATTTTCATTTTTTTTAATATTATGTTTTCCGTATGATTTACCAATAATTCATCATTATTTATATATTAATGTCAAATTTAATTTCAATTAATATAAATATCATGGACATGAAAAGGCACACGTTAATTACATGATTATTCCTTTGTGAAGTATATAGAAAATGAAGGTCCTACCTAAATGGAGGGAAAGATATGGTGGGTTTTTTTTTAATGTCATTAGTCACTAGGTACTCTCACCAATGCCCCCAAGATGTGGGTTGCAAACACATGATTAAACAGCCCAACCATCAAGCCCCAAATATGACATAAGTAGCCTATATATATGTAGCTTGAAGGAATGGGACTTTTTTTGGTTTTTTTTTTCCCACCAAACATGACATAAGTAGCGTATATGTATGTAGCTTGAAGGAATGGTAGCTTTTGTTTTTTTAAATTCCTTCATATCCAATTTGTGAATAGTGTTCCAACCTTTTTTTTTTCTTTTTTTCTTTTTTATCATGTAGCTCAACTGGTGATCATCCATAAGATAGTTTAGCCAAATTTTCTTATAAACATGATATGAAACTTAAAAAAGATTCAGCATCCTTTGCATTTTTGGCTATATCATACAACCCAATAAAGAAAGTTGGAAAATTTCTCTCTCTCTATATATATATATATAATTTGATGAGCAGGAAACAATAAAATAAAATAAAATTCTCTCCCATTTTGAGGGATAAAACGTGACCCAGCACCCACCCGTGCGTGGCCAGAGTAAACCAGCACTAACTAACTGAACGCCATGTAGGATGGATGGTTTGAGGATAGGAAACACCTTTTCATCCATTAGCACACTCAAGCAAGATGAATGATATGAAAACATTGAGCAATTTTTCATCATATTCTTGTCCCATAGTTAACCATGGTCATTACTTATGTACTAACCATCCATGTGCATCTACCTACCAAGTAACTATAAAGTGTGCCATTGGCTTAAGTGTGAATTGGTTACACAATTAATTATGCCTTCCAAAACCATTTTTGCAATTTAATTGAATTTTCAATGACAAAAATTATGCAAGATTCAAAATCTCTTGCATTTTAAGTCTAATTTATTTTCAAATAATATTCATTAAATCCCAGTTTCCAATGATACCAACAATGCACCCAAATTCCCCTACAATTTTTACTTTTGATTTACATTAATATTCAATGAAATAATTGTTCAATATTCAATCATTTCTCCATGATAAATCAAAACATTATGAAACCAACTTGGTGCACCCCTATTCATCAAGGCCTTTTCAATATGGTACCAAGAATGCACCAAGAAGCATTGTGGTTTGGGAGATCTCAACTTGACAAACACAACAAACAAACAACCTTACTTCATAGATAGATATATGCACAATAAACATCACATATTGTACATTGTAATGGAGTAAACCATAAAGTTTACCTCAAATGTGTCATAAATAACAACCTTTTGTGTAAGGAAAAAAACACATTGTGTTGTATTAAAGGTTTCATTTTGGTAACCTATCTTGTAGACACTCCCACTATCACCTCACATTCCATCTTACCTTAATACCAATGTGGGTAGGTTCAACAATTTGGAGTCTTAAACACAAGGGTTCAAGCTCAAGTTATAATTGTGATCTAGACTTGAATCAACACCCTTTTGTTTTGATGGAATTGGTAAAAAAATTGGACCATGAAACTTGGTTTTTAAAATAAATAAGTTGATTTTTTTTGGAAAAAGTTGACAAATACGCTAAACTTTATAATTACATGTTAATTTTAATTATTTTAAAAATCCACACCTATATCATCTCCAACTTTAATTTGTTAAAAAACTTTGTACCTATATGATCTCCATTGAAGGGGAATGTATAGTTAGTTAGTTAGTAAACAACTAACTATTGTTGTTAATTATATTGGGGCAAAAAATACAACAAAAGAAGAGTTTTCTATCCACATACCATCCAACCATTCATCCTTCATGGTGGGTGTTAAATTCACTATGGTTGGGTATTTGGTAACCCCCCTTGTTGGGAGTGGTGTTCAATATTGGGTGGGAAGCCTTTTGCCCAAATCATTAGCATTTTAAAAATATGATAAATAAAGAGCCAATAAATATATTAAATTTACCTTTATTTTACCCAATTGGTTTGGAGTTGGGTTTGACCTTTAAGAACAGATGCACATTGTAATTTGTGTACTTGATTTTTTTTAAAAGGTATAAGCAAAAAGAATGATAATATCTTTTACATTCATTTAAAAGTATTGCATTGCATCCAATTACGATATATTTGTTCGGGTTAAGGTAATTTTTTTACTTAGTAATTTTTTTCTTTTTATTACATTGTATTGATGTTCATTGCCCTAATTACATTTAGCAAAACTATCACCAAATACTTCTGAAAGTTTCTTAAAATAATTCAATTACAATTTGCCGTTATAGGAATTCCTCGTATTACAAAAGGTGTCCAAAAAGAAATCCTCACTTTGGAAACCTTCCCTCATGATGTTTTAAATGTCATGTTTAAATATTTGCATTTATATGCTTTCACAATTGGTTGCTTTTCAATTTGCTTGCCAATGTAGTATACTTTTACACATGTAATGTACAAATTGTGATTTATTCTATCATTTACCTTGCATATACCTACTTACATCCATAGGATAAATATTGGATGAAAAATGTGCAATTTTTTGCTCTACCTTTACAAGGTAAATTGTTTATCATTTACTTGTCATCATTGTGAAAAATAATAATCTTGCAAAGTTTAAATATTTCTTTTTGACTACGTAACATATTTAATGAATATTTTCACTAACCTTTATTCACAAATATCTTAAAATCAATAGTCTACCCATCACTAGTCATTTCTTTAGAAGCTTGGATAACATATGACATTTGAAGGGCCCATTAATTTTTTTTGTGAACATGTCATAAATAGTGTGAAAATCTCAATTTAGATGCAACATTCTAAACCTTGGTAGGTTTATTACTTTACTTCTTTTTATGTCATTGAACACCTATTCAATTTTCCCCTATCCATGACATTTTCACCAAAAGATGAAAATGGGATGAAAATGGGATGAAAATGGAATGAGATGCAAATATGTGGGTTCAACTTTACCTATACAACCTGTGCCACTAAATAGAACTCATGATTTTTAATTATTTGGATATTTGTATTTTGTGTTTCATCAAACTAAATGTTATCCCAAAAGGTTTGAAGATTTTTTTTAGATGTCATTAAAAAGTTTTTTCATTTTTTTGATAACCATACCTATGATTGACAATTAGCACTTCTTTGTTGAATATTTATTTAGTTTAAAAAATGAGGTTTAGTGGTTTCAAATTTAGTTTTTTTAAAAATTTCAAGAGTTCAAGAATTCCAACAATATGCAAACGACACTTTGTGTTGTGTATTTGTAATAGTAACCCAATGGATGGGATGGGAGTTCAATTTTCAACAAATTCATCAAAAATTAATTTATTTACTTGACTTTTTGCAAATTATTTGTGCCAACCTTTAGTCGTGAGTACACTAGTTATTTAGCCTTCTAGAATAAATGGAATGAACACAATTACTTATCATGGTGAAAGTCTAGTGACCATGCTCAAACTATCCATCACAAATTTTGCATCTTATGTTGTGAAATTGTGTGAAATTTGTCTTTCTTAAGTTCATAGTTTTTGCACATGGATATCATGCAGTCAAAACACATATGAAACACATGTAAGTAAAATGAAAGATAATAATTTGGATGAAAACCATTCATCCTACTCATATTTCAAGGTTTGACATCACATGCTTACATTGGGCCTTTGACATCTTAAAAAACATGGGAGCTTCAAATGTACGTTTCACATGGATCCAAAGTAAATATTTTTCCTTAATTTCTATTTATGATTTATTCTTGTAGAGAGATGGGAAAGTGAAAGTGTTTAATGAAGAAATGGAAAGTATTGTACAAAACAAAATGAAATAATAATGGACAAAAATGTGATGGGTTGTGAAGTGAAAAAAAATACTATAATGGGAACTTGGAGTAGGGCTCTTAAACCTTAAGTTCACACCCTATACCTACATCAAAGACCTAGCCCTAAATAAAAAACACCTTATGACCCGTCAAGTTGGGTATTGTCCCATACTCAACCAACTTCAAGTTTTTTTTTTTTTTTTTTTTTTTTTGAGTAGGGCATGGGACCAAGTTTTGCCCCCACCTAGACCTATTGGGGTGAGTTTTCCCCCCACCTAAACTTGCCAAGCTAGGTACCTAGACATTTACCCCAAGCCAAGCTGAAAACCTTGACCTTGACCAATGTTGGTTTGTACTAGTGTTGGGTGGCTATCTCCATTTCAACATACCAATTTGGTATTGCTATGAAAGTTTTTTCAATACAGACATTGGGCTTAAACTCAAGTTTTCAAATCCTCTTGAAATGGACATATCACAAGGGTTGAAATAAAAACCTACATGTTTTGGGGGGATCCGAAGAATGAACATAAATAGACAAAACTTCAACCTCATATAGTTAAGATATGCATTTGGATATCAAATATTCTCATTGAGACTTGAGACAATGTTGATCAATTATTGAAAAAATGGGTGGTTCTCAACATGGGTCCAAGGTCGTCACTTATTTTTCAATTTCGTGAGCATTTGAAAACAAATTTCGCATTAAATAGTGACACATTTGTTAAGACCATTCAAACAGTAACCATCTAACACAAGACAAAAATATTGATAGAAAAGGAGGAAGATTAATCATCCAATTTATTAACACAAAGTCCTAATTTTGAACATCTTTACTAAACTTGACATACACAAACCTAAAAGCACAAAAAAAATTCACCCATGATAGAGCTATCCGGAAAGTCACCCTGTCTTCACCTGGTCTTTGGGACTGCTTTCACCCCGTATGCCCTTTCTGAGTGGTATCTGCCAAGTAAGGAAATTTTTATTAAATCTGAGTATGAAATGCTGAAACTCGGCATTTAATGCACAAGGTTCGAGAGTAATTATACTATATAGTTGTACAGGTAGGAGCAGTGAAAACATATGTAGCAACAGTGGAGGGGCTCACGAAAAAGGAAAGAGGGGATGAAACTCAGATTACCACCAAAACTAGTTTGGGTCCCAGTTATTTCGTTTTGTAAAATTTTCATTCCCAGTTACGCGTTTGATGCCCTATTATGCCGAAAATGGCCGATCTCGCCCCCTAATCATGTGACTTTACAGATAACTCTGATATCTGGATAACAATCTCAAAAGAGAAAACCTTTAGGTATGGTTAAGTGTAATGGTAGGTAGTGTCAATGGAGGCAAACAACAAAACCCGAGTTTGTCTTTGGTTTTTCATAAAATGATGATAGTTGGTTCAACGTACCAAGGTCTATATCTTCAAGAAAACATTTTTTTTGGGTACCAGCAGAACATTGCAAAACATGTTATGAAAGGTGTAAATATATATAGTAGGGTTAGCTACCCTAGATGTGTAGGATACTGGCAAAGTATATATAACTCATGGGGAGGATTCAAGCAAACTTTTAGAGCTTAAGTCACAAACTGGAAAGGAGTAAAAGGTTGATGCAAGCAAGCAAGTGGTCCGTGAATCTAGAGAAGATCCTGGATCTTACAGGCCAACAAGACAATGGATCACAAAGATTCTCTTCACTTGAGTTTTTGATTATATTCTGATTCACTCCTCCAAATGCAAAACACCAACATCAAAGATTCAACTCAAGCTCTCAAATAACAACAACAAAGATGCAAGCCAATATAGGTAGAACATTAGATAATAGGTAAGTGTGTATATATAAATATAAAACTCTTGTTTATATACAGACAAAACTGGGTTGCAAAACCTACCTTCTGGAGAACCCAGGAGCTGAACATTGCTGCATCAAACAACCCAAAAGTCACTTCCAATTTTAGTTTGAAGCTCAAACAAGCTGACAAAATGCAAAATTGACTTGAGACAGTGGTTGTTGTTGTTGTGGTCCCATCTGCAAGTCTCAGATGTGTCAGAGATCATGATCTCTGTATTTTCTATATTTGTGTGTATGTGTGTGTGTGTGTGTGTGTGTGTGTGCGCGGGGGTCTGAGAAGCAACATTTTGGCTTGCCTTTGTTGGGCTGTTTTGCTTTGCCTGGACTGGACTTTCGGTCCTTGCCCCTTCTTTCCTTTTCTCTCCCTTTCTTGGGGTCGCTTTCTTCTTATAAAATTTGCCCAGGGGTTCATCACATTCTGCCTCATTATGATTTCCTTGACCCTTGGCTGCAGCTTGTAGCCTTTTTGGAAAATGCTGACAACATGAATCCAAAGTCTACTTGACCATCTTGCAAGTTGCAACAACACCTGCAAGAGTTGCAGAGTTTGTAAAGGGGGGAAGCTTTTTTCACTTGATGCAATGTTTGCCTACTAGACAACACTAATTTCAACCTCATTGTCTTGTATGCACTCTACATTCTACACTGGTACCATGGTGAAAATCCTTAAATCTTTTTTGGGTTGCTTCCAAACAGTATCGAGTTTACCCACCTCTCGACTAAGTCAGGGTCTCTGAGTTCAAATTTAACATTCCCAAGTGGTTGATTCTTATCTCTAAGAGGCCTTACTGAAGAAGGTGAAGGTACTAGTGTAGGTGCTGGTTCACTCTGGCCTCTAGAATCCAGGCTTAGCATGTAAGCTACTTTCTCTGTTTCCAGAAAGTAGCAGGACATATCATGAGTAAAATCCATGAAAACTGAGAGAATGAACAAGTTGTCTCTGTAGCCAAGTCAGGTTTGATTACTTTAGAGGATCAAATGAAAATGATTTGTAGAAATGTAATAACTTGAAGTAGGTTTTTGCACAAATTGATGGAAGAGCATCTTCATCGCAGAGTGGTAAAGAACCCATTTCATTAAATCTTGTACCATTTATGCGTAAACCTTGACCTTGTTGCTCTCAACCTTGTTGCTCTCTTTTAATCATTGCGCAAAATGCAATGGTCATTTTTGTATTCTTGATTTTCCTGTTGTGAATTTGATCCACGACAATTATTTGTCTAGATGTAAAGCATAAATGATTTTTCACTATTTGAAATGACTTTTTGAAAGTTTTGTTATTGAGAACACCGAGCATTAAACACCAACTTCTTTTAATGTAAAAGTGTAGTTTACTTATGAAGGGTGAAAATGTTCTAAGCTTCTTTGTCATGTGAAAGATCCTTGCATGGTCATGGTGTGTCAAAAAAGTTACAAAAGATAATTACCCAATGTACTAGCAAAGGCCCTGCCATACTTGCTTCTCCATGGCAAGTGGCATATCACAAAATCATCAAAACCTTGCAAAACTTTATTTGTAAACACACCAGGGATTTGGGAAAATGTTCAAAGGTATTGGGAAGAAAAAAAGGAGAATTTAAAGGACATCAAGTCAGCATAAACTAGATGTCAAAATCTGTTCATCTCAACAACTAATCAACTATAAGTCAGTCCTGGTTAGGTGTGGGGGGTGTGTCCTAAAGGGGTGGAAGTCAAGAACTAGCTAAACCTATCGATATCACCTAACTTAAGATGGAGGACTCTTGCATCCTTTATAACGTAGTTGATTACAAAAGTAATGCCTTGATGTTAGGGCATCACCCTAAACCAAACTTGAGAGATGACAATTGTTTTGTGTTAGGTTTTCTTTGTTATCATTGATCATCCATTCATGGCCCTAGGTCCTATTTGCATAGGATTTTTATCTTATTTTTGTTGGACTTTTTAATTTTTCTTTGGGTTGTTTCTACTTGTTCTCTAATTTGCCTTGTATTTTTGATGGATGGGTTTTTGTCGTTGATTTTTTTATGCAAGGTTTTTCTTCCAAACTTGAGAGAGTAAAAAAGATGTCTACAACTAGGTCGGGTTTGTTTCCTTCATGTAAAATATTACAATAGCCATGAAATCAAGGATTAAGCAGCTTGGAATTATTGGATTCATAATGGGCGCTACATTCTTGGGTGTGGGGTAGCTAGCTATTGGATTAAATCATCAAAAAATATATTTAGACTATATCATCTTTTTAACTTGGGTTGTTATTACACAAAGCTTGTTTTTTTTTAAAAATCTAGCATCCTCAAGACCAAAATGACCAATGAAAAAAAAAATGAAGCATATCTCAAAATCGATCATTTAAATTTTGGGCATGTGCATGGACATGATAGAATAATTATGACAAGTTCAAAAATTCAAATTTAATTTTATCATTTGTCAATGACAAGAATGATTATTTACCAATATAATGTAGTTGCAAAGATTGGCACCATATCATTAGATAACATCTTCAAAATGGTGCCAAGTTTAGAAGGAGGTCTATTTTTTTTAGGGTTCATCTTTTGACTATTCAAACCATGAGCATCATTGGAATCATGAAATGCACAAATGGAGAGGCACATAGTACATACCATCCTGACTATGGGGGGATTCTTAATATTGTACTTGTCATGAAAATCTTAAGAGGTTGTCATTTTAAAAACTAAGTAGGTAGTAGCTTGGGATGGAAAATGGGAAGGGGGGAATACCAATCACATTTGGATTGCTCATCATCCAACATTGGAAATAAGTTTCCAAGTGTGAAATTGTATAGGGGTAGTTGATGAATTTGTGTGAGATATTTCAAATATTGCCTTACATTTTGATTTGGAATTTTTTATACATGTGTCATGCATAGACATTGTCTTTATTTCAATGTAATGTTTTAAAATATATATGGGATGTTCGACAACTTGATATTGTTACAATGTTTTAAACATTTGTTTCTTCTCAAAACACTAGAACAAGTTCTATTCAACAATCCATTGCTACACCAATTTTAAACCATGTTGAAATGGCACTTTTGATAATGGCATGTTTCATATAATAATAAAAACCTTGCCTTTTCTTTTTGGATGTTTATGAAAGTCTTGTTATAGGATATAATTGTTCCTTTGCAAAATACAAGAACATTTTGTATTCAAAAAGTTTCTATTGTTTTTGTAGAGGTAAATTTCATTTTTTCAAACCTTCGTTTATTTTGAAAAATCTCACCCAATCTTTACCATGTATATTACCCTAGTTTGAAAGCATTACACCTAATTCTTCTTCTATGATATTTTGGATACTATTCATAATTGCCAACACAATAGATAGTTGTATGCATGTTGTTATTATATATAGTTTTTTGTTTTGTCATTTGATTTTCAAATATCACATATTTAATCTATGACTCTAGTCAATTATTTTTATGTAACGTTGTTTACAAAAATCAAGCATTCTTAATTGGTTTTGGAAAAGAGAAAATTATTGATTTAAACATGAAAGGGGGAAAAAAAAATTCATTTTGAGTCCAAAAATAAAATTATAAAAAGAAAATCATTAAAGGTAAAGTTACCTTTCAATTTATGCACTACTCTCAAGGATATGCTTGGTCATTTTTATGACCTCTCACCCACCACAATTAAATACACAAGTTTTGGCTTTTTCAAAACGACTTGTGATTGTGTTAGATACACATTATTGAAACTTGATAAGTCTTCTAGTTGTAAAATAAAAAATTAATTTTTACAAAATGTTCCAATTGTGGCCCTATTACAAACCACCCAAGGTCATGGAACTTCACAATTAAAACCTCCCTAGTGGATTTTCAACATGTTGCTAATCACACCAATTATTTGTTATTTCTTGGGGCAATACACTCACAACATTAAGATTACTACTAGAAGTGGGCATTTCATTTTCCAAAATGTCCATTGTCATTATTTTTGCATGATTTTTGACATGTGTATGTGATAGGTGTGCATTGATTATCATGCGAAATGTTTCTATTAAAAAAATTCATTGTTTTTACATCATGTAAAGCCCTAGGGGCAAGCTTTACCCTACAGATAATGTTGGTATGCAATGGTTTGAATCATTTCATAACTAATCACAATAGAAAATTAGAGTCTTGTAGATCACATGAAAATTAAAAGCATACAAAATCTAAATAATGAATTAATTTTAGCAATATGAAAGTTGACCTTAAAGCATCTCCATTGCAATACCTTGTAGGCACCTTCATATTAAATCTGAGCAAAATGGTGGCATAAAAGCTCATGTTGCCCTGTAAACTTGTTATTTCTGGAAAAATAATATTAAAACCCTTTAAAGGAATTCACTACTTTGAATTCACTAAAGGTTTTTTATCAATTGAATTACAGAATAGTAAAGCATTAGTTTTGAAATGTGTTTTTCAAGCTTTATAAATGGGATCATGATGGTATTTATCATTAAATTAATTAATATATTTTAAAATTTTGTCACTTGTAGTGAACAAGCTTTTAGGCATGGTATGTTATTTCAATTCTTAATATGAACTCATTGAAGTCCTCACAATATGGTTATTGGCATGCCAAACTCACAATGGTAACTTTAAATGAAAACCCTTTGCCTTGGTATCCAAATGAACAAAGCCAACCAAAGTCATGGGCCAATTTTGATATGAAAACTTTCAAACCGTAGCCATTCCTTGGTGTCAACCATGAACAAATTTGGAAGGCCTACCAATTAGGTGTACAAAATTAACACCCACACTTCACATCCAATTCAACAAAGGAAATAGTAGATTAAACAAAAATAATAATACCTAAACTTTAAAGTTGCAATCACACTTCATGTTAAGGGCTATGGTGTTAAGTAGCCTACTACATCTAGATAACATCATAAAACAAAAAATTCATCCATGCTAGGTAGCACTAACTTAAATGTTAGTTAATTTTTTTTACTTTCCATTCACACTTAAGTTAGTGTTAACATAAGAGAAAATTTAAAATTAAGACTAGTTCTTCCTTTTTCATGATGGATGTGAATAAATGTGAAGGGAAATAAGAATAGGCACAAGAACAAAACATAGGAAAACCATAAGAAAATATTTATGTTAACTTATTGTTAACTACCAACCCCATTTTATGGATTGCCACCCAAAACGTTGTGTTTTAATTCCAAAATCTATGTTTTCTTTACAAAAAATGTTAATCAAACACCTATTTAACACTAATGTAACATTGTGTGCCATGTAAGATTTTATTGAAGATTTGATGTTAATTTATTACTACAAAGGAGAAAAGGTGGTCTATTTCACTTTCCATCACCAAAAACCATTTATACATAGTTGGGATAGGCCAAAAAGTGATATAACTAGACCCAATTCTCGCCACCCTAAACCTTAAACTCTAAACAAATGTCACCACATCACTAGAATGAAAATTGTCAATTTCACCTAATGGTCACATCTTCACCATCAAAAAAGTTAATTTACAATGAAAAGGTTTCCCTTACACTAGCAAAGTTTATGCATTGTGTGTAAGAACTCATTAAAACTTCTTGTGAACTTGTTTTTCCTTTTCACTAAACAATCGTCTCATGTGATAGTGCGTCATTTACTTGCTTTGAAGTTCCATTTTCCCCTAATCATATTTGTTATGGCCTAAGGCTTTAATGCACAATGTATTGTTGAATTCCATTGGGCACATCGTGCAATGTGTAGGGGTTTATTATGCAACTAAGCAAACCCATCCTTGGGTGGCATCATTAGAAACATCACACTTCAAATTTCTTAAACCCATTCAATTTCAAAACAACATAGGACTCATTTCAAGAAAACTTTTCATTTTGAATTTTGTATCAAAAGATGACCCAAATCACGTAAAGTTTGAAACTTCAATTCGATTTACAAAAATTTAATTTTTAATATTCCAAATGAGTGGTAAAGGAAGAAATTTCAAGAAAGTAACACTTTGAGTTCCTTTGTTTAGGAGCACACAAAAAACATGCGTTTTTTTTTTTTTTTTCAATGCTTTTAATTTTTAGGAGGGCTTAAAATGGCCCTCTTTTTTATTTTTTTAATAAATAGTAAATTGAAAAAAAAATTTGAACAATTTTGGAAGGTCAAGATTAAAAGGTCTTCAAAGGCCATTGCATTCATGTTTGTAAAATGTAGTATTTTTTTTTGTGTGTGTCAATCAATAATTTGATCCCTACATTAATGACTATAATTGATAAACCATTTTTATATACAATGGTGCAACTTGACACTTAATGATAAAGGGTTAGGAAGTTTTAAAACACATGTTAAAAACATTTCAAAAACACAAATATTTTACTTGTGTAGCCTTTGTAAATGTTTTCAACTTTTCCATAGTGTACACATAGGTGGGGAACACAAAGCCCATGTGGTTCAAGTCAGTAATAAAAATCACAATTTAAAAAGTTTTAAAAAAAAATTAAATTAAACTTGGTCAACCTTTTTTGCATTTTGATGGGGTGACTCCTAATGGTACCACCCAACAATGGGTTTGTTGAATTCATGAGTTGATTTCTAGCACATCAGTAGATTTTCAAATCCTTGTTTGATCACCATTGATGCATTAAACACACCAACCAACCTAAAAGAATATTTGCTTGGCTTTGAAGTTTTTTAATACAAATTATATTTTGTCATGCAACTTCAAATTTCACAAAATGTTGTGATTTCTAACATTTTGTTGAACATCATGAACAATTTAATGTTTTTGAAGCTAATGGCCATTGAATGGTTCAATGGAATCTGGAGTTATGATTGTCACAATTGGAATGTACAAGCTTTCTCCACCTCTTTTGGTCTATGTAAGCTATAAGGTTTTATTTATGTACAAGATGGAAGTGAATAAGGTACAATAGGTTTCTTGACAAGTTTTGATTATTCCTAACTACATTAAACTTTGTGAACTTTGTGTTATGTTAAACATTTAAGAATTAACATGTAGTTCTTCAAATCCTAAGTTGAGCAATGTAATTCAATGAGCAACATGATTTTATGTGATTTATTGAGCTACACAATTAAGCAAGTTGTGAAATTCTTGAAAATGTAAATCAATAATGTGCTTCCACTTCCTAAAAAAATTTATATGTTTTTATTTTATTTGGAGATGTTGAGGATTTAATGCTAGCCATAGGGGAGGTACACACCATCCCAAAATGACTTTGGTGTGATTTGATGTGATTCAACCAAAACAAATCAAAGCCTATTTTTTTTCCATTTCAAGTCTAATGTGGTTTGACCATGGTTAACGAACTTAAACATTCCTTTTAAATCACCAATTTTTTTTCATTTGGATTGTGTTGTAATTTGACCAAAGTTTATGAAGTTTGAACCTACCTCCTTGTCTATTTTATGCATTTTAATATTGTTGTGTATAAATGCAATGTGCATTGTGGAATGTTATATTTCAAAATTATATGATAATCAAGTGCTTTTTTAATTGCTTTCAAGGTTTCAATTTAAATTTTCTTTGTTTCAGTTTTAACCTTGTGTTTTATCACCATCAAATTACCAAAATCTAGATTCTCCCTAGTCTAGTCATTTCACAATGCCACCACTACTCCCATGGTCCTACAAGTTCAAATTACCTTTATTCTAGCATGAACCTTTTTACTATGTCTCGGCCTCTTATCATACATGATTCCAATGTAGCCTCATTATCTCATGGTCCTTTTGCATCTTCCCCTTCTTTATTTTCTCCATGTAATATTGATCTTTCAAATGATCTAAATCATGAAGATCTTATGAATGACGATGCTCCCATTCTTGAAAAACATTTGCCCATTGTCTAGCCCAACCAAGAGTTAAAAGAAAAAAAACTATGATGCCATTTTAATATTCTTGGGTAGCAAAATTTCCATGGGCAAAATTGTTTTTAAGGTCAATGGTAGCTTCCATACTATCAAGTGCAAAGATTTGTAATGAGATGGAAGTGAAAGTTAAGTTGTTTGTTCTTAAGTTTAAAATATTCTTTGTAAGCACGTAGGATGTAAATAAGAATATTGGGATTGATGTGAAGAAAATGGGTTGGTATTATTCCAAGGTTTGTAAGCATGTAATAAATAAAAAATTGTTTATTTGTTGCAATTGTCAACATGTTGCTACTTAAGTTACAAATGGGGTGGCAAGAAATAAAATAAGAAAGGTTATGCAATTTGCCACTATTTTGCATTTGTTGCAATAAGGACATCCCATGTTGGAATAAGAGTCATTGTAGCATTTGTTTGAATTCATGGTAATCCCAAAAGACAATAAGAAGTCTTGGAATGACAACACATGTTGGACAATGGCAGAATTCATGTGTTGAACCTTTTTAGGTTTGCATTCAATGATGTGATTGGAAAATTTGCTACAATTCATGCATTCTTATTTTGACATTCACCTTACAAACACTTAGAGTTCAAAAAGTTAATTGAGATCACAAAAATGAAAGGGAATGAGATTTTTGAAATGTCAAGACCAAATAGATTTTGATGTTTAGCCCTACCAAACAAATGGTAGTGAAATATAGTTTTTTTTGGTCAAAATGGCCTTGGACAAGCTTACCAACCAACAAGCCATGTTGAACTACATGAACACGTATGTGACTTCTAGATTTTGCTTGTACTTGCGTGCATTATGTTTTTTGTTGGAATCTATGCATGCTTTCATTAAGTTTGCATATATGAAAAACATTTTTGTGCATGATTTAATGATAATTATCAAGGTAATATGTCAAGGTGATGTTTACATTATGTATTGTGATCCAACTTTTAGGTTCATTATCGACAACTTCTAGGCCTTCAAATCTTTGTTATAGTTTAGATGTAATAACAACCACATGTGGTGGACACCCAATTTGAATTTCAAAGTTTTGCATTTGGCATTTGAATTAAATGGCTAACATGTTTAGGCAATGCATCAAGATTTGGAGATGATGTTGTTGGGTGAAATCATGGTCAAAAGAACTAGGAGTGCCAAGGTAAAAGTCCTTTTCCAAGGATTACACATGACACGTGTCATTTTTGTGTTAGTTTATAACTTTAAATTTTGTATTTTGGATATCCCATTTAACATTACATTTTAGATATAAATATATTTTGACTAAAAATTAATTTTATATCATGTATATTATGCATTTGTGCCCTCTATTACATATATATGAACAATTTTTGTTAAAGTCACATTTTCAAAATCTATAGTTTTCAGGGTCAAAAACATTTTTGAACCAAATGTGCTCAAATGGGTTATAAAAATAATTTTCATCAATTCAAGTCCTTTTGCCTTTCTAATCATCAATGTTAAAATCCTTTCCAATTTTTAAAAAGAATGGTGCACATTTTGTAGAAAAAAAACATGTAAAAAAAACAAGGATTATCCACTTTCAAGGTTTGAATGCTTTGAACATTAAAAAATAAAATGATTTGTGTCAAGCTTTGAACATTTAAACTTTGCAATTAATGGAAAATATTTCAAAAAATTTATGACAATCCAAACTATTATGTTTCTCTTGTGATTTTTCAAACATGCAAAAATGTAATTTTAAAAAGTGTTCATTCACTTGGGTGCTTCCTTTGATTATGATTTTACCCTGCTATCATATGTGTTTGAAAATGTGTTTATTGTTGTTGAATCAATAGTGAAAAATTAATGCAAAGGTAAAAATATGCATTTTCGACCTTTCAAAGTTCGATCCCAAACCTTCAAAGTTTTTTTTTTTTTTTTGTAGTTTTTAAATTTTTATTTTTATTTTTTTT
>Ga0209611_10007611_pt1 | contig 17285 bp, 8 predicted proteins | sample S1TSphgellanicum_3_FD_187693 | JGI IMG/M metagenome (GOLD analysis project Ga0209611, IMG submission 187693) | Host-associated microbial communities from peat moss isolated from Minnesota, USA - S1T2_Fc - Sphagnum magellanicum MG (SPAdes) (version 2) | ecosystem: Host-associated > Plants > Peat...
CATCCACACACATTCAAAACTCTCATTCATCCATCACACATACAAAACCTTCCTTCATCCATTCACACATACAAAACCTTCCTTCATCCATTCACACATACAAAACCTTCCTTCATCCATTCACACATACAAAACCTTCCTTCATCCACACACATTCAAAACTTTCATTCATCCATCACACATACAAAACCTTCCTTCATCCGCACACATACAAAACCTTCCTTCATCCATTCACACATACAAAACCTTCCTTCATCCACACACATTCAAAACTTTCACTCATCCATTCACACATACAAAAACCTTCATTCATCCTTTCATACGTACAAAAATTTCATTCATCCATTCACACATACAAAAACCTTTATTCATCCATTCACACATACAAAACTTTCATTTGTCCATTCACACATACAAAAACTTCATTCATCCATTCACACATACAAAAATTTCATTCATTCATTCACTTACACATACAAAAACCTATTTGTTATTTCATTATTTTAAGTGGTGCAACTACTATGACTTTGGCCTTCCTTTTCGCTCTACCTTAAATCCTAAACCCTAATTTGTTGCTTGTAGTTTTTTGCTCTTGCCCAATGGCTTCTTCATGCTCAAAATGTTTTCTTTTGGCATGGGTATCTATTGTTGAGTAAGGTACCCTCCGATTACACTTAAAAAAATTGGCGCAAGTCTTTATGCACCCATTTTTTGTGCATGCCTCTAAGTCTCTCTCATCGTATATATATGTGTGTGCACAAGGGTATTTGATTTTGTTACTAAATTTCAGTTTTTCTTTTTTCTTTTTTCCTGAAATTTTAAAAATCATACAACCTTCAGTTCAAAATTCTGAAAATTTTCATAATCAAAGAACCATGAGTTTTGATTTTTTTAAAAACATTTCAGAGTCAAAGAACCTCCCCTATTAGGCTAGTGGGAGAACCATGGTCATATGTTATAACCGGTTCCTTTGATTTTTTAGAATAATTATTGCTCTTCTACTTCGTGTTTGAGAACCTTCCAAAATTAAATTGAAGAATCGACTTAAGACTTGATTGAGGAGTTTGGTGGTTAAAATTTCTAAACCCACCAAACCCTAAACCCTAAACCCCCTAAATTAAGACTTGATTAGGGAGTTTGGTGGGTTTAGGGTTTAGGAGTTAGAAATTTTAGGCAGAAATTTCTAATTATTAATTTCTAACTCCTGCCCAACACAAGGTATTTCTAAACCCTAAACCCTAAACCCTCCTCCACTTGTGTTTCAAAGTTTGGATGTGGTTCATTAATTAACTCCTTAAACTCGTGTACTTTGAGCCAAGTCATCAAACATTAGTAGATTAACTATATATAATTTGAGCCAGAATTCAAGTCTGCTCTGAGTTTTGCCTTCCTTTGGGTTCCAGTCATCTTATGTGACTAATCTTTAAGGATTCTTTAAGGAAGTGGCTTGAATGGCTATTGGGTGCAGAAATTAGTACCTCAAAAGTGGCTACAATCACATGCCTAGACATCTTTTAAGTGGCTGCACTGGAAAAAAAAAAAACACTAAGTCCATATGGTGATCTTTTCTCGTTGATTGGAAATAGTGTATTTGGCTATTTCAAGTTGTATTAGGTGTGTGAATAGTGGCTATTTCAAATTTGACAAAGTTTAAATTTAGGCAATATTAAGAAAAATTGGGAAGCCTTTGGGGAGTGTATTAGAAGAATCCATATCCCAAAACTTGGAGATGAACTCTTGGGAAGCCTTTGGGGAGTGTAGTAGGAGAATCCATATCCCAAAACTTGGAGATGAATTCTTGGGAAGCCTTTGGGGAGTGTAGTAGGAGAATCCATATCCCAAAACTTGCAGATGAACTCTTGTGAAGCCTTTGGGGAGTGCAGTAGGAGAATCCATATCCCAAAACTTGCAGATGAACTCTTGTGAAGCCTTTGGGGAGTGCAGTAGGAGAATCCATATCCCAAAACTTGGAGATGAACTCTTGTGAAGCCTTTGGGGAGTGCAGTACGAGAATCCATATCCCAAAACTCGGAGATGAACTCTTGTGAAGCCTTTTGAGAGTGGAGGATAATCCATATGCCAGAACTTGGAGATGAACTTTTGTGAAGCCTTTTTGGGGGTGGAGGAGAATCCATATGCCAAAACTTGGAGATGAACTCTTGACTATAGTTGTTTGAATTCAAAATTACAACTTGGATTGCATATACAAGCAACTTTTACAAGTCCTTAATATTTGAGTAGAAAACTAAATCCACATGAACATTGAAAAATGAATGTCACATGAGTGAGTTGAACCCTTGTTTTAAGGAAACTACACTTAGTGGGAACACATGACTTTAACTTGCAATTCACATATTAGATGACAATTCTAGTGATGCAAACTTGCAAGAAACACATTTGGGAGCAAGGCAAGAGAAATTTACCTATAGCCAAAGTGATTGACACCATGGAAACTAGGGGTTGTTTTAGCATATTCGGTTTGCACTTGCCACCTAAAACCTCACCCACACTAGCGTAGAAAGTAGTCATATTTAATGTTGAAATGTTAAACTTAACATTAATAAGTACTAATACATAATCAAACTTCAAAATAAAAGTAAAATGTAAAGTTTGAAAGTGAAAAGATGAGTTGAACATGCTTAACAATTTGCAAATTACAATGTAATGCAAATTAAGGATTGTGGATGTGTAAGTTTATCATGGATTGCACCATAAGTATAACCATGAATGCTTACAAAAACTACAACTACTTACAAAAATTGCAACTTCTACTTTACCAAAAGATCCATCCTCTCTTTCTCATGAATCCAAGTTGTGATTGCATTATCATAAACAAAATTGTCAACTATGTACAAATAATGTGCAAACAATCAAACCACCAAATCCAAATGTTCACACAACCTATTTTAAACTCTTGTCTTCATGAAAGTGAAGGTTGAAAAAATAATTATTTTGTCTTCCATGGATCCCATATGATTTAAACCACTACCAATTTTGTCACTTTCATGAACTCATTGAGATGAATAAAAAACAAGGCATTATTGGACAAGTTCAAAATGTGATCATCGACTATTGTTGGGATCCAAGCTTCTTGGGTTAACAATAGACCCCTTTCAAGATAGTCAAATGGACGAGGAAGGTCTCCTTACATGTAAATTTCAACCAATATTGTGGGTAAATTAGACTTAAAGCATCCATCACATCTTGCACAATAAATTTTTTCAAGATCCTCATTAACCCTGGTTGATACTTCAAAACACACTACTTTTGAACATCATCAACAATTTGTTGGAATGTGACTTGAATCATAAGCATATAAAACACCATTTTTAAAACAATGATAATGCATCATGATGGAAATGCCAACAATTCAAAAGTTCAAGTTCTTCAAACCTATGTGTAGATCAAGTTGTGCCCATTCATGCACCATCACATATGTTGTGACTTTTGTGTCGATGCCTACAATCACATTATCACCACACATACAACACATAACATAAAATACTATGTACGGTACACCATATCCAAACCACCTCCATGTGATTCAAAAGATACAACCCTAAACCTTACAACAAATAAGAATCCAAGTCCAAAAAACACAAAACAAAAAACTTGACAAAAATTGTGCCAAAAAAACTTGTATAACACAAAAAACTATAATAATAAAACTTGTGTATGCTTTAAAATCTCAAATCACCAAAAGTGATTTGAAATCATACAACTTGGGATTATATCCCATCAACAAAAATATACCAAACCTTGTTCACATTTGAATTGGTCCAAAATAAAACCCAAATAATTGAGCTAACAATCCTTAACTAATTGGGACCTAACTGAGTAGTTAATTAACACACCTAACACATTCAACATTCCATATACCCAAGGAACACATAATCCATATATGTAGTCTAAGGGTCATTATACCAATAGTAGAAATTTATTTGGCACAATTTCACAATTAAAAAAAATCACACACAAAGCATTATCAAAATTAAATGAATTTGATTAGTTCATTCAACCCTTCAAACATTGGCATTAAGCAAGAAAATCCCAACATGACCTATAAGTCACAAAATAGTTCCAAATTATGGGCAATTTGATTGTTTACTTTAGAATCTTGATGCATTTCAAAACCAAGGTTTTGTATTTTTTCAACACTCTCTTAACAAGGAACAACATTGAAATCCATCATGTCTTGATGTTCCTAAGAATGCGTTGAGCCCTTGTTTCCATGATGTTGACTAGTTCAGTAAGGTCTTAAGTTCTTTTTGGGAAGTGAAAAAAATGTGCATACAAGCTTTGCAACATGTCTTCAATCTTGCCCAACTTAAAAAGAATTTAAATCACTAGATTCATGTGATGGTCATGCACATTAACCATAAATGGCACATTATAATATTTCAATTTCACAATCACACCTATTCAATTTTGAATGTTATCAATTTGGATGCAGTCATTAAGGGAGTCAAATTACTAAACAACACCATGGCATCCACCAAAATTCACTTTAGATTATCTAAAGTGGCTCCATCAATCACACCTATTGCAAGGACAATAACAATGGGGTTCATTGCCAATCTTCAACCATATACGCATGAATGGAACCTAGGATTGTTGATCACAAGTAATAACTTCATCACATGAAAATGAAATGAATCTAACAACTTCAATTAGGTCATTTTTTTTATTGATGACCATCTCATGCATGCAAGATGCCGTCCCCCAACTAACTAGACTTGACTAATGCATTCTTGGGAAGTTTTTGACTTTAAAAAATTATAACATGTTATTCCTATTTTCATAGTTAATCATAGGTCTTCCTTTAGAAACATGTGGAAAACAACAAATTAAAATAGTTTTCTTTTCCTTTTCTCTAATACCCGTATGGCAAACTTGAACAACAATAATATCCTTCCTAGTTATTACATATGATTATTTGTTCTTGGCATGAAGGGTTTTTTTGTTCATGTAAAATTCCCCAACTATACTAACTTAGGATTGCATATCATTTGATGCAGCTTCCCATCTAAATCCACCATGGATTTAGCTATGAAAGTTTTAACATTCTAAACATCTTGAAAATCTTTGTGTTGCTCATTTTTTTCCATTTTTTCTAAATTTTTGGGGTAGAAATTCAAAGGTTAGCCTAAAAAGGAGGTTCATAAAGAGAATCCAAGGTTGGGTGTACTGGTTAGAAGATGTTATGTGGCCATTCGTTGATTCCACTTGAGGAAAAAAAAACTGTGAAATCTAAAGTTTTGAAAAGGCACCAAAGGTGGTTTGATCATTGAACTATGCAACAACTAGACAAGAGAGAATTATGCATACTAGCAAAAGATAATAGTGTGTAGTAGTAGCAAAAGAGAAAAGTGCCTTGTAACAACAAGAGAAAACAATGCATAACATTAACCACTTACACCATCGCTACATACTATTGGTGATCTCAACTGAAAGTGCAAAGGTGGTGATGGTGAGAGCCCATCTTTTGAAGGTGACATGAAATAACAATAAACATCTTGGGCATCAAAGTGATTTTGGTGAATGAAACAATGATTGTTTAAAGTAATGGTGATATTATAAAACAAAAATGTGCCAATTAACAACTAGGGCTTTTGAAAGCTTGCCACATCTGATAATAGGTTTTAAGGTTTATTAAGTTATTATGTTAAAAAAAAAGGTACATGCACACCATTAGGCAATTTTGCCAAAATAAACCCCCCATTTTTCGACTTAAAAGTAGAAAGCCTTAATTCGATGTCAAGATCATTAAGTATTAAAATTACAATAGACCTATAAATGTTTTTGTGTAGGGTAAAGCCCAAGGAGGTGAGCTTTATTTAAATAAGGGCCCATGAGGTGGAGGCAAGGGCATGCTCAATTCTAATAAAACTTGTCCTTGAAAGATTTACATAGTGCAAAAATCACCACATGTTTTTTTTTGAAAAATCCCATGATATTTATTAGGTATCAAGGAAATGAAAAATGAAAAATAATTTTATAAATATTATGTTTTTCGTAAAACCCACCACTTTATTACAGTTAATAAGGTGCCCTTTTAAGACATGGATAAAAACATGCCATGTTTTCACATCATGGAAATTAGTGTTATTGCAAGTATTTGATTTTGTTTAATTGATAGTAGAGCTTATGGGTGAACAATCCATTACACAAGGAATGGTTTTGTGGGTTTGTTGTATGTAAATATGAATGTCTTCGAAGATATTAATGAAATCATAAAAAGAAAAGGAGAATGATGGCCATATTCATATAAATTTACCTATGGGTATATGCAAATAAATCAATTATTTGTCCAACATCACATCACAAATTTACTAAGCCTCATAGGTGCACACAAATTTTGTGTGAAATCTAATTTTCATAGTTTTGTACACAAATTGCAAAATTTTATGGCAAGTTATATCACAATAGTTGCATAAATTTAGCTTAAATCTATATATAAGTAAAATGTTAAATTAATTTTATTATAAAAGAGACATCATTTATATATAAGTAATATATTTGTTATTCATGCAATTTTTACACTTTGAAATCCATATTTTTTATGATTTTTACTCAGATTTTATTGAAATTTTGTGATATTGGAAGCTTGATGTGATATTTATATAAGGTTTATCAATGTATGTTTTTTTGACAATTTTTTTTTATCTTAACAAAAAAAATTGGGAATTTAAAAATATATAATTTTTTAATGTTTGAGGGGGAAAATTTTCCAACTTTTTATATTACAAATTGAAAATAACTCTTATTTTCCATTGGTGAAAATAATAAAATAAACATGTATTTCACTTTTACTTTTTGTTTTTTTATGGTTCCTTATGGTCATTATTTTTTTTGTGTTTTTCTATTCATGATGTTGTTTACACTGTACTAGAATTGAGGAACAAAGAGGATGATATTCATGGAGGTTTGGTTTTTAATTTAACTCTAAAAAAACTATTGTTGGAAATCTAAGTTTTTTGAGATGGAGACACGCTAACATTTCTTTAATAAGAAAACTATGGACAATTGATGAAGGGGGACATCAAAGGAGCTATCATTAAGGGGGCTTGAAAGACTTTTGATGATTGGCATGCAGAAAAAGGTTCCAGTATTAGCTTGTTTATGGAAGATTTGCCAAAGCAAGAGGATATCTAAAGATTTGTGTAGATGTTGTCCTTGTTCCTTGAAGTGAATAAAGAAGATGGTAGTATGTATCCACCCCAATCATTTTAGTCTATGATGAATGCAATTGGACGACTAATATTGGGGATATGTAATTTGAAATCAATTGATACAAGCAAACTATAGGAAAAGTTCAACATGTTTACTATTAAAAGGCTAAGATTGATGGAGATGAGGTAGTGATGTGTGAATTTGCCATTGGACTTGGGAAGCAAATGAAAAATCCTAATATTTTGACATTACTAGATGAAGAGATTCTTAGTTATTGTTCCTAGTGGTTTATTGCACATGGAACTTCTTTGTTTGTGTAGTCGCAAAGATGCATGTTATTATGGAAGGAGATTTTTTAACATTGACATTGTTATGGGAAAATGTTTCCATATAGCCTTGGGCTTTCTAAAAATTAGAAGGGTGATGTTATGTGTTGTGATGTGCAAAATTTAAGGAAGCTTGTGGATTGCCCAATGGAATTACTACAACAAAAGGTGTCCATGTATGCCAAGTGATTTCACTGGATTTTGAGTGAATTCACTTGTTGTAATGAACGGGGACCAATGAAGAAGTAATGAATTCATTGGTCTAATGAACTATACCCACATTTTGTAGTAGTGAAGACATCATTGAAACCTTCCAAAATTTGATGGTACACGTAAACCTATTTAAGGTCCTAATGATGATGAACTTCATCCTCTTTTCTTTATGCTATTGAGTAAATGGAAGGTTGGCTCTCATGTTTGGTTCTCAAAAGGCCCTATTGGGATTGGAAAACACGGAGATTAGCAACAAATATGGTAGGAGCACTAGGATAAATCACATGCAAGAAGAATTTGTATCTTCTTGGATCGGAATGGGAATTATTGGACATAGATACGAGGAAAACTAATCAAGAGTGGACAAGATGTTGCATGATAGGGCTATTCAAAGGATTATCTTTGGTGAAAAGAGTGATGGAAAGTCTCTATCCTTTGTTGAGGTTTTGGAAGATGAAGTTCAAAACTATGCACTTATTCAACAAGGTTCTACATCTCATCAACTCAAGTTGTTACACCACCTTCACAGATAATTGGTGAAAATGTCTTGGGAATTTTTTAATTGTTGTGCCAACAAAGGAATTCAACAAAAGTGCAATGCCATAGTTGCAATTGGTTAGAAGGGGATTGAAGAGAATCATTACAACATGCAAAAAAATGACATTTTTTGTGCAAGCTAAGCAAAGGTCTTGTGAAACAAAATCTTACAACATTGTGCCACTTTCTTGCATCAAATCTCATTCTCATACACGTGGGGGGGGCATAATTTCAATAATGTGCATAATTGCAACATCATCGTTCATTACACCAAATCCCAATACTAATATTTTATCAAAGCTGTGAATTTCTCGAGGGTGATGATGCACTTGCTAACAAAAGGGTGATGCATCAAATCAGATTGATTTCTATATAGTTTCTTTGGAGGTTGATTAGCGCCATAAACACATTGGCAATTTCATACAAATCATCTAGAGTTTTTCGTGAATGAAAAGAGTTCATTTTGTGTGAAGAGAGGTTCTTATACAAATTGTATCCAAAAATTTTTGCATGACATATAAGAAGCTGATGATTCATATGTGTAGTTTTTTCTTTTGGTTAGAAACAGGAACAGACAACAAACAGACCCTCAGTGGTTCTTTCATGAAACAGCTCAGTTCTTTGAGGTTTATAACTGGACCCGGCAGTTCTTTGATTCTGCTTTGATTGTTCTATTTTTGCCTTCATTTTTATTTATTTGATTTCACAAAATTGTCAAGATTTTGTGGCAGGAATGTTGCACAGATTTGATTCAAATGTCCGTAAGTACATCAAAATCACATGTTGCAGCAACACCACCACCACCACACACACACTCTCTCTCTCTCTCTCTCTCTCTCTCTCTCTCTCTCTCTCTCCCTCCCTCCCTCCCTCCCTCCCTCTCTCTCTCTCACATGCAAGCACAAATTCAAACCAAAGAAGAGTTCTACCTTATTGTCTGCCAACAATACGATCGGTACTTTCAAACCAAATCTTGTTCTCTTCAACACTCTACTCTAAAAAGCTTTTCAAAAGATAGAGCTGGCCCCCCCAAAACAAAAGATGAATAAATCCTTTCTTGACACTCTTGCTAAATGAACACTTATCTCTCCCAACAACTCCTGTAAAAAATTGTACAAAAGTTTTCAAAAGCCAAAACAAAAAAAGAAGTTTAAACGAGTGTTAGTTTCTTTGTTAGAAATCTGTCATGGATTCTAAGTTCATTAAAATGTGAGAAATCTGTCCCAAATTCTAATTTCATTAAAACGTGAGAGGTTTGTATTACTCACCCCAAATTTCCTAACAGACACCTCACCCAGCATGGCTCTATGTCAAAAAGTCCTGCAACAAAAATCATCATATGTCTGAGCTGCAGATTTTATGACACCAGGAGGAGGACAAGGAATTAGGAATTAGGAATTCCAGAGCTGTAGTCAAAAAACTGTTTCTTTACCTCTGAACTTGAACAGTTGTTTAATTAGTTCTAAACAATAAAAGACTCTTCGCTCCCAAGAATAATTAATACAAAATGATATAAACTGTAAACACTAATTAAGACTATAAACACTATAATGCTAATCCTAGAAACGTTGGACTAGGAAAAAAAAAACATTAAAAAAATACGGGATCATGATCGCAAGCTGTTAACATATCATCAGAGCAGAAGAAATATGATTGTAAAAAAAAATGGAGGTCGAGAGAATGAACTGCAAAGAAGATAGATAGAATGGAGAGCAAGAAAATGAACTGCCAAGAAGATAGATAAAATGGAGCATAAGAGCATGAACTGCAAAGAAGATAGTTGAAATGGGGGTCAAGAGTCCCAAGAGGAATGAACCACACAGAAGATAGATGAAATGGGGGACAAGAGAATGAACCACAAAGAAGACACATAAAATGACCAGCAAGAGAATGAACTGGAAAGAAGATATAGATAAAATGGATGACGAGAGAATGAAGCATGAACAAAGTGGCACAAAGTAAATAGATGGTGTGCCAGCAGCTAGCTGTCAACAGGAATAGAGAACTTGAATGGAAGGTATTATATAGCATCAAATGTTGAAAAGAAAACTACAATGGGTTTTTGTCTTGGATCTGGAGAGCTAAAAAGCGGAAGGAGAATACTTGAAACAAAGAATGAAAGCTACTATAGGTTGTGTGTGTGTGTGTGTTGTATGTGTGCAATGAGATTGAACATTGCTAGTCATAACTCTGCCACCTACTCTGGATACGACACTTTCAACATGCAAGAACTGCCCCCAAAAATGCACTGTTACTTACATGAAATCTAACCCACCTTAAAATTTCATGACTGGGAAAGGGGGGGGGGAGATAATGTTCCTCTCTGGAGAAAGGGGCAAAGAAGTTTGTCTCTATTGCTACAGTCTACATGCTGTTAAGTTAAATCACTGCAGGAAGATCTCTAATGAACAGGCATCTTGTCCATTACTCAATGCTTCTCTGAGTGTTCAGTTGCAACAGTACCTGCACCAACATTTCTGAAAATTCATATAACAGCAGCAATGTGTAACTCGCTCTTCTGGTCATGATCTTCCAAAAGACCTGATGTGTGCCTGAAACATAGAAACCTTTCAGCCATGGATTTCATCCTCAGATTGATGCCACAATGAACACCAAGCAGTTCCTTTCGAGCCCTTCTGAATCAGCCTTATTTCACAATCTGTTATCATAATCTATAGCAGAGCACTGAGTCCTGATTTGCAAGATAGAGGGTGTCCTAATCCCAGCAGCCTCTTGCTTCCAGGGAAGCCTCAACACAGAAATCTACTATGCAAAATCAATGGCCAACAAAAAGTGCAAACATTAGTATTACCTGATACACCACTACAAACACTCTCAGCTTGAAGAAAATTACGAGACTGCAAGAACCTCCCGTGGAGATGCTTCCAATGACATCATGCTCTTGGCTCTGCAGTGCTCACAGTTGCTGCAGTCCCTCCCTCCACCGCCACACCCCAATATATGTATGTATGCATGTGCACAAGCAAAATCCCAACCCTTGTCACAATCCTGCTGCAAAACTCAACCATCTAAGAGCATAACAAAACACAGAAACTTAGAAACCATTTGCTGTGCTTCAAATCCACAAGAATCCTGTGGAATCAGGATACATAACAGGCTGAACCTGTAAATCCCTGATCTACATGCAGCAGTGGGTTGGTGATTGATCTGTTGGTCTTTCTCACGTTTGCATTACCCTGAACGTAGTCTGTCGGTGGAACCTAAACCTTAAACCCTAAGAAACCTGTGGAATTGGGATAGATACTACATACCAGGCTGTGGCAATGTGTTTGCTCTGCAAGGTTTCTTCATCAGGGATATTGCCTGGAGTCTTCACGAGAGTCTGCAAGGAGTTGCGGTCATTGGGTACCCGTTGCCACTTCATGTTTGGAGGAAATCTTAGAGTGTGGTGCTGCATGATGGGTTGCGATGCAGCAGCAGCAGCTGGTTGCTGATTAATCTGTTGATCCTTCTCGAATTGCTGCTGCTGCTGCTGTGCACTCTCGTTGCTGCTGTAAGAAGAATTAGCTGCAACTCGCTGCTCCTTCTCTTCATGGTCGTGCCTGGCTGTAGTCTGATCCCATCCAGAATTGTTGCTATTCTGAGAGCGGTACGTGTAGACACTAGTACTACTCTGTGATCGTCTGCTCTGGCCACCGTGCTGCTGCTGCCAGACTTGTTGTGGCTGGTAAGGAGGAGCAGAGGAAGAAGAAGAAGAATCCCCCCGAGCTGTGAAGTCTCTCTTGATTCGACGCCAGTGTCTTGGACACCCAACAGCAGCAGCAGTAGTCTGATGAGCATCAGCTGCCTGAAGAGCAATCATCTGCTGCAGAAGTGCCTGGTGGAACAAATGGGTGGGATATCCCAGAACACCCCGATGATGATGATGCTCTTGCAGCAGCAGCTGGCGAGGGAATTGCGGCCTGGTCACTCCTCCTGGCGCCCTCGTCACCCCCGGCTTGCGATGCACTTGCTGCCCTCCTCTCGACGTCGGCTGTTGACCTCCATGTGTGTTGTTACTGAAATGATGAGGTCCTCCGGGGATCCGGGTCGAGGAGGAGGAGGTGCCGCCTCGACGATGATGTGTTCCTCCTTGCAGCCAAGGCTGCTGTGAAGAGCTTGACTGTGAAGAAGCACGATGCTGCTGTAGATGAGGTCGAGGACTGAACAGCGGCTTGTTGTTGGATGGGAGTAGACGGTGAGGCCATTGGAGAAGCGGCAATCGGCCAGATGGGTCTACTAGATTCTCAGCTTTCCTACTCTGTACACCGTCCGAGCTCCGATCGGAGCTTGCTAGATGTGGTTGCAGATGGGATGCTGCAGCTCCATCATCACGAGCAACATCAGCTTGTTGGGTTTTTAGGAAGCGACGCTGGTATTGTAGCCAGTATTCCGGCAGATTAGGCATACGAGCAACCGCCGCTACAGCAGCAGCGTGTGTGGCGTAAGCTGGGTCAGGCAGAAGCGGCCGTGAGTCTTCTGAAGCCACCACATTGTTGTTCTCTGATGAGCAGCCTGCTGCTGCTGTGGGTCGGCTTGCATCTGCTGCAACAAGAGCTTCTTTCTCAGGTGGTGAATCACAACCCACGTTTGTTTTAGGATTACCACACCTTGCGGCATCAGAAGAAGAGGAGGATTGTGGCTGGCTTGCAGCAGCAGCAGGAAGCTGATGATTGCATGAAGTCAGGGGTGGTGCAAACTGCTGCTGCCGTCGTTGGTTGTACAAATGCAGCCTCCAGAGCTCCTCTGCAGCAGCAGCAGCCTGATGTGACATTGTCTCATGACTGTCATATAGTGTCTGCAGGACTCCTGATCGCTGTTGCTGTGCATGTTTGAACATCTCGCAAGGCTGATGATAACCTCCTGAAGCTGCTGCTTGTGGTAGCAGCAACTGCTTGACAGTATACCTGTTCTCAGTTTCCAATCCGGCATGATGTGGGTAATGTGGCAGCATCAGCTTGTGATGCTCCACTACTGCACGTTCACTGGATTGATGATCTCCATGCTGCTTTCCAGCCATGATCTGAGGAGGCAGCATTGCTGCTGTTGTCAAGGTATCATCCTTGCCCACAGCAGCAAGTGGTCTTGGAGGATTGGTGTCAGAACCATCTTCTGACACATTCTTGATGGTGGCACCACCACTGGTTCTTCGCACACTGTCTTCTGACACCAACCCATGCTTCAGAATTGTAGTTTCCCCTGCTGCTTTCATCAAGACACCATCCTCAATGATTTCTCCCTCCTCAGCAATGTATGCTGGAATTCCAACTGGTTTACAGGAAGAACCATCATCAACAATCTCCTGTTTTTCCTGATCAGTTTTGACATCCGGTTCATTTACCAGCTCAATGATTTGTGTAGTTACCTCTCCCTGGTTGTCGATGTGCATTTGATCCTCCTGTGGTGGTTTTCTGTACTGTGGTCCAGATGCTATTGTTGGCTCCTTCATCACATTGCTGCTACAAGGTTTGATGATATCCCGTAATGTCTTGGAGGATTTGTCCTCTGTGCACTGGAGGTTCTCATTCATGACTCCTGCCTGGCCTTGCAGAAGATTCCGTTCACCTGCCTGATCTGCAGCGTGTGAAGCTGCTCTCTTGACCCCAAGCTCATTAGCTGCAGCTGTGAGATTATCACCTGAAGTGGACAGTTGAGACTCCTCACCATGTCGCAGCATCTCAGTAAGGAGTTGTGACTTGGGCTCCAGCATTGCTCCAGGAGCCTCATTTCTAGCAGTGTCTGCAACAGCTGCCTGTGAAGACAAGACTCCTTTCTCCATGGCATTATCAGGTGCCATGGCATCATGCTTCTCTTTGCTTGAATGATTCACAGCCTCAACAGAGTTCTGCGTCTCTGTCTTCTTGTGGGTTGATTTTGCACAGAGCAGTTTTGCCATGTGAGCTGGCAATGGTGGCAACAAATAGTATGAGCTCTGGGTATTAGCCAGTTCAGCTTCAGTTGCTTTCAATCCTCCTGCAGAATGTCTTAGAATGCCAAGCTCACTCAACTTGCTCACAATGGCACGAATCTCTTTCCTTCCTTCATCAAACTCCAAATGGGCAGGTGTATTATTACTACCCTCTTGAGCAGGTGGTTCCATACTCTTTGCCTGATTGCCAACACGAGGTTGGGCATGTGTGTTTCTAGTCTTGCTGACCAGATTGTTGGACATGATCGCAGTTGGGATGGTTGCAGTGGGAAGAAGATGAGTAGCTGCTTCAGACATGGCCTGATGATGATGATGATGATGATCCACACTGTCAGGCAAATCCTCCGTGATGGTTGAACCACAAGCACTGTATTCACTATTGTTCTCAGCCCCAAGCTTTGAAAGTAGTAGTCGTCCAGTCAATTCACTCTCTGCAGAAGATTGCGATATGATCTGAAGGTTCATTCATGGGACCTTGCAAGTCTAGAGAAGCTGCAGGCACAAATTACACACATGCGCAAAACACAACATCTGAATCTTCTGGCATACAAGCTCAGTCTACAAACTTCATGATCAGTAGCAACCATTTGCATCTCAATTGCAAAAGTAAAGACATGAGAGCAGACATTGCAATTCAATTGCAAAAGCAAAGACATGAAGGCAGAAATTGCAATTCTGTGAAAAACTTCATATACCCCCAGTTCCTTATGAGTTCTGCAATCATCAAATCTGAACAGGAATTGCAATGCACATGCTTACTTGAATGAAACTGCAGAGACAAAGAGAGCTGGAGATGTTGATGATTCTGAGGAAAAATCAAACAAATTCTTGCAGTTTGTGATGATTGCTGCTGCACTTCCCATGTAGCACAGATTTCGGCAGCATCAGGGTATACATCTGAAACTAATCTTTTACATTTTGAGCAAAGCAGTAATGAGAAGAAAATCAAGGGCTATGCTCTCTGTTCTGGTAACTGCAACAAGAAGCAAATTGAAACTAAGCCAGAACAAAGCAGCAAATTCTGGGCAAGACAAAATCTGCACAGATCTTATGAAACAAAAAATGTCCGCAGCTGATCGGTTGCTGTCAATTTGGCTTGTACTTGACATCAAGCAATGATCACAGAAGCAATGGCGATGGCAGACGCTGTGAATTCCTCATCATTTCTTAACACCCAATTCAGCAGACAGACAGAGTGCACCACCACCATGAAAACTGTGCTACAAAAACACAGAATTGATCTTTGGTTGTGTTGTTGAGCTCTGAGAAAGCTTTGAAGATATGCACTGGCAGAGCAAACAAAAGGGGGGCCAACACTACTACAATGGTCGATGATCAGAGCTTCCAATCTACCAGCAGCAAGTACTACATGTCTGCAGCAACGGGGAGGAGGCAGTGTGCGAGAAAACACTCGGAAACAACAATTTGCAGGAAAACTACAAGGAGATAGACAAGGAGAGAATGAGCTCGAGAGAAAGATGATGAGAAAAACTTGCAGAATAGACACGAGATTCAGCGCTTAAGAGGAGACGAGGCGTTGCCTGTAAGCTGTCGACGACCGGCCGTTTCCAAGTCTCATGCGCTTGACGAGGTGAGACTGGAAACCGAGCGTTCAAGGAAACATTGTTTGATGATGCGCAGGCAGCCGTTGCAGCAGCGCAATGAATCGGAGAGTCTTGAGCGGCAGCGGCGGTGACTAGTCGCATCATCATCGCTCTTGTAGTCGTTGTAGTTTGAAAAATCTGCGATAGGAATTTTGAATTGCATGGGAGGAAGGTGAAGCGGATCGACGTCGGACACAGAATCAAGCGTCAAGAGTCAAGAGAGAATCAAGAGAGAGAATGAAGCGTCAATCTTGAGCATACATATACTTGCCATGGATCCATGCATGATGATGTAGCGTGCATTTACTTGCTTTGTTTGCAACAGATCTGCAAGAAAACAGCGGAAAGAACAGAACTGCAAGCAAGCGCTACAGAGGAAAGAACGGTTTTGTTGCTTGCTGACTCGCTCAAGGTTGGAAGAGTCCATAAGAGAATACATGTATGCGCCATGGATCCATGCATGAAGATGTAGCGCTTTGCCTGCTTGCAACAGATCTGCAAGAAAACAGCGGAAAGAACAGCTGCAAGCAAGCGCTACAGAGGAAAGAACAGTTTTGTTGCTTGCTGAGTCGCCCTTCAAGAAAAGTAGCACAATCGTTGGTGCTATTGCAAGCCACTGATCGTAACAACAAGAGCATGCGTGCGCCTTGGATCCATGCATGACGATATAGTGCTTGCTTTCTTGCTTGCTTGCTAACTCGCTCCAATCTTCAACGTCGCAAAGTCAGTCAGGTTCTCGCCATCTTTCCCTCCGCTTGAACTTGCTAAAAGAGTTCGCGCAAAGGTAAGCATCGAGCAGCAACAACGACGCCACTCCAACAACAAGCAATAAGAACAAAAGAAAACTGTTCTTCAATTCCTCCTCCTGCTCTCCTCTCCCTCCCTCCCTCCCTCCCTCCCTCCCTCGCTCTTTTGAACCCGATCTGCTCACTGCTCCAAAGATTACACTCAATTCTGATTGAAATGCGCAGCCAGGAAGCACAATTCGTACGAAGAAAACCAGGAAGACGAGTGCACAACCGAGAGCAGCGAAAAGCACGAGTCCTCGATCCTGGAAACCAGAGCTCCATCTCTCTCTATCTTCGTCGCTATTGAACCGATTTACGTGGCAAAAAATTCGTCGGGGAGAGGAAAACTTCTTCTCTCCAAATATTTTCTTCTCTACGTGTGTGTTTGAGAGTGGATAAATTCTCTGCGCATGATCCAGCAAACCGGATTGCAGAGAGAAACGCAAGAGAGCTCGACATCGCCATCGCCATCGCCGTAGCTCTTGCAGAGCGCCGGCGTTCCTGACCAGCGACCAAGCCACGTGTCTTCATACGAGTGGGTTGTATTCTCATTCTTGGCCTCTCGTTGTTCACACTTAACCTCTGGACTCTTGCTGTTTTTGTCCTCTCACTTTTACCCCTTTCTTGTCTCAGGCCCCATTTCTAAGAAGCTGTTTTTCTTTTTTTTTTCTTTTTTCTTTTTTCTTTTTTTTTTCTTTTTTTTTTTTTTTTTTTT